>Ga0153956_1000418_pt1 | contig 49610 bp, 34 predicted proteins | sample TSFL040MetaG_FD_104704 | JGI IMG/M metagenome (GOLD analysis project Ga0153956, IMG submission 104704) | Attine ant fungus gardens microbial communities from Florida, USA - TSFL040 MetaG | ecosystem: Host-associated > Fungi > Mycelium > Unclassified | place: USA: Florida, Wekiwa Springs... | reverse complement strand
ATCATCGCCGCCTACAACCACACTCCACGAAAATGCCTCGCCTTCCACACCCCCGCCGAGGCCTTCAACTACCCGTTGCACTTCCAATGTGAATCCACACCCGGCTCAAGCCCGGGGTGACGGGGAGTTCTGAATGTCGATCCGTCCTAGCCCGCCGCGAATCCTGCCGCTATGCCTGCGACATGGAGAAAACCGGCCAGCCGACGATCAATGACGTGGCACGCGTCGCGGGCGTGTCGAAGAAAACCGTCAGCCGGGTGATCAATCGCTCGCCGCTGCTCAACGACGATACGCGCAAGCGTGTCGAGGACGTGATCGGCCAGCTCGGCTATATCCCCAATCCCCAGGCGCGCGCTTTGGCGCTGCGCCGCAACTTCCTGATCGGCCTCGTTCACGGCAATCCCAACGCCCAGACGGTCATGAACGTCCAGCAGGGCATGTTGGAGGCGATCCAGGACACCGAGTTCGAGATGGTCGTCCGCCCGGTCGATCGCGGATCGCCGAGGATGCTCGACGACTTGCGGCATTTCCTCGAACGCCAGCGGCTGTTCGGCGTGCTGCTGATGCCGCCGATCAGCGAGAACGATTCGGTGACCAAGCTGTGCGACGCGATCGGCTGCCGCTACGTGCGGATGGGCTCGGCGATGCTCGACCGGCCGGAGAACATGGTGGCGTCGAACGATCGCGAGGCGGTGCGGATCGCGACCGACTATCTGATCGAGCAAGGCCATCGGCGGATCGGGCTGATCGCCGGTCCGCACGGCTTCCGTTCGGCGCAGGAACGCCGGCTCGGGTTCGAGGAAGCGCTGCGCAATGCCGGCATCCCCCTGCCGCGCAGCATGATCGCGGAAGGGACTTATCGGTTCGAATCGGGCCTGGCCGCGGCCGAACGCCTGCTCGACCTGGTGCCGCGGCCGACCGCGATCTTTTCCTCGAACGACGAAATGGCGGCCGGCGTGATCCATGCGGCTCGGCAGCGCGGGCTGGAAGTGCCGCGCGACCTGTCGCTGATCGGATTCGACGACACGCCGATCGCCGCGCATATGTGGCCGCCGCTGACGACGGTGCGCTGGCCGATCGCCTCGATGGCGCGCTCGGCCGCGCTCAAGATGATCACCGGCGTCGCCGACAATGACGATAATGACGCGGTGCAGGAACCGTCGATGTTCCTGTCGACGCTGATCCGCCGCGCCTCGGTCGCCCCGCCGCCGGAGTAGGTTGCACTGGACGCTGACACCGGTTACCAAAGGCACGCTCTACAGAAGCGGAAGGAGGGATAGGAAATGGCCGGAACGCTGGAATTGCACCCCGATCGCCTGTTTCCCGCCGACCCCGGCGCCCGTGCGGTCGCGCGCGAACTCTACGCGACGGTCGCCGATCTGCCGATCGTCAGCCCGCACGGCCATACCGATCCCGCCTGGTTCGCGACCGACGCCAACTGGACCGACGCGACCAGCCTGCTGCTCGCGCCCGATCACTATCTCTACCGCATGCTCTACAGTCAGGGAATCGACCTGGATGCGCTGGCGATTCCGCGGCGCGACGGCGTACCGGCGACCGATCCCCGCGCGGCATGGCGGCTGTTCGCGAGCAACTATCGCCTGTTTCGCGGCACGCCGTCGCGGTTGTGGCTCGACCATGTCTTCGCCGAGGTGTTCGGGATCGGCGTGGCGCTCGATGCGTCGACCGCGGACCATTATTTCGATGCGATCGGCGCGGCATTGGCGACCGACGCCTTCCGCCCCCGCGCACTGTTCGACCGCTTCCGCATCGACTTCCTCGCGACGACCGAGGGCGCGCAGGACGACCTGACGCATCACCACGCGATCCGCCGTTCGGGCTGGGCCGGCCGCGTCGTGACGACGTACCGCCCGGACGGCGTGATCGACGTCGAGCATGAAGCGTTCGAGCCGGCGATGCAGCGTTTCGCCGACCTGACCGGCGAGGACGTCTATAGCTGGCGCGGCTATCTCGCGGCGCACCGCAAGCGCCGCGCCGACTTCCGCGCCGCCGGCGCCACCGCGACCGATCACGGCCACCCGACCGCGCTGACCGCGAACCTGTCGCCCGACGAGGCGGAGCGGCTGTTCAACACGATCGTGACCGGCACCTGGACCCCCGCCGATGCCGAACAGTTCCGCGCGCAGATGCTGACCGAAATGGCGGCGATGAGCGCCGAGGACGGGATGGTGATGCAGATCCATCCCGGCAGTTGCCGCAACCACAATGCCGGACTGTTCGCCAGCCATGGCCGCGACAAGGGCGCCGACATCCCGACGCGCACCGACTACGTCCACGCGCTCAAGCCCCTGCTCGACCGTTTCGGCAACGAACGCGATCTGTCGATCATCCTCTTCACGCTCGACGAGAGCACCTACGCCCGCGAGCTGGCGCCGCTCGCCGGCCATTATCCCTGCCTCAAGCTCGGCCCCTCCTGGTGGTTCCACGACAGCCCGGAAGGGATGCGCCGGTTCCGCGAGATGACCACCGAGACCGCCGGCTTCTACAACACGGTCGGGTTCAACGACGACACCCGCGCCTTCCTGTCGATCCCGGCGCGGCACGACGTCGCGCGGCGGGTGGATTGCGGCTTCCTCGCGCGGCTGGTCGCCGAACACCGGCTGCACGATTGGGAAGCCGCCGAGCTGGCGCGGGAACTGACCAGCGGCCTCGTCCGCCGCGCCTACAAGATCGACGACCCTGAATTCACGGCCAAGGCGGCCTGAGGAGACAAAGATGTTCGACCGCACCTATTACGCCACGCATCCCGACATGATGGAGTGCGTATCCAACGACGAACTGCGCGACCGCTATCTCATCCAGGACCTGTTCCGCGAGGGCGAGTGCGTCCTGAACTACACGCACGCCGACCGCTTCGTGATCGGCGGCGTCGCGGTGGGATCGGCGCCGGTGAAGCTGCCCGCGCAGACCGAGCCGCCCTCGGCCGCCGGCCATCCCTTCCTCGAACGCCGCGAGCTGGCGGTGGTCAATATCGGCAAGGCGACCGGCACCGTCACGGTCGACGGCGAAAGCTTCGAGCTGGGCAACAAGGATTGCCTCTACATCACGATGGGCGCGAAGGACGTGGAGTTTTCCGGGGCCGGCGCGCGCTTCTACCTCGCCTCGTGCCCCGCGCACAAAGCCTTCACCACGCGCAAGCTCGGCATCGCCGACGCCAACGCGCTCGATCGCGGCAGCCTGGAGGAATCGAACGAGCGGACGATCTACCAGCTCGTCATTCCCGGCATCTGCGACAGCGCGCAGCTCGTCATGGGGCTGACCGTGCTCAAGCCGGGCAGCGTGTGGAACACGATGCCGCCGCACATCCATGAGCGCCGCAGCGAGATCTATTGCTATTTCGAACTCGACGGCCCGAACGACCGCGTCATGCACTTCATGGGCGAAGGCGAAGCGATGCGGCACATCGTCATGGCCAATGAGGAAGTCGTGATCAGCCCGCCCTGGTCGATCCACATGGGCGCGGGCACCAAGGCATACGCATTCATCTGGGCGATGGCCGGCGAGAACCAGGACTATACCGACATGAACGTCCTCGACATCTGTCAGCTGGCATAAGGGGAACCGCACCATGACCAATCCGTTCGACCTTTCCGGCAAGGTGGCGCTCGTCACCGGCGCCAATACCGGCATCGGCCAGGGCATCGCGCTGGCGCTGGCCAAGGCAGGCGCAGACCTGGCGGTGGTGGGCCATATCGCGCCCGACGAAACGCTGGAAAAGGCGCAGGCGCTCGGCCGGCGCACCCATTTCATCGAAGCCAACCTGCTGTCGATCGAACCCGTTGCCGGTGTCGTCGATAGCGCCATCGACGCGCTGGGCGGTGTCGATATCCTGGTCAACAATGCCGGCATCATCCGGCGTGAGGACGCGCTCCAATTCTCCGAAAAGGATTGGGACGACGTGATGAACATCAACGTCAAGACGGTGTTCTTCCTGTCGCAGGCCGCCGGGCGGCACATGATCCCCAAGGGGCGCGGCAAGATCATCAACATCGCATCGATGCTGAGTTTCCAGGGTGGCATCCGCGTGCCGAGCTATACGGCGTCCAAGTCCGGCGTCGCGGGGATCACAAAGCTCCTCGCCAACGAATGGGGAGACAAGGGCGTCAACATCAACGCCATCGCGCCCGGCTATATCGCGACCGACAACACCGCCCAGCTGCGTGCCGATGCCGACCGCAGCAAGGCGATCCTGGATCGCATCCCCGCCGCCCGCTGGGGCACGCCACAGGATCTGGGCGGCGCCGCGGTGTTCCTGGCATCGTCCGCGGCGGATTATGTCAACGGCCACATCCTCGCGGTCGACGGCGGGTGGCTGGCGCGGTGATGCAATTTTCCTTCGTTCGTGCTGAGCTTGTCGAAGCACAGGGTCAGGGCATGCCCTTCGACAGGCTCAGGGCGAACGAAAGGTAAAGACACGTGGGCAAGTTCCTCGCATTCGGCGAAATCATGCTCCGCCTGTCGCCGCCGGGGCGCGAGCTGATCCTGCAGACGCCCAGGTTCGACGTGTGGGTCGCCGGCGCCGAAGCCAATGTCGCGACCGCCCTCGCCCGGCTTGGCCACGATGTCGGGTTCGCCAGCGCGGTGCCGGGCAACGATTTGGGCGATAGCGCGATCGCGACGTTGCGCGGCCACGGCGTCGACACGTCGGGGATACAGCGGCGCGGCGATCGCATGGGGCTGTATTTCGTCACCTCGGGCGCGGGGATGCGCGCGACCGAGGTGATCTATGACCGCGCGCATTCGAGCTTCGCCGAAGCCCCCGCCGATGCCTGGGATTGGGACGCGCTGCTGAGCGGCGTCGATCGCCTGCATCTGTCGGGGATCACCCCCGCGCTCGGCCCCGTCCCCGCCCAGGCCGCCATCGCCGCCGCCGAAGCCGCCGCCCAGCGCGGCATCGCCGTGTCGTTCGACGGCAATTGGCGCGGCAAATTGTGGGAGCGCTGGGACGGCAAGCCGCGCGAGATCCTGTCGCGGATCGTCGCGCAAGCCGACCTGATGTTCGGCAATCACCGCGATATCGCATTGCTGCTCGACAAGCCGTTTTCGGGCGATGGCGAGGACCGCCGCCGTGAAGCCGCCGAGGCCGCGTTCGCCGCCTTCCCCAGGCTTCGGACGATCGCCTCGACCGCGCGCCATGTCGAGGATGCCGACCGCCATCGCCTCTCCGCGCGGATCGACGCGCGCGACGGCCACGCCCAGTCCGAAGAGATCACGCTGGCCGGCATCGTCGACCGGATCGGCGCGGGCGATTCGTTCGCGGCGGGCGTGCTCCATGCGCTGCGCTCGGGCGGCAGCATCGGCGACGCCGCGCGCACCGGGCTCGCGCTGACCGCGCTCAAGCATTCGCTGCCGGGCGACGCCAGCCTGTTCCGGCAAGCCGATATCGATGCGTTTCTTGAAGGAGGGCTGGATGTCCGGCGCTGAAATCGATCGTCGCACCCTGATCGGCGCAGGCGTCGCCGGCCTCGCGCTCGCCACCTCCGGCATCGCCCGCGCGCAGTCCGCCGGCGGCGCGGCGCGGGTCGCCTGCCCCGCCGGCACCTTCATCGGCGAACGGTCGGGCGGCGGCGTGATGAACTTCCGCGGCATCCGCTACGGCCGCGCCGAACGCTTCCGCGCGCCCACCCCCGAACCGCGCGCGACCGCGCCCGTCCGCGCGGTGCAATGGGGGCCATCGTGTCCGCAGGCCGGCAAGGGCTATACCGGCGACGCGGCGGGCATCCCGGCCAATGAGGATTGCCTGGTCCTCAACATCTGGACCACGGGCAGGACCGACAAGCCCAAGCCGGTGATGTTCTACATCCATGGCGGCGCCTATTCGTCGGGCACCGGATCGAGCGCGCTGTACGACGGCAGCCGCCTCGCCGAACGCGACATGGTGGTGGTGACGGTCAACCACCGGCTCAACGCTTTCGGCTATCTCTATCTCGCCCGGCTCGACCCGCGCTTCGCGGACAGCGGCAATAACGGCCAGCTCGACCTGATCCTCGCGCTGCAATGGGTGCGCGACAATATCGGCGCGTTCGGCGGCGACCCTTCGCGTGTCATGGTGTTCGGTCAGTCGGGCGGCGGCGCCAAGATCGCGACGATGACCGGCATGCCCGCCGCCAGGGGGCTGTTCAGCCGCGCGATCACGATGAGCGGGCAGCAAGTCACCGCCTCCGGCCCGCTCAACGCCACGACACGCGCCAGGGCGTATCTCGGCAAGCTGGGCAATCCCGGCTTCGACGATCTGCTCGCGATGCCGGTCGAAAAGCTGGTGGACGGCCTGTCGGCACGCGACCCGATCCTCGGCGGGGGGCTCTATATGGGGCCGGTGCTCGACATGAAGTGGCTGGTCCGCCACCCCTTCTACCCCGACGCCAACCCGATCGGCCTGTCGATCCCGATGATCCTGGGCAATTGCAAGCAGGAGACCGGCGCGTTCATCGACCCCGACAGCGCGACGATGAAGGGGCTGAGCTGGGACAATATCGCCGAGCGCATGGCGCCGCAGTTACGCATCGACGCGCTGCCCGACTGGGTCGTCGGCGAATATCGCGCGCGCTATCCGCAATGGTCGCCCGAACAGGTGATGTACGACGCGACCACCGCCGGTCGCAGCTGGCGCGGGCAAGTGATCGAGGCGGAGGAACGCGCCAAAGCGAACGCGCCGGCCTGGGTCTATCAGGTCGATTTCGCGTCGCGCACCGACCCGCGGCGCGGCGCGATGCACACGATGGACATCCCGCTGGCGTTCGGCACGCTCGACGCGCCGGGATCGCAGACCGGCACCGGCGCCGATGCGCAGGCGGCGTCGAAGGCGGTGCAGGACAGCTATGTCGCGTTCGCGCGCACCGGCGATCCCAACCATGCCGACCTGCCCGCCTGGCCAAAATACGACCTCGCCCGGCGCGCGACGATGATCTTCGACACGGACAGCCGGGTCGAGGACAATCCGCGCCAATGGCAGCGCGAGCTGTTCGCGCGCATCCCCTATATCCAGCCCGGCAGCTGAGGTGACGATCGACCGCCGCACCGCGATGCTCGCCACGCTCGGCGCGGCCGTCGCCGGCAAGGCGGTCGCACAGACCGCGCCGCCAGCCGTATCCGGCGACGCGCTGCCGCTCGTCCTGTCCGAACCGAGCGAGACGATCGACCTGTGGCCGAACGGCGCGCCCGGCATGCCTGCGCCGCGGCCCGTCGAAGTCACGACCGAGCGCAGCACGGACCCGGCGCACAACGACCGCGCAGTGGTCGGCGTGTCGGTTCCCCGGCTGGCGGTGTTCCGCCCGGCCAGGCCCAACGGCGCGTCGCTGATCGCCTTTCCCGGCGGCGGCTACGTCCGCATGGCGATCGACAAGGAAGGGTATGAGATCGCCCGCCTGCTCGCCGCCAAAGGCTTCACGGTGTTCGTCTTGTTCTACCGGCTGCCGGGCGAAGGCTGGGCCGACCGCGCCGACGTGCCGCTGCAGGATGCGCAGCGCGCGGTGCGCCTGATCCGCGCGAACGCCGGGAAATACGGCCTCGATCCGGCCCGCGTCGCGGCGATGGGGTTTTCGGCGGGCGGCCATCTCTGTGCCGATCTCGCCGCGCGGTTCGCGACCAGCACCTATGCGCCGGTCGATGCCGCCGACCGGCTTTCCGCACGGCCGATGATCGCCGCGCCGATTTACCCGGTGGTGTCGATGGCGCCATCGCTCGCGCACGCCGGATCGCGGCGCGCGCTGCTCGGCGACGATCCCACGCCGGAAGCGGTCCGCGAGCATTCGCCCGATCTCAACATCAAGACCGACAGCCCGCCCTGCTTCCTGTGCGCGGCGGAAGACGATCCGACGGTGCCGGTCGGGAACACGCTGCTGCTCCACGCCGCGCTGCGGGGGGCAAAGGTGCCGGTCGAACTGCACCTGTTTGAACAAGGCGGCCACGGCTTCGGCCTGCGCGGCGTCGCCGGCAAGCCGGCTTCGGCCTGGCCCGATCTGTTCCTCGCCTGGGCGAAAACCAGGGGCTGGTTCTGACGCGCATTTATCCTCCTCCGCCAGGGGGAGGTGGCGCCGAAGGCGACGGAGGGGGAGGAAGCACGACGATAAAGATGTGCCTCCTCCCCCTCCGTCAGCTGCGCTGACACCTCCCCCTGGCGGGGAGGATTTAGAATACGTCCGTATCAGGTGGAATCGTGCTCCGGCGCAGGCCGGAGCGCTGGCGGCACGCGGAGCGTCTGGAGTCTCCGACGCTCCGGCCTGCGCCGGAGCACAAGGACCGGTTCAATCTCAATCGGACAGACTCTAGCTGGCGCGTGCCGCCAGCGGATAGCTGATGATCAGCGCTAGCGGCTCCGGGCCGGTCTGGCGGATGCCCATCGTCTCACCGGCGAAGAAATAGATCGCCTGCCCAGCGCGGACCGCCTGCTTGCGATCGCCCGAAAACGCCTCGCCCGTGCCCGACAGCACGTAATACACCTCGTCATGATCGATCACATGGCTGCCGATCGCTGCGCCGACATGCAGGATGCGCTTGCGGAATTCCATCGCGCGATTGGGCACGGCATCGCTCAACCGGTATGCGGTGCTCATCCCGATATTGCCGTGGGGCGGCGGCTCGTCGCGCTTGACGTTTTGCTCGTCGACGACGGTCATCCGCCCGGCCGGCATACTCTGCGCGAGTGCCGGCGCTGCCAGCGTCAGCAGCCCGATCAGGAGCGCCCTATTCCGCACCGGCCAGCGCCGCGATCAGCGTCTCCATGTGCGCGATGTACGTGCCGGTGGAAATCCCGATCACCGGGTTGGGATCGAGATAGGGCGACGTGTCCGTCGCGTCGCCGACGCGCGTCGCGGAATAGTCGCCGGGCGTCGGCGTCTTCGATCCGTCGCGCGTGTAGCGATTGCTCGTCATGCGGATCTGCGCCGGCCACCAGCCCGCCTGGTTGAGCGACCCGACCAGCGCATCCGGCGTGTTCGCCGACAGATCGGCATTGCGATCCGACCCCGCGCCCATCTCCGTCAAATAATAGCGATCGAGCGGCTGGCGCGTCGTCGCCTTGAGCGGGGAATCCTTGGCCACCTCGCCCGGCGGCATCGCCTTCAGCGCTTCATAGTCGCGGCGCAGCTTCGGCACGTCGAGGTGCCGGAACGAGCTGTAATGCCCCAGCGTGTTCTTCGGATTGTCGTCGACATAATATTCGCCGTTGACGACGTTCGACCCACGGCGATGGACGTAGAGCGGACGGTTGGTGCCGATCTCCAGGAAGGTCGGATAGGTCATGCCGTCCTTGTTGAGTTCGGGCGGCGACTTGACCGATTCCAGCCAGTCGAGCGCCTCCGGCACGCGCGCGAGGAATTTCGGGTCACCGGTCAGGCGGTAGAAGCTCAGCAACTGCTCGATATTGGCATAGGTCGTGTGGGTGACGATCGCGGTCGGCTCATAGGTCCGCGCGCCGGTCGGCTTGAGGTCGGGCGTGTATTGCAGCCCCCACCCCGCCTGCGGCGCCGGCTGCTGCGTGCGGACATAGATGTCCATCGCGCGGTCGATCGCACCGAGCACGCGCTGGTCGCCCAGCACCTGCCACACCTGGATCAGGAAGCGGATATTCTCGCCCGCGACGTCGTCGTTGAAGGTGATGAACGACGTGTAATCGGGCTTGCCGTGGTCGATATAGGGGAATTTGGTCGCCGGATAACGCTGCGGCCAGCCGCCGTTCGGATATTGGCTCTTCAGCACCATATCGATCGATTTCCGCAATGCCGGCAGATATTTGGCGTCATGCTTTTCGGCGTAGAGGCGCAACAGGAACTGCATCGCCTCCGACGTGCCGGCGTCGTCGAACGTCGCATTGTCCCAGAAATGCTGGAATTCCTCCAGCCGCCAGGCGTTCTTGCCGATCGTCGCATACCATTTGGCGGTCGACGCCTTGCCGCCGAAATCGATGAAATAATGCCAGCCGCCTTCGGGCTGCTGCCCCGCGATCAGCGCATCCGCCGCCTTTTCCGCGGCCTGATAATAATATTCGTCACCGGTCGCGTGATAGGCGTCGAGGAACAGATGGCCCATCGTGCCCGTCCCCGGCGGCTGTACCCAGACCATCGTCGGATACGCCTCCATCTCGCCCCAGCGCCGCGACAGGTCGGGCAGATACGACCAGACATAGCCGCCGCGCACCGACGCCTTGTCGACCATGAATTGCGACGCGCGCTTCATCGTCGACAGGATTTCCGCCCGCGTCGCCGCCTGGGCGGATGAGGTCGCGAACAGGGCGAGCGCCGCCGCACCGATCAATGTCTTCAGTCGATGCACGGGCACTCTCCCTGGAATAAAAAGAAGCCGGTGCGGGATATACCCGCACCGGCAGGTGAGGACTCGGTTAGAAGTTGAAGCGCACCCCGGCCAGGAACTCGCGGCCGGTATGGTGATAGACCGACAACAGGTCGCGCGAGTCGTTGAACTGATCCTGATACTGGTCGGTCAGGTTGATCCCCTCGAACGTCAGCTTCATCCACTTGGTGATGGTGATCTGTGCCGAGGCATCGATATTGAGCGTGCTGTTATAGCCCTGGCTGTCGATGCCCTGGGTACCGACCGCATCGCTCAGGTAACGCGAGCGATAGGCCGCCGACACGCGGGCGCTGAACACCTTGTCTTCATAGTACAGGGTGGCGTTGGCGCTGTCGCGCGACAGGCCGGTCAGGTCGCCGATGACTGCGACATTCCCCTTCGAATCGAGATATTTGATGCTCGATTCGACGTGGGTGTAGTTCAGCAGGACACCGAAATTACCCAGGAAGCCGGGCAGGAACTTGAACGGCTGCTGGAAATTGACCTCGATGCCGCGCAGCCTGCCGCCCGGCGTGTTACGCGGCGCCGAGAAGACCCAGTTGGCCAGCGACGGGCTGCAAATGCCCGGATCGAGATTGGCGCACGCCGCGATCGCCAGACTGTCGGGCAGGCCGAACGGATTGTCGCTATAGACACCCGACGACTGCACGGTCTGGACGAAGCTGTCGATATTCTTCTGGAACACCGCCACCGACAGCAACGCGCCTGGCATATAATACCATTCGGCCGCCGCGTCATAGGTCGTCGCGCGATACGGATCGAGGTCGGGATTGCCCACCGACACCGTCCGGTTGGCGCCCGACGCCGACACCGTCGCCGACGGCACGAGGCTGCCGAGGTCGGGGCGCGCCATCACGCGGGCGGCGGCAAGGCGGACCTGGAACTTCGGCGAGAATTCGAACACCGCGTTCATCGACGGCAGCCAGTCGTCATAGGTGCGCGACCGGGTAAGCAGCAGCGGCGCGCCGTTCAGGAAGGAATAACCCTGCGAGCGCTGGAATGTCTGGACATAACGCACGCCGGCATTGCCGCGCAGCGTGAAGGCACCGAAATCACGCTTGAAGTCGAACTGGAGGAAGCCGCTCTTGTCGTGTTCGTCCACCGCGCCGTTGCCCGACAGACCGGGTTCGATACCCAGCTTGAACGTCCCGCCGCGCGCGGTCGGGTCTTCGAGGCCGAAATACTGCGCCGCCTTGAAATAATCGGAGTCGAAGAACGACTGGCCTTCGATCGTGACGATCTGGCCAAATTGATTCAGATTGAGATCGGCGCCGGTGGTGCAGCATGCAAGGTTGGCGTCCTGCGCCGCGGTCGTGCCGTTCGAGCGGCGCCGGTCGGTCGACCTGGAACCGTAGCCCTTATACGACGCGCCGCCGCTCACCGTGAAATCGTCGGTGATATCCCACTTGAAGCTGACCTGACCGGTTTCGTAGGTGTTCTTCTGCGACGCCGCGCGCAGGCGCAACTGGCTGAGCACCCAGCCCGTGCCGCTGGTCAGATTGGCGGTGCCCCAGTTGAAGGTCGGATTCTGCCGATCGCTATAGTCGTAGCCGAAGCCATCGACATTATAACTGTCGAAAGTCACGGTGTTCTGGATCGGGTTTTGGTGATCCGACTGCGAATGGCCGACGATGAAGTTCATCGAGAATCTGTCGGAGAACTTCTGGTCGAGGTTCAGCGTCAACTGCTTGAACTTGGTGTCGAGCCGGTCGAACCGGTTCTCCACGCGCAGATCGACGTCGTTGAACGTGCCAGCGATCAGCGCGCCATCCTGCACCTTGGCGGTGAGGACATCGACATCGTTCACGCCGCAGGTCGTCGCGCGGTTCGTCGCGGTGCAAAGGCCAGCGACTGAAAGGCCGTTGGCCTCCAGATAGCGTTCCTCGCGCGTCGCCTTGAAATCGGCGTACAGGGCGTCGACGCTGATCGTCGTGCCGTCGGCCGGTTTCCACTGGACCGACCCGGTCAGGCCGATGCGCTGCTGATCGTCGATAAACATATCGTAGCGCGGGAAGCGCGGGTGGAACAGTTTGTTGGCGTCGGCACAGGCGGCCTCGTTCGCCGTGGCCGACGCCGAGGCATAGGTACAGGTCGTGCCGAGATAGCTGCCCCAGCCCGGTGCGACGCCGGCGGCGTTGGTGGTCCAGCGAACCGTCGAATAACCGCTCTCGATCAGCTTGCGCTTGGTGTAAGCGGCGGAGAACAGGACGCCGAACGTCTGGTCCTGGTTCGACCAGGACGCCATGAACGCGGCGCGCGGTGACGCCTTTTCGGCGAGGTCGTTGTAGCTCATCTGACCCGACGCGGCGACCGTGAGGCCGGATTTGTAGTCGAACGGCCGCGCGGTGCGCAAATCGACGGTCGCGCCCAGCGAACCTTCCTCGGTCGCGGCGTCGGCCGTCTTCTGTACGGTGATCGCGTTGAACAGGTCGGCGGCGAACACGTTGAAGTCGAAGCCGCGGCCGCGATTGGTGCCGCCCGACGAATCGGCGCCGCCGGCGGTCGCGATCGCTTCCATGCCGTTGATGCGCACGCGGGTGAACTGCGGCCCCAGGCCACGCACCGAGATGGTGCGGCCTTCGCCGCCGTCACGCGACAGCGCGACGCCCGGGATGCGCTGGATCGATTCCGACAGGTTGAGGTCGGGGAACTTGCCGATATCTTCCGCCAGGATCGAATCGACCGAAAGTGCCGACGCCTTCTTCTGATCGAGCGCCTTCGCCAGGCTGCCGCGGAAACCGGTGATGACGATGTCGGGACCGGCCGCCTGGTCATCCTGCGGTGCGTCCACCGCTTGCGGCGCGGCAGCCGCTGCATCGTCTGCCCCCCCCGGCGCGGTCTGCGCCTGGGCAACGCCCGCAGCCGCCGCGATCGCGAGCGCCGCCAGTGACGCGCCACCGCGCAGAAGACCGAATTTGAAACCCGTTCGCATAATTACCTCCCTTTAAGTTCCGGCCGGCGGTTCCTCCGCCGGTCCCTATTGTCGATCGATAGATTTCCCCGCCCGCGCCGGGCCAAGCCGCCGTTCCAATGCCGAGAGTCGCAACCGCCCGTCGCCGATCGCCGCGCGATGCCGCCGGGGCAGATCGGCCTCCCCGCCGCGCCCACACCGATCGGCCAGCGCCAGCCACGCCAGCGCTTCGCCGACGCGCGCGCCCGGTTCCAGGCACACCCGCTGGATGTCCTGATCGAAACTCGCAAAAAAGGCCGGCTCGCCCTGCATCCTCTCAAGCGTCTCCCGCGCTTCCTGAAGGGACCATCGCGCACTATGGACACCGGTGTCAATCAGCGACCTGCACAGCCGGAACAACATCCAGTGCAGAAAGCCCAGGCGCGCCCGGTCATTGCCCGCGAACGCGCCCTGCCGGGCCATCAGCTGCTCGGCGTAGATCGCCCAGCCTTCCTGGAATCCTGCCGTATATTCAATGCGTAAGGCGTGCGGCGCGGCGCGGGCGTCGAGCGGCATCTGCACCATGTGGCCCGGAAGCAACTCATGGTGAACAACGCTCGGCAAGCTCCAATCAGGCCGGCGGCGGATGTCCGAAAGATCGACGAAATAGCTCCCCGGCGCACCTTCCTGCCCCGGAACCACGCGATATCCGCCCTTTTTCGCCGATTCCTCCACCGGTGTCATTCGCCGCGCCGCGACATTCGTGCATTCGGGCGGCAACGGGCCGAACAGGCCCGGCAGACGCTTTTCAGCGCGGGCGAGCCAGGCGTTCATGTCGGCGACCGCGCGGTCGCGGCCATCCGCGCTGTCGGGATAGAGGAACTGCGGGTCGCGAAACGCCGTGCGGAACCGTTCGCCGGTCGTCCGGCCCTGATAGCCGAGCCGTTGCAGCAATTCATCGGCTTCGGCGGCGGTATCGGTGGCCAGCTTCTCGATGCGGCGATGGATCGCGGCGGCGTCACTGCCGCCGAACTGCCGGTCGATCATCAGGTCATAATAAGCGCCACCATTCGGCAGGCGCGACACGCCGGGCTCCCCCGCGCGCGGCGCCAGAGCGGCCAGCGTGCGGGCCTGATCGGACAGCGCGAGGGCGACATCGCCGGTCGCGCGGCCGGCCGCGTCGGACAGCGCCTTGACCGTCCGCGCCAGCGCGTCTTTCGGCAGGACGACCCCCGCCGCCGCCTCGCGCCGCACGGCGGCGGTGTCCGCCGCGATCCGGTCCGCCGCATCGCTAGTTCCGGCGTCGCGCCATGCGCCGTTGACCGCCGACACCGAATAAGGCGTGCGGCCGAGACGCCCGTACGGCATGATCGCGGCGATCCGCGTGTCGATCGCCAGCCCCTCGCGCGCCGTTTCGAGATCGAGCCTCGCCCTCGGCGACAAGCCGGCTTCGCGGACAGCGCTCAGTTTCGCGAGCTTGGCCGACGGCGTGTCGAGCGCCGCGAGTCCGTCGAGCGCCGCGCGCAGGGCGGCGTCGGCATCCGGGCTCGCCGTCGCCGCGCGCGGCATCGCCGCCACCGCAGCCGCACTTGCCAGAAATTCCCGGCGGCGGATCATGGCTGGCCTCCAATCGCCGACGGGCCGGCGGGCAAAGTCAATTCGGCCCCCCTGGTGAGCCGCGTGCCGTCGAACCCGAAGCTCTGGATGCGGTCGCCCATCATCGCCTGGGCGAGGATCTGGCGGCCGTCCTGCGACCAGACCATCCCCTGCCCCCAGCCGCCCATGGGCGCCTCCGCGACTTTGGCCAGCCGACCGTCCGCGATCCGCCAGACCTGCAACAGGCCATGGTCCGACCATCCGCGCGACGCGCGCGGCATGTTCGATCCGTTATTGACGGTGACCGCGACGAAACGCCCGTCGGGCGACATCTTCACGCCTTCGGGGGTGAGGCCGACAGCCACGGTATCGACGACGACGGGCGTCGTTCCGCCCAGGTCGATCAGGCTGATCGTATCGACGTCGCGCCCGCCGCCGCCGATATTGCCGACCACCGCGAAGCGCGGTCCCGCCGCATCGATCGCATAGGGGCGCAACCCCGCGGCGAGGCTCGCATCCTCGACGCTCAAGCCGGTGTCGGTCACGGTGACGAGGCTGATCCGGTGATCGCCGTCGCGCGTGACCAGCGCCTTGCGGCCGCCATCGTAGAAGATCGGCTGGGCCGGCGACGACGTGGCAGGGCCTACCGCGATCGTCGCGACCGGGGTCAATTGTCCCGCTGCAAACGCGAACAGCGAGAGCGTCCCGGCGGCGCGATTGGCGATCAGCACGTGACGGCCCGCCGGATCGATCGCGACGCCCGATGCGCCCGCGCCGGCGCGGATCGACGAGACCAGCTTCATCGACTTGAGGTCGATCACCGATACGCGGTCGTCGGGCTCGATATCCTTGCCGTCCGCCCGCACCTTCCGCGCGCAGGTCACGATCGCATAGGCGCCATCGGGCGTGATCGCGACGCTGCGCGGCGGCCCGATGACGCTGGCGGGCGCCGCGATCGTCGCGACCAGCCGCAGCTTGCCGCCGCCGAAGTCGATGACCGAGACGTTGTCGGCGCGGAGCGGCGTCGGCACGATCTGCCTGCCGTCGTCCAGCACTTGCTTGCCGTCGTTCGCCGACACCGCGATATCGGCATGCGCCGGTACGGCCAATGCCGCAAGGAGGAGCCAGGCGCGCTTCATGCCGCCTCCCCCGACGCGACCGGCTCGCCGCGCAGCACCGCCCGCGCGCGATCGAGGTCGAGCGCCCCGTCCCACCGCGCCACCGCCACCGTCGCGACGCTGTTGCCGATCAGGTTCACCACCGCGCGGGCCTGGTTGAGGAAGCGATCGACGCCGAGCAGCAGGACCAGCCCGGCGACGGGCAGCCCCGGCATCACCGACAAGGTCGCGGCAAGCGCGACGAACCCGGCGCCCGCCACCCCCGCCGACCCCTTCGACGTCAGCAGCAGGACCGCCATCACGGTGAGTTGATCGCCGAGCGACAGCGGCACGTTGGTCGCCTGGGCCACGAACAGCACCGCCATCGCGAGATAGAGCGAGGTGCCGTCGGTGTTGAACGTATATCCCGCCGGCAGCACCAGCCCGACCACCGGCCGCGTCACGCCGAGATGTTCGAGGCGGGCCATCAATTGCGGCAGCACGGCTTCGGTCGAACACGTGCCGAACACGATCAGGATCTCGTCGCCGATATAGCGCAGCAGCGCGATCAGCCCGATCCCCGCCAGCCGCGCGACGATCCCCAGCGCGACGATGACGAACAAAGCGGCGGTCGCATAGAGCGACACGATCAGCCAGCCGAGCGGCAGCAACGTCGCGACGCCGTATTTGCCGACGGTGAACGCCATGCCCGCGCCCGCGCCCAACGGCGCCAGCACCATCACCATGCCGACGATGCGGAACACCGCCTTGGTGATGTCGTCGATCAAGGCGGTCAGCCTGTCGCCGCGCTCGCCCATGCCGCTCAGCGCCACGCCGACCAGCAGCGCGACCAGGATGACCTGCAGCATCGATCCGGCGACGAACGCCGACATCAAACTGTCCGGGATGATCCCGAGCAGGAAGCCGGCGACGCCGCCTTCGCCCTTCGCGGTCGCGGCATATCCCGCGATCGCATTGGCATCTAGCGCGCGCGCATCGACGTTCATGCCCGCGCCGGGCTTCACCACATTGGCGACGACCAGTCCCGCCGCGAGCGCGACCGTCGACAGCAGTTCGAAATAGACCAGCGCCTTCAGCCCCAGCCGTCCGACATCACGCAGATTGCCCATCTGGGCGATGCCGACCGCGACCGTGCCGAAGATGATCGGCGCGAGCAGCATCTTGACCAATTTGACGAAGGCGTCGGCGACCGGCTTCAGCGCGACGCCCCAGCTCGGCGCGAGCACGCCCACGGCAATGCCGATCGCCATGCCGATCAGCACCTGCACCCAGAGCTGGCGCAACGCCCGCGTCACTCGATCCTCATCCTCCCTTGTGCGCCGCCCGCCCTTCGCCGGGTCGGTGTCGATAGTGTCAGGCCATCACCCGTGCCGGGGCGACATCCTCGGTCATCTTGCTCATCAGTGCGTACAGCTTGCCCTTGGCCTCGAACCCGATGCCCGGCACCTGCGGCAGCGCGACATAGCCGTCCTCGACCGCGATCCCGTCAGCGAAACCGCCGAACGGCTGGAACACGTCCGGGTAGCTCTCATTGCCGCCGAGGTGCAGGCCCGCCGCGATGTTGAGCGACATCTGATGCCCGCCATGCGGCACCACGCGGCGGGTCGACCACCCCTCCTCGCGCAGCACTTCCAAGGTGCGGAGATATTCGACCAGACCATAGGACAGCGCGCAGTCGAATTGCAGCCAGTCACGATCGGCGTGCATCCCGCCGAACTTGAGCAGGTTGCGCGCGTCCTGATGCGATAACAGATTCTCGCCGGTCGCCATCGGCCGGTCGTAATGCTTGCCGAGTTCCGCCTGCAACGCATAGTCGAGCGGGTCGCCGACCTCTTCGTACCAGAACAGATTGTACGGCTTGATCGCCTCGCCGAAGCGGATCGCGGTGTCGAGGTCGAACCGGCCGTTGACGTCGACCGCGAGATATTGCCCCTCGCCGACCACCTCCAGCGCCGCCTCGATCCGCGCGATATCCTGGTCGAGCGGCACCGCGCCGACCTTCATCTTGCAGACCTTGTACCCACGGTCGCGGTACGAGCGGAATTCGTCCTGCAACTGCTTGTGGTCCTTGCCGGGGTAATAATAGCCGCCGGCGGCATAGACCCACACCTTGTCGTCGGGCTGGCCGTCGCCATAGCGCTCGGCGAGCAGCTGATAGAGCGGCTTGCCCGCGATCTTCGCCACCGCGTCCCACACCGCCATGTCGATCGTGCCGACCGCGACCGAACGCTCGCCATGCCCGCCGGGCTTCTCGTTGGTCATCAGCGTCGACCAGATCGCGAAGGGATCGAGATTGTCGTTGTCGCGGTCGATCAGCGTTTCGGGATCGGCCTCGGTCAGCCGCTGGAGGAAGCGGTCGCGCATCAACGCACCCTGACCGTAGCGCCCGTTCGAATTGAAGCCATAGCCGATCACCGGGCGGCCATCGCGTACCTGATCGGTGACGACGGCGACGACCGAGCAGGTCATCTTCGAGAAATCGATATAGGCGTTCGCGATCGGCGAGGCGATCGACACGGTCTGTTCGCGGACTTCGAGAATACGCACCCTAGGCTTCCCCATCCCACTTGGTCGCTGCCGGAATAGGCCGCGCGCGGCATGGCTGGCCAATGCCATTGTCGCGCCTCGCCATGCCGTTTATGCATAGCGCATGGAACTGGCCTGGCTGGAGGATTTCGTCGCGCTGAGCGAAACGGGCAATTTCTCGCGCGCCGCCGAGCTGCGGCACGTGACCCAGCCCGCCTTCAGCCGCCGCATCCGCGCGCTCGAGGACTGGGTCGGCACGCCGCTGTTCGAGCGGACCGCGCAGGGCACGCGCCCGACCCCCGCCGGGGAGCAATTCGCGCGCGGCGCACCGGGGCTGGTGCGCACGATCGCCGACCTGCGGCGCGATGCCCGCGAGGTCGGTGGACGCGAGACCGCGACGCTGCATTTCGCGGCGACGCATTCGCTGTCCTTCACCTTCTTTCCCTTCTGGCTGCGCGGCGTCGAGCAGGCGACGACGGTCGGACCGGTGCGGCTCGTCTCGGACTCGATGCAGGCGTGTGAGGAACTGATGCTGCAGGGGCAGAGCCAGTTCGTCTTGTGCCACCATCACGCCATCGCGCCGAGCCGGCTGGAAAGCACAGCCTTCGCATGGCGCGACATTGGCGAGGACTCGCTGATCCCGCTGACCACGCCGGACGCCGATGGCCGCCCGCTCTGGCATCTCGACGATGCGGCGGGCGACGTGCCGTTGCTGGCCTATAGCGGGGAATCCGGGCTCGGCCGGATCGTCGCCGCCAACCATTTCGACCGGCGCGCGCCCACGCTGCGGCCCATATTCTCGGCGCAACTCGCCGCCACGTTGCTGGGCATGGCGCGCGGCGGCAGCGGCATCGCCTGGCTGCCAGCCAGCCTCGCCGCCGACGATGTCGCGCGCGGAACGCTGGTCGCGGCGGGCGGTGCGGACTGGTCGGTGCCGGTCGGCATCCGGCTGTTCCGCCCGGCCGCGCGGCAAAGCGTGGCGGCCGAGCGGTTCTGGAGTCACTTGCCGCCCGCGTGATGCCTGTTGCGCATCGCGGCGATCACTTCCCGCGCGGCGTCGCCGGCGGCAGGGCCACGACATTGTTGAGCCACGTCACTTCGGGCGTGCCGTCGGGCAACGCCACGCGCACGCGCCATCCGCCGCCCGCCCCCGCCGGCAGCGGCAACCGCACGGCCGCCGTCTTGGGCAGCAGGTCGAGCGGCGCGGCGAGCGTCGGGACATTGACGCTGGCGACGACCTTGCCCGCGGCGTCGAGCAGTTCGACCCGCCCGCCGGCCGCGGCGATCGCGCCCAGGCTGTGCACCGTCACCTCGGCCGTGCCCCCCACGACCTTCACGTCATCGACGCCGACGCCCAGATCGGCGCGGCGCTCGGTCGGCACGCCGGGCGTCTCCAGCGTGAACTCCAGCACCGTCGTCGTATGCGGCGCGAAGCTGACCTCGACCGACCCGCTGCGCTCCAGCGTCACCTCGCGCGCGGCGGGCGTGTCGTCGGCGCTGTCGCCACCCGACGCGCTGGTCCCCGCCGTCATCTTCCACTTGCCGGCCGTCACGTTCCAGGTCGACATCGTCGCCGGCTGCGGCACGTCGCTGGTGTTGTAGGCGACGACCTTGAAATGGTTCGGCGTCGCGCCGGGAACCAGGATCGCGACCATCTCCGCCGCGCCGGGATTGGCGAAGCGCCAGCTGACGGTGTTGCCCGGATAGGTCTGGTTGCGCACCAGCGCGATGCCGCCGAGCCGTTGGCGCTGGAGGTAATCGTTGGGCATTTCGACGCGGTCGGTCCACCAATGGCCTTCGGTGTACATGTACATGTGCTGCGACTTGTAGGCGATCGCGTCGGCGGCCTGGCTTTCCAGCAGCTTGCGGTCGCCCGTCGCGTCCCAGCCGGCGACGCGGCCGAAATCGCTCTTCGCCGCCGCCAGCGCCTTGCCCCATTCGGGCTTGCCGAGCACGGCGACGACATTCTCGTTCAGGTCGTTGAGCGAGCCCGGCCCGGTCCGCGCCGCACGGCTGAGGATCGGGGTCAGGTATTTCGCGTCGCCGGTGAAGCGGTACGCCGCCCAGGCCGACTGATACGGCGTCGGCACCCCGCCGCCGTCACCCACGCGCTCGGCATCGGTGCGCCAGTTGATCTCGTTGGGATAGGTCCAGTTGCCGTCGGCGCCCTGCTTGCCGTGCGCCATCCAGCCGTCGATCACGCCGGTCACCAGCCCCACCGCGGTCGGGTTGCCGTTGAAGACGCCCATCAGGATCGGCGCGTGCATGACGGTGAAGCTGTACGGCTTCTGCCATTCCCACGGCCCTTCGCGATACACGGTGCGCCCGCCATACCAGTTGGTCGCGAAGTGCATGTGCCCGGCGGGGTTCTTCAGGATGATCTTTTCCGACAGCGCCTTGATCGTCGCCATCAGCCGCTCGATCGCCTTGGGCTCGCCCCAGTTGAGGTACAGCCGCTCGCCGTCCGAATTGAGCCCCTCCTCATAGGCATGAAGCTCGTCGGTGGTGATATAACCGAGCCCGTTGACCCGCATGCCGTTGGTATAGACCGCGTCCGACAGCGCGCGGAGCGAGGCGTTGATCTTGTCGGGCTCGACCCCCATCAACGCGAGGCCGGGCCATTGTTCGAGCAGATCGACGTCGTCCGAAATCCCGCCGCCGAAATCGCCGTACGGTACCTGGCGGTTGTCGATCCACCAGTTCACGAAGCGGCTGGTCAGCTTGAGGTCCGCAAGCTGGCGGAACGCCCAGAGCGGCACGCCGGCGGGCGGCGTCGGCTGGGTGAAGGCGGGCATGCCGGTCGCGCCGTAGCTGATATCGGCCCAGTAGCGCCGCCCCTCCAGATTGTCGGGATCGACACGCAACAGGTCGGTGATGTCGCCCTTCACGCGCCGGAACAGCGCCTCGCGGCCCGACGCGGTATGCTCCTCGACCAGGAAGCCCCAATTGTCCTTCACCTGGTTGAAGCGGTCGGCGATATGCTCCTTCTTCGCTTCGTCGCGGTCCTTGAACACCAGCCGCACGTTCATCCCGTCGAGGCTCGCCGCGCCGAAATCGGCCGAAGCGCTGGCGACAGTGATGTAGAATGGATCGTTGGTCAGGATGCGGTCGCGCAAGTCGAGCCACAATGTCCGCTTCTCGCCCGGCTTCACCGACACGGTCACGTCGATCATGTCGCGGTCGGGCCAGATCGGGTCCTTGACCCGGATATTGAGCGGGATCACGCCGTCCTTGTTCGGCGTCGCCGTCAGCGCCGGAATGTCGAGCGCGATGCCGTCCAGACCGTCACGGGCATTGGCCCAGGTGTAGTTCCACGCGCGCGCCAGCGCCTTGCCGGGAAAGGCGTCGCCGAAATCGGACGGGATCAGGATATGGACCAGCGGCGACTCGTTCGCGCCACGCTCCACACCGCCCGCATCGGTCGCGCTGCCCGCGCCCGGCGCGGAATGGCCCGCGCTGGCCGGCAGGGCGACGACGGTGGCGCGCTCGTTGGCCGGAAAGCGGCCGGCGATATAGTTGTTCAGCGGCGCGAGGTTGGCGAAGGCCGGCGCGGTCTTCGAATCGACCACGTAATTGAGCTTGAACGTCCCCTTGGGCTCGGCCCCGGCCTTGACGTCGTACGCCCAGATTTCCTGGATCGGCGTTTCCTGGGCGATGTTGGTGAAGCGCAACTTGCCGCCGGTCTTGTCCGCGAACGCGGTGATCGACTTCTCGACGCCTTGCGGACGCTTGGCGAGCAGGCTGAACGCGCCGCCATCGGCGGCATAATCGAGCGCGCCATAGGCCGCGCCGCGGATTTCGACGCGGTTGACCGTCTCGCCCTGCGGCACGGTCAGCTCATAGGCCTTGCCGCCCTCGACATAGGTGTTCCAGTCGGGCAGCTCGAAATAATCGTCGCGGCCGGGCAAGCGCGAGCGGTTATAGACGCCGGGCCAGGTGGTTTCGGCGATGCCGTCGACGCCCTTCCACATCCATTCCTTCAAATCCTTCGCGTCGGCGAACTCGACCTTGCGGATCGTCGTCGCGTCGGCGGTCAGCAGCGGCGGCGACGCGCCGTCGAAGCCATAACGGTGCAGGAAGGCTTCGCGGTCAGCGACCGCCGCCAGCGCAGCGCCGCCGCCCGGCGCGGTGTTGTTCGCGAGCGACGCGACCGCACCGGCATCGAGCATCTGGTCATAGACGCGGATCTCGTCCACGTCGCTGCCGCGCATGAAGCTGTAGCGGCTCTGCACCTGGTGCGGCGAGATGATCCGCCCGGCGAGCCCGAACTGGTCGAGCCCGCTGTCGAGCACCGCCTTCTGATCCTTGCGCGCGACTTCCTTGCCGTCGACGAACAGCCGCACCCCGACCGCCTCGTCCCAGGCGAAGGCGATGTGGTGCCACTCGGTCGGCGCCGGCAGCGTGTCCATGCGGAACGACACGCGTTCGCGCGCGAGGTTGTTGTCGGTGACGAAGGCGTCGAAGCCGTGGCCGTTCCAGTCGATCCGCAGGAACGCCATGTCCCAGCTGGTATGATCGGCGAAACCGGCGCGGAACAGCACGAACGGCGCGTCGCCGACCGGCGTGCGCGACCGCCAGAAGAAGGACAACGTACCACGCCGCGCATAGATGTTGCCGGGGGCTTTCCACGCGACATAACCGTCGTCCTGCCACTCGATCGCACCGCCCGATTTGCCGGTGGGAACGATCGCGACCTTGGACTGGAAATTGGGCACGGCGTCGCCGCCCGCGGTTTCCGCGGCGAGGTCCTTGTCGGCGGAGACGTGGAAGAGCAGGCGCGGCCCGGAATCCTGTGCAAGCGTCGCACCGCCAAGCGTCACGGTTGCCGCGCCAGCCACCGCCAGCCACATCGTCGTCGGGATTCTCATCGCCATCCACCCTCTCTTGCGGGCCCGAGCCTGCCATGGCTTCTGTCACCCCGGCATCGTCATAAGCGACTTATGACACCGGTGTCTATCGGGTAAATTGTCGCAATGTGTCGGCGCTCAGAGTCTGTTTGAAAATTCGCGAGAGAGCGAATTTCGTAGCGGCACCGGCCCGCTCCCCCACCCGACCTCCCAGCAGGTTATTCTATGGGAGGTCGGGTGGGGGAGCGGGCCGGTGCCGCAAAACGCGCCTACGGCGCGTTTTCAAACGGACTCAGCGAAGGTGGCGGATCAGCCATTTCTCATAGAAGGCGGCGATCTCCAGATTGTTCTTCTCGATCATCTGCATATGCCCGTTGCCGTGAAGGCCGACGGTCGGGAGATAGACGTAATCGTTGGCCACCCCCGCCTGCGTCAGGAAGGCCGAGGTGCAATAATCCTGCCCGGCATGATACGACGCCTCGCCGGTCGCGATCAGGATCGGCGTGCCCGACAGCCACGACAGGCGATAGCGCGGCGACGGCTGGAGCCAGCAATCGACCCCCATCGCCTGCGTCTCCGGGGTCCGCGTCATCTGCAACGCAGCGGCATCAGGCAGCGCGGGGGTGAAGGTCAGGCAGGCATCGGTGATCCCGCACGGCACCGCCGGCCCCTTGCCGCCGCGATTGGCGTTGCCGGTCGGCTCGATCGCGAGGATCGCCTTGACCCGGCCCGGATTGGCTTCGGCGATCATCCAGCTCAACGGCCCCGCTTGTGAGTGCGTGACGATGATCGCCGGGCCGATCTTCGCCAGCAATTCCGTCACCGCCCGCGTGGTCAGCGCATATTGCATGTCGACATCGGGCATGTTGGCGACTTCGGAGGCGAAGAATTGCTCGAACACCGGATCGCCGGGCAGGCCGCTCCCCGGCCATTGCGTGTGGAGCTTCGCCAGCGGCCAGGGCAGCGGGGTCATCTTCTCGCTGGCGGTGAAGCGCTCGGCGACCTGCTTGCGGCTGGGGTCGTGCTCCTGCGGGCCGTACGCGCCGGGGAAATAGCCCGAGCGACCCTTGCCCGGCTGATCCACGACATAGACCGGCCAGCCGCGCGAGACGAACCACGTCGCCCAGCCCGGCCGCCCGTCCGGCGTGCCGAGGAAACTCGCCCCGGTCAGGCGGCTGCCATGGATGAAGACGATCGGGTAATGGCGCGGGGGCACCCGACCGGGGATCTGGTAGAAGACGTGCATCTGCCCGGAGACGCCGTCGCCCGCGACCTTGCCCCCGGTATAGAGCACACCCTGCTCGCGGATCGTGACCGGGGCGGCCGCCGCGCCCGCCCCCAGCAGCAACGCGGCGAGGGCGAGCAGGCGCTTCACGGCCGGCCTTCCTCGTCGGTCCAGCTTACCGTCGTCCCCTGCGGGATCAGCCGCATGCGATCCGCCGCGCGCAGCGGCACACCGACCGGGTCGACCGGCGCGACGATCTCGACCGGACGCCCGTCGAGCGCACCGATCACGTCGGGCAGGTCATAGGCCCCAAGCACGCCCGGCACGGTGATCGACGGCAGGTCGCGCGCGATCGGGCGATTGACCGCGTCGCGGAACGACAATTGGCTACCGATCATCCGCACCGCCGCGATCCGCGGGTCGAGCGCCGCCGCCTGAAGCGCGACCGGCCCCATCGTGCCGACCCCCGCGACGGTGACCTTCGCCCCCGGCTCGATCGTCGCGAGCCAGTCGACCGCGCCGACCACATCGTCGATGCGGATGCCGGTCAGCGTCTTGCCGACCAGCAGCGCGCGCAGGGCGAGGAGGTTTTCGTTGCCGACGATGCCCGACTTGACCTCCTCGCCGCCATCGGCGCCGCGCGGTTGCAGCGCCACCACGGTCCAGCCCGCCGCCGCCAGCGCGGCCATCCGCCCCCTCGGCCCCGCCTGCGCATCGAGCGGCATGGTCGGATCGAGCAGCAGCATGACCCGGCCCGATGGCGTGGCGGGCCGCTTGATCTGCCCGTCGACCACTCCGTTGGCGAGCGTCAGCGTCAGGCGGCCGTCCTCGCCGATCGTCGGCGCGGGCACCGTACCGGGCGCGGCGGTCGCGCCGGTCAGCGCGCGAATCTTGTCGCGCACCATCGCCGGGGTCGGCGTGGGCACCCCGATCGCCTTCGCCCGCGCGGCGTTGATGTCGGCCAGCGTGGTGCCACCGCCCGAAGTCGCGATCTGCCCGGTCGGCGTCACCAGCACATCCTCCGCGCGCGGCGGCCCCACCCGCTCGAACGGCGCGACCGGCCCGGTCGCCTTGAGGTTGCGGCGAAAGAAATCGATGATCTTGTCGCCCATCGGCGCGATCGCGCCGTGCGGGCCGGGGCCGGTGAACCATTCCACCCGATCGGCCTGACCATAAGCGCCCCAGAAGCGCCGCGCTTCGGCGACCGCCGCCCTGGCGCCCTCGAACGGGAACATGTCCTCGGTGGTCGAGATCACGGCATAGGGCTTGGGCGCGGCAAGCTCGACCCAATCGGGCAGGTCCAGCCCGTCGGACAGGAAGCCGGGAATGCTCTGCTCCGCGTCCTGCGGCCCCGGCCCGGCGAGCAGATGCTTGAAATCATTGACGTAGCAGGCCGAGGCGGCCGCCTGCACGCGGTCATCCATCGCCGCGACATAAGCGGTTGCGGTGCCGCCGCCCGAACAGCCGAACGCCCCGATCCGCCTGGCATCCACCTCCGGCCGCGACACCAGATAGTCGATCCCGCGCATCGATTCGTTGATGAAATAGCGCGCCAGATGATCGCCGGTCAGCATCGTCGGATATGCGGCGATGCTATGGTCGCCGGTCGGCCGCTCCCCGCGCGAGCGCCCGGTCATCGGGTCCCAATATTCCAGCCGCTCGCCTTCGCCGACAATGTCATAGGCGAGCGCGACGAAGCCGTTGCGGGCGAAACCGGCCGCGAAGGCATAGTTGCTCGCCTTGCCGCTGGGACCATGGCCCGGCGCGAGGATGATGGCGGGGAACGGCCCCTTCCCCGTGGCCGGCACGAACAGGTTCGCGGTGACGTGCTGGCCGGGCATCGCGTCGAACATCACCTTTTCGACGCGAAAGCCGTTGCCTGCGAAGCTGCCGGTGACCTTCGCCGCCAGCGGCGCGGTGCGCGGCGGCAGGCCACCGATCTTCCTGAGTATCTCTGCGCGCACCCACGCCTTGCGCGCGTCGGCGGCGGCGGGCGTCGTGATCTTCGCGACCTCCGCCGCGCGCGCATCGAGCCGCGCGTCGGCGATCCGGTCGAGGCGGGCGATCAGCGCGGCGCGGCTGTCCTCCTGCGCCGCCGCCGGGGCCGTGACCATCGGAGCCAGCAGCGCAACAGCCCAACCAATCCGCTTCATATGCTTTCCCCTGTTCACAGCGATGTGACCGGCGCGCCGTTGACGCGGATGCGATCGAGAACGAGGCCGTCGGTGTGCGTGATCTTGCTGGGGCTGGTCACCCCGTCGAAGCTGCAATCGCTGAGGCGGACGCGCTCGATCGGCGCGCCCGGCAGCCCTTGCGAATCGAGCGCCATGACCGAGCGCCGGGCGCTGAGGCGATCGATCGTCACGTCGCGCAGGATCGGGGTGAACGCGCCCTTCGCGCCTTCCTCATAATTGAAGTCGCAGGCGATCACCGCTTGCCTGACCTCGCCGACAATGATGTCGCGATAGTGAAACCCCTCCAGAACACCGCCGCGCATCGCATTGTTCTTGAAGCGGATCGCGTAATCGAGATTGGGGCTGTCCATCGTGCAGCGTTCGGCGAAGACGTTGCCGACGCCGCCGGATATCTCGCTGCCGATCGTGATTCCACCATGCCCTTCGCGCATGAGACAATCGCGGATGACGAAGTTGCCGCTTGGCGTGGCGACCCGGCGGCCATCCTCGTTGCGCCCGGACTTGATCGCGATGCAATCGTCGCCGGTGTCGAACGTGACGTTCTCGATCAGGACGTCGCTGCACGATTCCGGGTCGCAGCCGTCATTGTTCGGCCCATGGCCCAGAATATCCAGGTTCCGCACGATGACGTTGCGCGACAGCACGGGATGGACCTGCCAGAACGGCGCGCCGCGCAGTTTGACGCCCTCGATCAGCACGTTCTCGCACAGATACGGTTCGATGAACGACGGGCGCAGGAAGTCTTGCGCGCCGAACACGCGTTTTTCGACGGGCGTGCGCAACTCCGCCATCTCGAACAGGCGACGCCTGGCCGCGAGCTGATTGGGCATGCCGTCGCGCCAGCCATTGTCGACCGTGCCCTTCCACGGCCCCTTCCACGACCACCAATGCCGGTCGCTCGCCTGTCCGTCGAGCGTGCCCGCGCCGGTGATCGCGATGTTGCGCTTGCCGTGCGCGTAGATCAGCGGGGACAGCCCCATCATCTCGACGCCTTCGAACCGCGTGAGCACGATCGGGAAATCCGCGGGGTTCGTGCTGAACGCCAGTGTCGCGCCGGCGACAACGTGTAATTCGACGTTCGACTGCAACTCGATCGGGCCGGTCAGGAACCGCCCGCCGGGCACGATCAGGCGACCGCCGCCCCGCGCCGACAGGTCCGCGATCGCCTTCGCGAACGCGCGGCTGTTCAGCGTTACCCCGTCGCCCTTCGCGCCATAAGCGGTCACGTCGACCGAACGACCGGGAATCAGCGGCGGCCGTATCCGGTCGAGTATCCGCTTCGCCTGGTTCCACGGGTCGGCGGCCAGCGCCCTCCCGCGCCCCGGCAGCGCCAACAGGGCGGCCGCACCGCCAGCGATGACCCCACGCCGATCGAACCGCATCGCCCTCTCCCTCGCGCACGTGAATCGTAGGGGCGAAGCTAGCCTAGGAAACCGGTGTCAACAAGTGCGGGAAATAAGCGAAGGGGTCATGCAGGGGACGTGAAGCGCGGCGCCGGGGCGGGCTGCATCACGCCGTCGCGCTCGATGAAGGCGCCGCGGGCGACATTGTGCGGGTGCGCCGCGGCTTCGGTCATCGACAGGACCGGCGCGAAACAGACGTCGCTGCCTTCCATCGCCGCACACCATTGATCGCGCGTCCGCGTCCTGAAGACGGCGGTCAGCCGTTCCTTCTGCGCCGGCCATCGCGCGCGGTCGAACTGGCCGTCGAACAACGGGTCGTCGGTCAGGCCCAGTTTCTCGCGGAGCAGCGCATAGAATTGCGGCTCGATCGATCCGATCGCGACGAACCCGCCATCGGCCGTCTCGTACGTGTCGTAGAACGGCGCGCCGGTATCGAGCAAATTGGCGCCGCGCTCCTCGGTCCACATGCCGGTCGCGCGAAAGCCCCACATCATCGCCATCAGCAGCGCCGATCCGTCGGTCATCGCACAGTCGATCACCTGGCCGGCCGCGCCGTTCTTCACCGCCAGCAAGCCGCTGACCATGCCGAACGCCAGCATCATCGCGCCGCCGCCGAAATCGCCGACCAGGTTGATCGGCGGCACAGGCTTCCCGCCCGCGCGCCCGATCGCGCCGAGCACGCCCGACAGCGCGATATAGTTGATGTCGTGGCCGGCGGCGGGAGCGTAGGGGCCGTCCTGCCCCCAGCCGGTCATGCGGCCGATCACCAGCTTGGGATTGTCGGCCAGCAGCACGTCGGGACCGATCCCGAGCCGCTCGATCACGCCCGGCCTGAACCCCTCGATCAACCCATCGGCGGTCTTCACCAGCGCGCGCAGTTCGGCAATGTCGTCGGGCGACTTGAGATCGAGTTCGACATAGGTCCGTCCGCGCAACAATGGATCGCGGGCGTTGCGCGTGGTCGGGCTGCGGGGATCGCCGGCTGCTCCGGGCCGCTCGACCCGGATCACTTCCGCGCCGTGATCGGCCAGCATCATGCCGCAGAACGGCCCCGGCCCGATCCCGGCCAGCTCGACGATGCGAATGCCGGTAAGGGCCCCACGCATATCAGCGCGGCGCCATCCGGATCGCGCCATCCAGGCGGACGTCCTCGCCGTTGAAATAGCCGTTCTCGATCATCGTCAGCGCGAGGTTGGCATATTCGGGCGGATTGCCGAGCCGCTTGGGGAACGGCACCGACGCGGCGAGCGCGTCCTTCACATTCTGCGGCGCGCCCTGCATCAGCGGGGTTTCGAAGATGCCGGGCAGGATCGTGTTGACGCGGATGCCCTCGCCCATCAAATCGCGCGCGATCGGCAGCGTCATGCCGACCACCCCGCCCTTCGACGCCGAATAGGCCGCCTGGCCGATCTGGCCGTCCTCGGCCGCGACCGAGGCGGTCATCACCATCGCGCCGCGCTCGCCGTCTTCGAGCGGATCGAGCGTCAGCATCCCCGCCGCCGACTTGGCGACGCAGCGAAACGTGCCGATCAGGTTGATCTGGATGAGCCAGTCGAACGCGGCCAGGCTGAAATGCTTGATGCTGCCGTCTTCCTTCGAACGGCTGGCGGTCTTCATCGCGTTGCCGGTGCCGGCGCAGCAGACCAGCACGCGTTCCTGGCCGTGCGCGGCGCGCGCCTTGGCGAAGCCGGCATCGACGCTCTCGTCGCTGGTCACGTTGACCTCGCAGAACAGGCCGCCGATTTCGGCCGCGACCGCCTCGCCCTTCTCCGCCTGCATGTCGAAGATCGCGACCTTGACGCCCTTCGCCGCGAGTGCGCGGGCCGTTGCCGCGCCCAGGCCAGACGCGCCGCCGGTGACGACCGCGGATACGCTTGAATCGAGTTTCATTTCTCTCTCCTCCTACGTCATCCCAGCGAAAGCCGGGATCTCCTGCGGGGCAGTCGCGCCCTCGCCTGAGACCCCAGCTTTCGCTGGGGTGACGCTTTGTGTTTGCCGGTTACAGCCGCTCGACGATCGTGACGTTGGCGATCCCGCCGCCTTCGCACATCGTCTGCAAGCCCCATTTCTTGTCGCGCGCCTTGAGTGCGTGGAGCAACGTCGTCATCAGCTTGGTCCCCGACGCGCCGAGCGGGTGGCCGAGCGCGATCGCGCCGCCATTGACGTTCATCCGCGCGTGATCGGCGCCGATCACGCGGAGCCAGGCGAGCGGCACCGGCGCGAACGCCTCGTTGACTTCGTACAGGTCGATATCCTCGATCTTCATCCCCGCCCGCTGCAACGCGCGCTGCGTCGCGGGGAGCGGTTCCTCCAGCATGATCACCGGGTCGCCGGCCGTCACGGTCAGGTTATGGATGCGCGCCAGCGGCGTCAGACCGTGATCCTTGAGCGCGCGTTCGCTGACGATCAGCACGCCCGACGATCCGTCGCAGATCTGGCTGGCCGACGCCGCGGTCAGCACGCTGCCCTCGCCCAGCGGCTTCACCCCCGCCATGGATTCCATCGTCGCGTCGTAGCGGATGCCTTCGTCCTTCGTGTGCAGGACGGTGTTGCCGTCCTCGTCGACCACTTCGAGCGGCACGATCTCGGCGTCGAACGCCCCCGCCCGGGTCGCCGCCGCCGCACGGCGATGGCTTTCGAGCGAAAAGGCGTCGAGCTCCTCGCGGCTGAAGCCGTATTTCTGCGCCATCATGCCGGCGCCGACGAACTGGCTGAACCCCGGCACGCCGTAGCGGTCCTTGATCTTCTGCGACCACGGCCCGACGCCGATACCGAGTTGTGCCGGCGCGGAGCTGGTGAGGCCCATCGGCACGCGCGTCATGCTCTCGACGCCGGCGGCGATGACGATGTCCTGCGTTCCCGACATCACCGCCTGGGCGGCGAACTGGATCGCCTGCTGCGACGACCCGCACTGGCGGTCGATCGACACCGCCGGCACCGAATCGGGCAGCGACGAGGCCATGACGGCGCTGCGCCCGATATGCGCGGACTGCTCGCCGGCCTGCATCACGCAGCCCATGATGACGTCCTCGACCGCCGCGCCGTCGATCCCCGATCGCCGCACCAGCGCGTCGAGCACCGCGCCGCCCAGATCGGCCGGGTGCCAGTCCTTCAGCTTGCCGCCGCGCCGCCCGCCCGCGGTCCGCGCCGCCGCGACGATATATGCTTCCGCCATCCCATCTCTCCCAAGATTTGAGTTGTAGTTAGCCACCGGTTGACGCGAGCGGCAAGCGAATTTGCGGGGTGGACGATATGGCGCGTCCGTGTATTGGCACGGCTCCTCCCCACTCATGCTGAATGGAGTTGCGCGTGTCCGGAGGTTTCACTGATCGCCACGGGTTGCAGATCGCGAGCGAACTCGCCGCGTTCGTCGAGGAACGCGCCTTGCCGGGCACCGGGATCGCCGCGGAGGCGTTCTGGGCAGGCACGGCGGACATCTTCGCCCGGTTCGCCCCGCAGAACGCGAAGCTGCTGGAAAAGCGCGACCTGATCCAGGCGGAACTCGATGGCTGGCACGCCCAGCGCACCGGGTCGCCGATCGACCAGATCGAGTATCAGGGGTTCCTGAAGTCGATCGGTTACCTGGTCGACGAACCCGCGCCGTTCCGCGTCACGACTGAAAATGTCGATCCGGAAATCGCGACGATGGCGGGGCCGCAACTGGTCGTGCCGGTGCTCAACGCACGCTTTGTGCTCAACGCGGCCAATGCGCGCTGGGGCAGTTTGTACGACGCGCTGTACGGCACCGACGCGCTGCCCGGTACAGCCAGGCCCGGCGGCTACGATCCCGCGCGCGGAGCACAGGTGATCGCCTGGGCCAAGGCATTCCTGGACGACGCCGTGCCGCTGGCGAGCGGGTCCTGGGCCGACCTGACCGGCGAACCGACGCTCGCCGATCCGGCGCAACTGGTGGGCCGCGCGGGCGACAATCTTTTGTTCAGGCATAACGGCTTGCACATCGAAGTCGTGATCGATCGCGAGCATCCGATCGGCCGGACCGACCCCGCCGGGATCGCCGACGTCATCCTTGAAAGCGCGATCACCACGATCGTCGACCTCGAGGATTCGATCGCCGCGGTCGACGCCGAGGACAAGGTCGCGGCCTATGCCAACTGGCTCGGGCTGATGCAGGGCGATCTGGTCGAGACGTTCGACAAGGGCGGCAGGAGCCTGACCCGCAAGCTCAATCCCGATCGCGCTTATGCCGCGCCCGACGGCGGCAGCTTCACCCTGCCCGGCCGCGCTTTGCTGTTCGTGCGCAACGTCGGCCATCTGATGACGACGCCGGCGGTCCGCCTGCCCGATGGCGGCGACGCGCCCGAGGGCGTGCTCGACGCGATCGTCACCAGCCTGATCGGGCTGCACGACATCAACGGCCCGCGCGCCAACAGCCGCGCCGGGTCGATCTATATCGTCAAGCCCAAGATGCACGGCCCCGACGAAGCCGCGCTGACCGACGCCCTGTTCGACGCGGTCGAGGATCTGCTCGGCCTCGCCCGCCACACGATCAAGGTCGGGGTGATGGACGAGGAGCGCCGCACCTCGGCCAACCTCGCCGCGTGCATCAAGGCGGTCAGCGGGCGGATCGCGTTCATCAACACCGGCTTCCTCGACCGCACCGGCGACGAGATCCACACCTCGATGCAGGCCGGGCCGATGGTGCCCAAGGGCGAGATGAAGACGTCCGGCTGGATCGCCGCGTACGAGAATCGCAACGTCCAGATCGGGCTCGCCTGCGGTCTCTCGGGCAAGGCGCAGATCGGCAAGGGCATGTGGGCCGCGCCCGACCGCATGGCCGACATGCTCGACCAGAAGATCGGCCATCCCAGGACCGGCGCCAACACCGCCTGGGTGCCCTCGCCCACCGCCGCGACGCTGCATGCGACGCACTATCACCGGGTCGACGTGTTCGCGCGCCAGCGCGAGCGGGCCGTCGAACCGGTCACCCCGCTCGACGCCCTGCTGTCGGTGCCGCTCGCGCTGGGGCGCAACTGGACGCCCGAGGAGGTTCGCGCCGAACTCGACAACAATGCGCAGGGCATCCTCGGCTATGTCGTGCGCTGGATCGACCAGGGCGTGGGCTGCTCGAAGGTGCCCGATATCCACGATATCGGCCTGATGGAGGATCGCGCGACCCTGCGCATTTCCAGCCAGGCGCTCGCCAACTGGCTGCTTCACGGCGTCTGCACGCCCGAGGAGGTCGATGCCGCGTTCGAACGGATGGCGGCGAAGGTCGATGCGCAGAACGAGGGCGACCCGCTCTATCGTTCGCTGGTCGGCAATCCCGATGGTCCGGCGTTTCGCGCGGCCCGCGCGCTGGTGTTCGAAGGAACGGTGCAGCCCAACGGCTATACCGAGCCGTTGCTCCACAGATTCAGGGCCCTGGCCAAGGCGTGCTGACCTTGGACAATTGGACAAAACGGACAGTGCAATTACCGAAGTGCATAGAGCTAAATGTCGTTATTTTACAATTACTGTAAACCGAACGGAAACCAACGCTGCATCATGCGGCGATCGCTCCGCAAGCGTAACTTTCCGCTCGCTAAAATCGGGACGATATATTAGGCTCAAGGCCGTCGGATTCGTCCGGCGTGTGCAATCCTGGGTAGGGGGTACAGCGATGTTTAAGGTGATCAAGGCCGGCGTAGCCGCCAGCCTGCTGGTTGCGGGAATGGCGACCGCCGGCATGCCTTCGGGGCGTAATTTCAACGTCAAGAACACCAATGAGAAGGTCTCGATTCAGCGCGTCTGGTACGCGCGCGCGGGCGAGGAAGGCGATCCGTGGCATGAAATCATGCTCGATTACGCCGTCAAGCCGGGCTCGAGCTCGAACTTCACGATGGGAACGGGCGACATCTGCCTGTACGACATCAAGGTGCAGTTCAGCGACGCCTATGTGCAACAGAAGGACAATATCAACGTCTGCCGCGGCGACACCGCGATCTTCACCTGATCGGTCGACAGTCAGGCTAACAGGGCGAAGGGGTGGCGGGCCTGGGTCCGGCCGCCCCTTCTTTTTCGGTATCAATGGAAATCGCGCGACCTGGGCAGGATGCGGACGTCGCGTGGGTGCCGCCCGCCGGTCGACGTCGCCTGGACATGGCGCGGGTCGGGTGTCAGGCCGAGATCGGCCCGCTCCATGACCGGACGTGTCGCGCAATCCTCCGACAGCCGCGACAATTCGTGCGTGCGATCGACCACGCGCGCGCCGATCAGATGGACGACATCGCCCTCGCTCGGCGCGCTGCGCTGCACCTCGCCTTCGACCGTCATCAGCCGCGATCCCATCACCTGCATCCGCTGCGCCTCGAACACGCGCGCCCATAACAATACGTTGGTGATGCCGGTCTCGTCCTCCAGCGTGATGAAGACCGCATTGCCGTTGCCCGGCCGCTGGCGGACCAGCACGACGCCGGCGACCGTGACGCGGGAGCCATGCCTGGCGGCGGCCACCCGCGCGCAGCTTTCGACGCCCTCACCCGCGAACATCGGCCGCAGGAATTGCATCGGATGGCCTTTGAGCGACAGCCGGGTCAGCTGGTAATCGGCGCTGACTTCCTCGCCAAGCGGCATCGCGGGCAGCTCGGCGTCGGCCTCCACGCCCAGCGCGCGCGCGCGGGCGGCGGCGAACAGCGGCAGTTCGCCCGACGGCGTGCGCCGCACTTCCCACAAGGCATCGCGCCGCCCCTGGCCGATCGACCCCCACGCATCGGCATCGGCCAGCAACCGCAGCGCGCGCGACGGCAAACGCGCGCGGCGGGCGAGCTCCTCGATCGAGGCGAACGGACCGCCAGCCGCCCGTTCGCCGGCAAGGCCCTGCGCCCATTCCTCGCGAAACCCGTCGACCTGGCGAAAACCGAGGCGGAGCGCCGGTTGTTTCGTCATCCCAGCGCAAGCTGGGATCTCAGGCAGCATCGCCCTGTCGCTGGAGATCCCAGCTTGCGCTGGGATGACGACATCCGGACTTTCAAGGCTGTTGTCCCACGTGCTGGCGTTGACGTCGACCGCGCGGACGTCGACGCCGCCATTTTCCTGCGCCTCGCGCACGATCTGGGCCGGCGCGTAGAACCCCATCGGCTGCGAATTGAGCAGCGCGCAGGCGAACGCCGCCGGGTGAAAGCATTTGAGCCACGCCGAGACATAGACCAGCCGCGCGAACGCCAGCGCGTGGCTTTCGGGAAAGCCATAGCTGCCGAACCCCTTGATCTGATCGTAGCAACGTTGCGCGAAGTCGCGTTGGTAGCCCCGGCGCACCATGCCTTCGACCATCCTGGCTTCGAAGTTGTGGATCGTGCCGACATTGCGGAACGTCGCCATCGCGCGGCGCAAGCGGTTGGCGTCTTCGGGCGAGAATTTCGCGGCGACGATCGCCAGCTTCATCGCCTGTTCCTGGAACAACGGCACGCCCAGCGTCTTGCCGAGCACGCCTTCGAGTTCGTCCGGCCGGCCGTGGCGTTTGTCGGGCGCCGGATATTCCGGCTTCTCCTTGCCGGACCGCCGCCTGAGATAGGGGTGCACCATGTTGCCCTGGATCGGGCCGGGCCGGACGATCGCGACCTGCACCACCAGGTCGTAGAATTTTCGCGGACGCAGCCGCGGCAACATGCTGATCTGGGCCCGGCTTTCGACCTGGAACAGGCCCAGGCTGTTGCCCGCGCACAGCATGTCGTAAACCTGTCCGACCTCGGCAGGGACGGTGTCGAGCGTATGGCGTTCACCGCCGCTGTCGGCGATCAGGTCGAATGCCTTGCGGATGCAGGACAGCATGCCGAGCGCGAGCACGTCGACCTTCATCAATTGCAGCGCGTCGATATCGTCCTTGTCCCATTCGATGAAGGTGCGGTCCTCCATCGCCGCATTATGGATGGGGACGGTTTCGTCGAGCCGATCCTGGGTCAGCACGAATCCGCCGACATGCTGCGACAGATGGCGCGGAAATTCGAGCAACTGGCCGACCAGCTCCTTCAGCCGCGCGATTTCCGGGTTTTCGATCGTGAAGCCGGCCTGCGCGAAACGGTCATCCTCGACCTTGTTCGCATAACTGCCCCAGATCGTGCCCGACAGGCGCGACGTCACGTCCTCGCTCATGCCGAGCGCCTTGCCGACCTCCCGCAAGGTGCTGCGCGACCGGTAATGGATCACCGTCGCGGCGATGGCGGCGCGATGACGGCCGTATCGCCGATAGACATACTGCATCACTTCCTCGCGCCGCTCATGCTCGAAATCGACGTCGATATCCGGCGGCTCGTCGCGCTCGGCGGAGACGAAGCGGGAGAAGAGCAGGTCGAACTTCATCGGATCGACCGAGGTCACGCCCAGGATGAAGCAGACGACGGAATTGGCCGCCGACCCGCGTCCCTGGCACAGGATCGGCGGTTCCTGGCGGCGCGCGAAATTCACGACGTCGTGAACCGTGAGGAAATAACAAGCGTAGCCGCGTTCGCGGATCAGCGTGAATTCCTCATACAACAAGGCATAGAGCTTGTCGGGAACGCGATAATCGTAGCGTTCGAGCGCGGTTCGCCAGACAAGATGCTCAAGCCAGTCCTGTGCCTCCCACCCTTCGGGCACCGGCTCATGCGGATATTCGTAGCTGAGCTGATCGAGCGTGAAGCCGATCCGGGCGAGCAGGTTTTCGGTCTCGGCAACGGCATCGGGATACTGACGGAACAGCCGCGCCATCTCGGCGGGCGGCTTGAGGTGCCGCTCCGCATTGGCTTCGAGCAGCCGCCCGGCGCGCTTCACGTCGGTGCCCTTGCGGATGCAGGTGACGACGTCGTGAAGCCGTCGTTGGTCGGGCGAGGCATAGAGCGCGTCGTTGGTCGCCAGCAACAGCACGCCGACGGTGGCGGCGATCCCCGCAAGACGGTTCAGCCGTCGTTTGTCGCGTCCCTGATAGGGCGCCGTCATCCCCAGCCATAATCGGCCGCCGGCGATCCGTTTCAGCCTGCGGAGGGTGCTGGCAAGTCCGTCGTCACCCCGGTCTTGCGCCGGGGGCCAGTTCACAATCTGGGCCAACGCTTGCGGCGACGCGGATGGCGAAACTATGCTGGATAGGCCGTCAATCCTCCCCCGCCAGGGGGAGGTGTCAGCGTAGCTGACGGAGGGGGAGGACGGCGTCCAACTATCCGTCGTGCTTCCGCCCCCTCCGTCGCCTTCGGCGCCACCTCCCCCTGGCGGGGGAGGATCAGGGTGAAGGCCGCCTGGCCCTGATCCGGCGTGACGATCGGGGAATGCGATGACGTTCGTTGCTGCCGCCTCTTCCTCGCCCAGTTGGAGGAAACCGCGATCCTGTTCCTCGGCGATCCGCCGCTTCTCCGCCAGCGCCGCGACCTCGTCGGGATCGAAGCTGCTCTCCGCCAGCACGATCAGCAGCAGGTCCTGATGGTGCGCGATCAGGTCGCCGATATCGAGCAGGCACCCGCCCTTCGTCGCGCGACGATTGCCGGCGGTCAGCAGGCGGGTCAGGCGGCCCCAGCCGTAGCGCGTCGCCGGATAGGCGACGATATCCGGCGTGCCGTCGCGGAACACCAGGCGCGCGCCGACGACCAGGCGGAAATCCCGCGCCGGTTCGGGCCCGGACGCTTCCTTCAGCGCGACATGCGCGCGCACCACCCCGGCCACGGTGTTGCGGTCGGCGATGCCGATCCCGCGCATCCCGAGCCGGACCGCCTCGCTTACCATGTCGCCGGGATGCGACGCCCCGCGCAGGAACGAATAATTGGTCGCCGCGACCAGTTCGGCGAACCCGGTCACGGAAAGCCCCTCCCCTTCAGGGGAGGGGTTGGGGTGGGGACCATCCACCAGCGACAGGCTCGGTGAGACGGCCAGCCCCCACCCCAAACCCCTCCCCCAAAGGGGAGGGGCTTATCGACCACCACACTCATGCGAATACGCCATGGACGTACCAATTGGGCATCGGCCTGCCGTCCTCGAACAGGCCGTGGCGGAAGATCCACAGGCGGCGGCCGCGGCGGTCCTCGACACGGTAATAATCGCGGGTCGGCGCCTCGCGCGGAGTCCACCAGGGCGCGGCGATCCGTTCCGGCCCCTCGGCGCGGGCGACTTCGTGGAGCGTGCGGCGCCAGCGGAATTTGGCGGGCGGGCCGTCGGGGACGCCGGCGACGACGCTGTCGATCGGCTGCGGCGGGTCGAACAGGTGGATCGGACGCAGCGGCGGCTCGCCGGCTTCGGGGACCGGCCACGCCGCCGGCGGCGCCGCTTCGACGGCGGGGAGCGTGAATTCGGCCTGTTCGGGCAAATGGCGGTCGCGCGGGGCGAAGCGCCGCACGCGCCCGCGCCCCAGCCGCGTCGACAGGCGATCGATCAGCGCCGCCAGCTCCGCCTCGGCGACCGCCCCGCCCTCCAGCCGCAATTGCGCCGCGTCGAGCCGCTCGGCGACCGGAATGTCGAGCCGGACCAGGTCGAACCCGAACCCCGGATCGATCGGGTCGGCGAGCGCGTCGATCCGTTCGCGGAACAGCCGCAGCACCAGGGCGACGTCGCGGCTCGGCCGCCCGGTCTCGACCGCCAGCCGCTGCACCAGCCCATCGGTGCGGAAGAAGCGCGCGACGAACCGCCGCCCGCCCTCCTGGTCTTCCGCCAGCCGGGCGACCGCCTCGGCCATCAGGTCGCCGAGCACGGCCAGCGCATAGTCGGTGCGCGCCACCGGCTCGGCGAAGCGGCGCTCGACATGGAGCGGCGGCTTGACCATGCGCGGCGAGAGCGGGCTGTCGGCCGCGCCGACGATCCGCCGCACCCGCGTCGCCGCATCGCCGCCGAACCGCGCCGCGATCGCCGATAACGGCCGCACCACGACATCGCCGACCGTCTTCAACCCCGCGCGCTTCAACGCCAGCGTCGCTTCGCCATCGAGACCCAGCGCCGCGACCGGCAAGCGCCGCACCGCTTCGTCCTCGCTCGCCCCGCTCGGGCGATACCGCGCCAGCGCGCGCGCCGCGTCGGGGTTGCCGGCAAAGGCATGGCCGACCGCGACGCCGAGCCGGTCGAACCGCGCCGCCGCGTCGGCCGCCAGCGCGGTCTCGCTGGCGAACAGATGCACGCAGCCGGTCACGTCGAGCACCAGCCCATCGGGCGCGTCGAGCGTCACCCAGGGCGTGTAGCGCGCGCAGCCATCGGCGAGCCGTTCGAGCCAGACATGGTCGTCGTGCGGCGCATGATCGAACGCCGCCAGATCGGGCACCCGCGCGCGCGCATCCGCCAGCGTCATGCCGGGCGCGATCCCCAGCCCCGCCGCCGCCGGATCGACGGCGTAGAGGCGGTGTGCGCCCTTGACCTTCTCGATCACGGCATAGGGCACGCCCTCGCGCCCCACGAACGCCTGCTGCCGCGTGATGCGCAGCCGTTCAGCCGGCAGCCACGGGAAGTACAGCGCCAGATACCGCCGCTCCGGCGGGTTGCTGGAAAGTTCGTCGCTCACGGTTCCACTCCACGCGCCACGTAATGCCGGCGGGGCCGGCGCGGCGGCGCAACAATTCGATCTCGAACGCCGGATGCCCCGGCGCGCCGGCCGGCGTCCCATCGGCCAACGGCACCGATGGCGCCGCCGCTACCCGCCAGCGCGTGTCGGCAGCGCTCGGGCTTTCCGCCGCCGCCATCCGCAGCAACAGCACCGTCACCCCCGACGCCTCCGCCGCCAGCATCAGCCGCCGCGTCGCGGTCAGATCGAGGCAGGCCGGGTCGCCCCAGCATTCGACCAGCAACGCCCCCACCCCGGCGCAGCGCGCCGCGTCGTTCGCCGCCTTGAGCAGCGCGGCATCGTCGGCGACCAGCCCGACCAGCACCGCGCCCGCGTCCAGCCCCAGTTCGCCCAGCCCGGTCGCGTAGAGCCTCCCGCACCGCCGCTCCGCCGCTTCGGTCCGCAGCCACAGCAAGGGCCGTCCCGCCCCGGCCCGCAACGCCAGCATCGCCGCGAACCCCGCGACGCTCCCGGCATCCCCGCGCTCGGCCGCCATCACCTCATGCAGCCGTCCCCGGCTCAACCCGCCGCCGAGCCAGCCGTCGACCGCCGCGCAACCGGTCGTCAGCCGCGCGCAAACGTCACGCGAACGCACGCCCTCGATGCGCGCCAGACGCCGCCGCAGCTTGCTGAGCGAGGCAACCGACTCGGTCATATTTGTTCATGATATGTTCTACAGCGGCAGAAGCAAACGGATTCGCTGACGGTTAATGTTTCGAGACCGGATCACTCCCCACCCCTCATGCGTTCTGCGGTGATCGAAGAGGAGGTCTGGATGCCCCAAGGCGACAAGAGCGCCTACACCGACAAGCAGAAGCGCAAGGCGCGACATATCGAGGAGGGCTACGAAAAACGCGGCGCCTCCAAAAAGGACGCCGCGGCGCATGCCTGGGCGACGGTCAACAAGGAGTCCGGCGGCGGCAAGAAATCCGGGTCGGGCCGCGGCAAGAAGGAGAACCATTCAGCCTCGTCGCGCGGCGGCAAGACGCACAGGAAGGGTTCGCCCGAGGCCCGCTCCGCCGCCGCGCGCAAGGGGTGGGACACGCGGCGCAGGAACGGCAACGCTTGACGATAGCGTAACGACCGGTTCGGCGCTAAGCCCGCGCCATGGCGAAGACGCATCGTTTCTTTTCGCACCACGCGCACGAATTCCTGCGCGTCGCGGCCTGCACGCCCGTCGCGAGCGTGGGCGATGTCGCCGGCAATGCCGCCGCGACGGTCGCGCTGGCGAAGCGCGGGCATGACTCGGCGTGCGACCTGCTCGTCTTTCCCGAGTTGAACGTCAGTTCCTATGCGATCGACGACCTGCATCTGCAGGACGCCGTCCAGCGCGCGACCGACGCGGCGCTGGAAAAGATCGCGGCGGCGACCGCCAAGCTCAAGCCGGCGCTGCTGGTCGGCGCGGCGCTGGCGAAGGGCGGGCGGCTCTACAATTGCGCGGTCGCGATCCATCGCGGCCGCATCCTGGGTGTCGTGCCCAAAAGCTACCTGCCCAATTATCGCGAATATTACGAGAAACGCTGGTTCACGAGCGGGCACGACGTGGTCGATAGCGAGATCGCGGTCGCCGGACAGGTCGCGCCGTTCGGCACCGACCTGATCTTCGCGGCGAGCGACCTGCCCCACTTCGTCTTCCATGCCGAGATCTGCGAGGATTTCTGGGCGCCGATCCCGCCTTCCACCTACGCCGCGATGGCCGGGGCGCTGGTGTGCTGCAACCTGTCCGCCTCCAACGTCGTGATCGGCAAGTCGCGCCAGCGCCTGTCGCTGTCCGCCGCGCAATCCGACCGCGCGATCTGCGCCTATGTCTTCTCCGCCGCGGGGCCGGGCGAAAGCACCACCGACCTCGCCTGGGACGGCCAGGGTATGGTCCACGAACTCGGCGAGCTGATCGCGGAGTCGGCGCGGTTCGAGGGCGATCCCGAACTGCTCGTGGCGGACGTCGATTGCGGGCGCGTGCGGCAGGAGCGGATGCGCAACGGCACGTTCCACGACACCGCGCGCGCCGAAGGGCTCGCGCCCGATACGTTCCGCCGCGTCACGTTCGAGGCCAGGCCCGACTTCGCCGATGTCGGCCTGAAGCGCGACATCCGCCGCTTTCCGTTCGTCCCCAATACCCCGGAGAAGCTCGACGCCGATTGCTACGAGGCGTTCAACATCCAGGTCACCGCCCTCGCCCAGCGCATCGTCGCGGCCAGGGCCGAGCGGCTGGTGATCGGCGTGTCGGGCGGGCTCGATTCCACCCATGCCCTGATCGTCGCGGCCAAGGCGATGGACCGGCTCGGGCGGTCGCGCGACCATATCCTCGGCTACACCATGCCCGGCTTCGCGACGAGCGACGGGACCAAGTCGAACGCCTGGGCGCTGATGCGCGCGCTGGGCGTCGCGGGCGACGAGATCGACATCCGCCCCGCCGCCGGACAGATGCTGAAGGACATGCGCCACCCGTTCGCCGACGGAAAGCCGGCCTATGACGTGACGTTCGAGAACGTCCAGGCGGGGCTGCGCACCGATTATCTGTTCCGCCTCGCCAACCAGCACAACGGCCTGGTGGTCGGCACCGGCGACCTGTCCGAACTCGCGCTCGGCTGGTGCACCTATGGCGTCGGCGACCAGATGAGCCATTACGCGGTCAATGCCGGCGTGCCCAAGACGCTGATCCAGTTCCTGATCCGCTGGTGCATCCGCACCGACCAGTATGACGCGGAGACCGACCGCGTGCTCGACGCGATCCTGAACCAGGAGATTTCGCCCGAGCTGGTCCCGGCGGGGGCGGACGGCGCGCTGCAATCGACCGAGAGCAGGATCGGGCCCTACGCGCTCAACGACTTCTTCGCACACTATATCATCCGTCACGGCATGGCGCCGTCCAAGGTCGCGTTCCTGGCGCTCAAGGCGTGGGAGGATGCGAGCCGGGGCCGCTGGCCGCGCGATTTCCCGGCGGCGGCGCGGACCGCCTACGACCTGCCGACGATCCGAGGCTGGCTGGAGAAGTTCCTGTTCCGCTTCTTCACGACCAGCCAGTTCAAGCGTTCGGCGATCCCCAACGGGCCGAAAGTGTCGGCGGGCGGCGCGCTGTCCCCGCGCGGCGACTGGCGCGCGCCGTCGGACGGGACCGCCAGGCCGTTCCTCGACGAGTTGAAGGCGAACCTGCCCTAGCTAAATAGAGCCCCTCCCCTTCAGGGGAGGGGTTGGGGTGGGGGCGTGCCTCAAGCGACAGGCTCGGTGAGACGGCGAGACCCCACCCCCTGCCCCTCCCCTAAAGGGGAGGGGTTGAAAAGCTACTCCTCGCTCATCTCCATGAAGTCCCGCGCGGCGTCGCGGTCGGCGGGGTCCTTGAACGCGACGTCGAGGTCGGGCGCGACGCCGAGCATGTGCATCAGCGCCCAGAGCGCGAACCGCCGCCCGCGATCCTGTTCCATCCCGAAATCGACCCGCATCCGCTCCGCGCCGGCCGCCAGCCCATCTGGCGACAAGGTGGCGATGTCGGCGGTCCCGAAATAGCGGCGGAGCTGATCGTCGAAGTCCATACCCGCCATCCTGACTCGCGCCGGGCTTGCCGACAAGCCGCCGCCCTGCCAACCATACCCGAAACAGGAGAACGACATGAAGGCGCGGGCGAACGGCATCGAGATCGAATATGAGGATTACGGGCCGAACGATGCGCCGCCGGCGCTGCTCATCATGGGTCTCGGCGCGCAGCTCACCCTGTGGCCGATGCCGATGGTCGATCAACTGGTCGAGCGCGGCTATCGCGTGATCCGCTACGACAATCGCGATGTCGGGCTGTCGACCAAGCTCGACCATGCGCAAACGCCCGCCATGGCGACGCTGGTCGGCCAGATGATGATGGGGGTGAAGCCCGACGTCCCCTACCTGATCGCCGACATGGCGGCCGACGCGGTCGGGCTGCTCGACGCGCTGGGCATCGACAAAGCGCATGTCATCGGCGGATCGATGGGCGGGATGATCGCGCAGATGGTCGCGGCGACCCATCCGGGACGCGTGCTGTCGCTGACCTCGATCTTCTCGACCACCGGCAATCCCGCGGTCGGGCAAGCGACGCCCGAGGCGATGGCGGTCCTGACCCAGCGCCCGACCGGCGACGACGAGGAAGCGATGGTCGCGCACGGCGTCCGCGCCGAAAAGGTCATCGGCAGCCCCGGCTACCCCGCCGACGAAGCCGAACTGGCCGCGCGCGTCCGCCGCGATTTCCGCCGCATGCACTATCCGGCGGGCATCGCGCGCCAGATGGCGGCGATCATCGCCAGCGGCGACCGGCGCGAGGCGCTGAAGACGATCGCCGCGCCGACGATGGTGATCCACGGCATCGACGATCCGCTCGTCCCCGTGGCCGGCGGCCGCGACACCGCCGCGACGATCCCCGGCGCGAAGATCGTCGAGATACCGGGCATGGGGCACAACCTGCCCGAAACGCTGATCCCGCAGATACTCGATGCGTTCGAGGAGGTGGCGCGGGCAAACGCGACGGTGGAAAGTTAGGCGAAGGTTAGGCCAAAACGGCGGCCGGGCGGCGAAAGGTCACACCAGGGTCACACTAACGCGGCCGCTCCCGCGCAACGTGATCAAGGCGCCGCGCGGACGCATTTCGGTGGCAGCCTACTTTCGTCACCCCGGCCTTGAGCCGGGGTCTCGCTAGATCACGGCGCAAGAAAAAGCGGGACCCCGGCTCAAGGCCGGGGTGACATAGAGGTATGGAAACTGAGAAAGAGCCAACCGCAAGATACCACGCGGCCGACCCTGTAGGAAAACGCTAAACGCGCACCGCCCCTTCGGCACGAACCGCCGCCAGCGTCGGCATGCCGTTGACCGCCATCATCAGGTCGGCCTCGGCCAGGATGCACTTGAGCACATGCGCCGCGCCCGCCGCGCCGTCGAGCGCGAGGCCGTAGGCGAAGGGGCGCCCTACCCCGACCGCGCTCGCGCCGAGCGCCAGCGCCTTGATGACGTCGCTGCCCGATCGCACGCCGCTGTCGAACCATATTGGCACGTCCCCCGCCGCCTTCACCACGCCGGGCAGCATGTCGATCGCCGCGATCCCGCCATTGGCCTGGCGTCCGCCATGGTTCGAGCAGTACAAGGCGTCCGCGCCGGTATCGACCGCGCGCCTGGCGTCGTCGGGGTGGCAGATACCCTTCAGCACGATCGGCATCTTCGTCACCGACTTGAACCAGGGCATGTCGTCCCAGGTCAACGGCCGCGCGAATTGCGACGCCCACAGCATCACCGCCTCGGCCGGGGCGCTCGCCGGGTCCTTGCCGAGCATCTTCCTGAACACCGGGTCGGCGAAATAGTTGGTCAGGACATGACCGCGAAGCTGCGGGAAATTGCCGGCGTTGAGGTCGCGCGGCCGCCAGCCGGTCACCCAGGTGTCGAGCGTCACCACCAGCGCGCGATAGCCCGCCGCCTCGGCGCGACGGATCAGGCTTTCGGCGAGGTCCCTGTCGCGCGGCGTATAGAGCTGGAAGAAGCCCGGCACGTCGCCGAGATGCCCGGCGACATCCTCCATCGTGTCGTTGCCGAGCGTCGAGACGGTCATCGGCACGCCGGTCATCGCCGATGCCTGCGCCGCCGCGACATCGCCATGCTGATCGGGCGTGCAGATGCCGGTCACGCCGATCGGGCTCATGAAGATCGGGCTGTGATAGGTGTGGCCGAAGATCGTCGTCGACAGGTCGCGGCTGGTGGTGCCGACCATCATCCGCGGCACCATGCCCCAGTGCCGGAACGCGGCGGCGTTCGCATCCTGGGTCCATTCGTCGCCGCACCCGCCCTGGACGTAGTTGAGCACGTGCGGCGGCATCGCGGCGGTCGCGCGCTGCACGAGCGTCGCATAATCGACCGGCAGCCTGGGCAGCACCCCGCGCAGCCCCGCGCCGTAAATCTCGTTCTGATAGTCGCCGAAATGGCCCATCCCTGCTCTCTCCCGCGCGCGATTCCCGCGACTATGGCGAAAGGAAACGCCGCTGTCGCGCGGGCTCCTTCCTAAATCCTCCCCCGCCAGGGGGAGGTGTCGCCGAAGGCGACGGAGGGGGCGGAAGCACGACGATAGCGGCTCGCCGTCCTCCCCCTCCGTCAGCTGCGCTGACACCTCCCCCTGGCGGGGGAGGATCGGATTTACAAGGTTGTTCAATCGCTTCGCCCTGATATAGTGGTGCAAATAAAGCGTCAGAACACTGCGGGAGGGATGATGGCGCGGTTCGGCTGGATGTCGCTGGCGGCCCTGTGCGCGGGGACTGTTTCCCCGGCCCTCGCGCAGGACCGCACCGAGGACAACGCGGTGACCCAGGCCGAGGATGCGTTCGGCTTTTCGGTCGGGCGCGAATCGATCGGCATCTACAGCTCGGTCAACGCCCGCGGCTTCTCCCCAAGCAGTGCGGGCAACGTGCGGATCGAGGGACTCTATTTCGACCCCGCTTACGACCTGCCCGACATCGTCAACGATTCGACCAGCATCAGGGTCGGGCTGTCGGCGCAAGGCTATCCGTTCGCCGCGCCGAGCGGGATCGTCGACCAGGTGCTGCGCCGCCCGGAGGCCAGGGCCGGCGCGTCGATCCTGTTGAACGGTGACAGCTTCGGGTCATATGGCATTGAAATCGACGGATCACTGCCGCTCGGCAAGCAATTGTCGATCGGCTATGGCCTGACCGGGAACCGCGTCGCGGCCCAGGACGGCACCGACAATGTCAACCACGGCCAGGGGCTGATCGTGCGCTGGCGGCCCGCGCCGGGCGTCGAGATCATGCCGTTCTGGACGCTCAACAATACCTATGACGACGAGGCCGCGCCCTATTACGTGCCGGCGGGCAACTTCCTGCCGCCGCAGCCGCCCCGACACCGGTTCGACGGGCCGAACTGGGCGGACTTCCGCTACACGGGCACCAATAGCGGCCTGCTCGCTTCCTATGCCCCGGCCGACGACTGGCTGGTGCGGGTCGGCGCGTTCCGGTCGGCCTATGCGCAGGAATCGGGCTACACCAACCTGCTGCTCGGCCTGGAGCCCGACGGCACGGCGGCCAGCCGGCTGGTCATCGCCGACCCGCCGAACAAGGCGGTGTCGCTGAGCGGCGAGCTGCGCCTGACGCACAGCATCGTCGACGGCCCACGGCTGCACGTCATCCACCTGAGCGGGCGCTATCGCGACGCGCGTCGCAGCTATGACGGGTCGGACGAGATCGACCTCGGCCCGACCAGCATCGGCACGCCGGTGGTTTCGTCCAGGCCCGTATTCGATTTCGGCCCGCTGTCGCGCGACCGGATCAAGCAGACCTCGATCGGCCTCGCCTATGACGGGCGGTGGAAGGGCGTCGGGGAGATCAGCTTCAGCGTGTCGCGCGCCAATTATCGCAAGACCACGACATTGCCCGGCCTCGCGCCGATCGTCTCGCGCTCGACCCCGTGGCTCTACAACGGCACCGCCGCGATCTACGTGTCGAAAGCGATCACGATCTATGCCGGCTACGCCCGGGGACTGGAGGAAAGCGGGGTCGCGCCGCCCAACGCCGCCAACCGCAACCAGCCGCTCAACGCCGTCCTGACCGAGCAGAAGGATGCCGGGCTGCGCTGGAACGTGACCGACGACATCAAGCTGGTCGCGGGCGTATTCGACCTGCGCAAACCCTATTTCGGATTCAACGCCGCGAACGACTACACGCAGATCGGCACGACGCGGAGCCGGGGCGCCGAATTCTCGGTCGCGGGCAGCGTCACCAAGCGGTTGAACGTGGTCGCGGGCGGCTTCTTCCTCGATCCCCGCGTGGTCCGCGATCCGACCGCGCTGGGCAATATCGGCCCGCGCCCGGTCGCGCTGCCCGGCCACTTCCTCAACCTCAACGTCAACTGGCGCACGCCGATCCTCGCCGGCCTGTCCTTCGACATCGCGGCGTCGGAGCGGCCGGGCGTGCCGTCGACCACCGATAATTCGGTCTCGCTACCGCCGCGCGCCGTGGTCAACCTGGGCGGCCGCTATCGCTTCAGGATCGCGAAGAACAACGCGACGCTGCGGATCCAGGCCGCCAACATCTTCGACAATCGCGGATTCAACATCGCCGGGCCGGGGGTGTACGGCGCGAACGGCGGCCGCTTCATCACCGGCTATCTGGCGATCGACCTCTAGGACCAATCGACATTCAGTGTTGGGCGGACGACCGACGCTCAAAACCACCCGTGCTCCTGCGAAAGCTGGAGCCCAGAGCCACGGGCGACACGGCTTGAGACCCTGGGCTCCTGCTTTCGCAGGAGCATACGGCTGAATCGAATATGGAACGCTCCCGGCCGCGAGCGATCGGCTCGTGGCCGGGAGCGTCGGTCTCAGCGGAACGAACCGCTCAGCATCTCGCCGAACACGCGCGGGTCGTTATAGACGCCCGCCCGATAGTTCGACGTGTCGATCACGCCGATCAGGTTCTTGCGGTTGGTCAGGTTGCGCACGAACGCGGCGATTTCATACTTGCCGAACGCATAGCCGACCTTGCCGCCCAGCTCGTAATTGCCGTCGGCGTTATACTCGACCATGCGATACAGGACGAAATTGGTCTTGCCCTGCATGTTGAAGTCGCCGGCGACGAACAGCTTGCCGTCCCCGCCCAGCGGCAGGTCGTACCGCGCGCTGACGTTGATGTTGTAGTCGGGCGCGTTCGGGAACGGGTTACTGATCGGCGTATCGCCATCGTAGCGGCCGGGATGCAAGTATCGACTGACGCCGAACATGGTGCGGAACGCTGTCAGAATGTCGAGCGCCTGATCGCTCAGCGGGACGACATGCGCCTTGCCCGCCTTCATGCGCTCGGCCGGGATCGTCCAGCGCGCGGCGGCGAAGTCGATTTCCTTCCATGTGGCGTCGATGAACTCCGACTTACGGACGCCGGTCAGCAAGACAAACTTCACCGCCGAGCGCAGCGTGGGCGCCGCCGCCACATGATCCAACGCCGTCAGGACCGCGCGGACCTCGGACGGCGACAGAGCGCGCTCGCGCGGCTCGAAGGTGGCGATGGCGCTGGTGCGGATCGACTCGGCCGGATTGCTCACGTCCAGCCCGCATCCTTGGGCATGGCGGAACACCAGCAACACCACCTCGCGGACATGCACCGCGACGGCCGGCCCGCGCTTCTCCTTGACCTCGTCGCACAGACGCTTGAGGCGCTGCGGCGTCACCTCCCCCAGCTTGAGCTTCGACAACTCTCCCGCGATGGCGCGATCATAGACGGATCGGCGCATCGCCAAGGTGCTGTCGGCCAGTCTCTCGGCTCCGGACTTGGGATCGGCCTTGTGCTTGAAATAGGCTTCCGCCCATCCCCCAAACGTGAACGCCTCGGCTGACGCGGTGCGCCTCTCCACCTTGGCTTTCGACGGTGACTCGCCCCGCTCGACCTGACGCCGGGCGCGCGCCAGCAGCGTCCTCGCCTCCGCAAGCGACACCTCCATGCCGTATTCCAGTGCATCGGGCTCCCGTGTCAGCTTGCGCGCCGCCTCAGCGCTATACCGGCCGATGGTCAGGACTTCCTGCCGCCCGTTCACCCGGTACTGATACCGGAACGAGATGACCCCGGTCGGGGTGACGGCAGCGTGCATCCCGTCGCGATCCGTCACCTTGTAGAGCTTGGCCCTCGGCTTGAGATTTTTCAGTTCTTTATCAGTAAGATCGCCCATAATTCCGCATCCGGTCTGGGAGCAAACGGATACCAACAAGAGGGGTGTTGGTAGCGAAAGCCCGTTTCTCGACCATCCTGCGCCATACCAACATCGCTACCAACAAAGTGGCCGGGCTGGGGTGACATGCAGCGATACGGGGTAGGAATAAAAATCCTTGTCAGTCAAAGGGATCGTGCGATTTCCGGCACGGAGCGGGATGGTCTGAAACGACCCTAGGTTGTGGTGAGGATTTAACGTTTTATCGCAGAGCGATGTGGATAGCGGCGAGAGTGACGAAGCCCATGAAGTTTGCGAGGAGCTTGTCGTATCGGGTGGCGACGCGTCGGAACT
>Ga0153956_1000417_pt1 | contig 49645 bp, 42 predicted proteins | sample TSFL040MetaG_FD_104704 | JGI IMG/M metagenome (GOLD analysis project Ga0153956, IMG submission 104704) | Attine ant fungus gardens microbial communities from Florida, USA - TSFL040 MetaG | ecosystem: Host-associated > Fungi > Mycelium > Unclassified | place: USA: Florida, Wekiwa Springs... | reverse complement strand
TGACCGCGTCGAGGTACCCCTTGCGCATCTGGTTCATGTTTTCCAGCGTCGCGTCCACGGTCACGATCAGTGGCCGTTCGGGGTATTTCTTACCGCGGTAGTTCGGGTTGGCCGCGACCACGTTGGCGATGTAGGAGCCAGCGGCGTTATTGGAGTTGAACACTCCTAGTTCCGGATACTTCGCCAGCACTCCCTGCGCCCACGAGGCGGTTTTTTCCAGGTCGCTCTCGTCGCTCACGTAGCTGCTGACGATGTCGACGTTGGCTTTGTCCATTTCTTCCTTGAACACGTTCACCCGTTCGGCGACGGCCGCGACCGGGGGGTATTCGTCGATCGCCGCGGTTTCCACTGGCGGTTCCTGTTCGAGGACGAATTTGCTCATCGCTTCCGAGCGTTCTTTCTCGTTCTCGACCACCTGGGCGAGGATCAACGGACTCGGTTCGACGAAACCGAGGAAGTTGATCCACGGCACGCCCTTTTCTTTCGCCTCTTCCAACTGGTGCTTGACCAGGGTCGGGGCGATCACGTTGCCGAGCATCACCGTCGCGCCCTTTTCCAGCAGCGACTGCGCGCAGGTCACGGCCTTGTCGGGAAGGCCTTCGGCATCACAGACCGGGAGGACCTTCCAGCCGAGCTTCTTCGCCGCTTCCTCGGCGCCCAGGGTGCCGCGGTGGACGTTTTCCACCGACTCGATGATCGAGACGATTCCCACCGTCTCCGGTTTCAGCGCCACGGCCGGGGTTTCGGCGGTTTCTTCGCCGAGCTTCTTCATTTCGGCGCTTTTTTCGGTCGCGCCGTGCGCTTCTTCGGAGCCGGAGTCGGAGCCGGATTCCGATGCGTTCGTGCCTTCGGAGCCGGAGCCGCCCGAGGAGCTGGACCCACCCCCTCCGCACCCGGCGAGGACGGTGAGCGCCGCCACCATCAGAGCCAGCAGAAGTATTACTGTCATCGGTCCTCGTCGGGACCGTTGTGGATCGCTTTCGTGCATCGATGACCTCTCCGGGTTGCGGTTTCAGTGGGCAAGGTGCTGTGTGGGTGGCACGCCTCCCGAGCGCGCACTTCACCGCTCACGGTCATCACTCCGCTGACGGTGGAGCGAGTCTAGGCCGGGTGTGGTGAGCGCCCCCAGGAGGTATGAGTGACGCTCTGTGACACTCCACAGCCGGCGACGCCCGAGGGCCCGGTGACGATGGCCGCCACCGGGCCGGTGTTGACTAGACAACCGTGTCGTTCGGGTCGCGCCCTGTGGAAAACGGTCACCAGGGCGCGCGCGATTGATCTAGATCAGGGGGTTGAGGTTTCCTCCAACGAGGAAGCGCTCAGGCGGCCCAGGTCGAGCTGAGCCCGCAGTTGACATCTAGCGCCAGCCCGGTCACGTAGCGCGCCTCCTCGGAGGCGAGGAAGACGACCGCGTTGGAGATGTCCTGCGGCTCGATCCAGGGCACCGGCAGTTTGTGCAGGTCGCGCAGGATCACCTCTTCGACGTCGGCCGTGGTCGGGTTCTCCTTGTCGGGGCAGAACAGTTCGTAGACCCGCTTGTTTTCGAAGATCAGGTTGGTTTTCGTCGCCCCCGGACAGACCGCGTTGACGGTGATGCTGTGCGGGGCGAGCTCCATCGAGGCGGTCTTCATCAGTCCCAGCACCGCCCACTTCGAAGCGGTGTAGTTCCCGAAATGGTCCATCCCCTGGCGGCCGGCGGTCGAGCTGATGCAGATGATCCGCCCGCCTTCGCCCTGCTCGATCATCGGCCGGGCGGCGGCGCGCACGGTGTGGAAGGAGCCGGTGGCATTGACGTCCATCACGTCGTTCCACTGGTCGTCGCTCATGTCGACCAGTTTCTCGGCGGCGAAGATCGCGGCGTTGGAGACGGCGACGTCGACCCGGCCGAACTCTTCGACCGCACGTTCGAAGACGCCGTCCACGGCGGCCGAGTCGCGGACGTCGGCGGTGATGCCGACGCAACGGCGGTCCTCCTGCTCGACCAGGCGCACCGTCTCCGCGAGGTCCTCGGCGGAGGAAAGCGCGTAGGGGGCGGAGTCGATCTGGCCGCTGATGTCGCAGACGACCACGTCGGCGCCCTGGCGGGCGAGGTTGATCGCGTGACTGCGGCCCTGGCTGCGGGCGGCGCCGGTCACCACGGCTACTTTTCCTTGGAGCTTGCTCATGGGCTGGACCTGGCCTCCGTTCGGATCGGGCCGGCGCCGGGCGTCGGCCGCGCTTGTCTTTTCAAGGTCTTGGGGCGCCTGCTCAGCCGGCGGGCCCGGGGACGTCGACCTCGACCGCCTCGATCCGCGAGGTCGCGTCGTAGTTGTCGGCCATCCGCTCCATGTCGGTGTCGGCGATCAGCAGGTAGAGCGTCCGCATCTCCGGCCCGCCGAGGGCGCAGTCGACGCAGTGGCTGCCCTCCTCCTTCGGGATCGAGATCGTGTCGGAGATGTCGCCGCCCTCCAGCACCCGGCGGAACTCGCCGCGGAAGGGGAAGGAGACCCACACCCCACCCTCGACGTCCATGCAGAGGCCGTCGGGGCTGTCGGTCTCCACCGGGCCGAATTCGGCGAAGAGGCGCTGGTTCGAGAGGGCGCCGTCGGCGCCGATGTCGAAGGCGGTGAGGCGGGTGTTCGGCCGGGCGAAGGTCTCGGCGACGACCAGGGTGCGGCCGTCCGGCGAGACGACTATCCCGTTCGGCAGGAAGAGGCCGGAGCCCTGGCGCTCGACCCGGCCGTCGGGCTGACGGAGGAGGACGCCGGTCGGACGCGACTCCTCGCCACCGAGCACGTCGTAGCCCCATTCGGCGATGTAGCAGCGACCCTCGGCGTCCACCGCCATGTCGTGGGTGCCGATCGCGTCATCGCCGAGGGAGCCGAGCAGCTCCGGCTCGCCGCCCGGGCCGAGCTTCCAGACGGCGCAGTCGTCGATGCTGACGACCATCGGCGCGCCGTCCGGCGCGAAGCCGAGCCCGCCCGGACGGGTCGGGACGGTCGCCACCCTGGTCAGGGTCCCGGCCGCGTCGACCCGGCTGACGTCGAGCTTGCGGAAGTCCGAGAACCAGAGGGCGCCGTCGTGCCAGCGCGCTCCCTCGAAATAGCCCTTTTCGGGACCGACGACCAGCTCGCGGTGGCTCGGGTCCATCCTCAGACCCCGGCGACCGAGAGCGTCTCGGGGAGCCCGCCGCCCTTGGGGAAGACGATCGGCACCTCGGTCATCCCGGCGACCAGGCCGCACTGCCAGACCGGGTCGCGCTCGCGGTCCAGTTCCCACATCGGGATCCGGCGGATGAACTCTTCGGCGACGATCTGCATCTCCACCCGCAGCAGGTGGGCGCCGAGGCAGCGGTGGATCCCCATCCCCAGTGCCAGGTGCCGGTTCGGATTGCGGTCCGGCATGAAGACATCGGGGTTCTCGAACTGCCGCGGGTCGCGGTTGGCGACCGGGTAGACCAGCAGCACCTGCTGGCCCGGCTCCATCTTCACCCCGGCGACCTCGACCGGCTTCATCACCTTGCGACCCGCCATCGCGGGCGAGTAGAAGCGCAGGAACTCGTCGCTGGCGGTGGCGAGCAGGGACGGTTCGGCGACCAGCCGGCGACGCAGCTCCCGGTCCCAGGCGAGGCGCCAGAACATCGAGGCGAGGATCAGGCTCGTATTGTCGATCCCGGCCAGCAGGAGGACGACGAAGAAGTCCTTGATCTCGTCGTCAGTGAGGCTCTCGCCTTCGACTTCGGCGGTGATCACGCTGGAGAGGACGTCGTCGCCGGGTTCGCGCCGGCGCCGCTCGAGCAGCTCGGCGAAGTAGGACTCCATCTCGGCCACGTATCCCGCCGCCGCCTCGGGATCGCTGTGGACGAGGTGGCCGATCGCGTGGGTCCAGGTGCGGTAGCGCGGGCCGTCGTCGGGCGGCAGGCCGAGGTAGAGCGCGGTGAGCCGCGCCGGGATCTCGTTGGTCAGCGCGGTCGGCAGGTCGACCCGACCGGAGTCGATGAACTGGTCGATCATCTCGTTGGTGCTGGAGCGCAGCTGATCGGCGACGTCCATCGCCCGCTGCGGTGAGAACGGAGCCTGCACCAGCCGGCGGTACTTCTTGTGGACCGGATCGTCGTGCTCGACCAGCATGATCAGGCGGTCTTCCGGGGTGCCGTAGTGCGGGAAGGTCGCACCGGAGTTGGAGAACGTCGCGGTGTCATGCGCGATCGCCCGCGTCTCCTCCCAGCCGGTCACCACCCAGTAGCCGCCGTACACCTCACTCCAGCCGATCGGCGTCTCCGTCGCCAGCGCCTCGTCGCGGAGCGCCTCATAGTGCCCGTAGGGCGTCCCGTCCTGGTCGAGCGGGACGTCGAAGTGGTCAAAGGTCGTGTACAGGCTCATGCGTTCTCCTCCCGGCGGCCGGGGGTGTCCCGTCCAGCAGCCCGTATTCGGTTACGTCCACAGTTGCGTTCTTGAAGGCCTCGCTCCCGACGACGCGGCGCGAATGCGGGGCGGCGGAGTGCGCCGCGTGCGCGTCGGCATCACGGAACACCTCGTAGAGGAAGAAGCGCCCCGGCTCGGCGTCGGAGCGGCTGAGCTCGTAGATCAGCGCTCCCGGTTCGGCCCGGCACGGCCCGACGGCCTCGCGGAGGACGGCCTCCAGGGCATCCTCTTCGCCCGCGCGCGCGACGATGGTCGCGGCGAAGACGCGGGCGATCCCCTGGGGGACCTCCCGTCTGACTCCAAGGGAGTTGACCATCATCGTTCAGGGAATCCTCTGACATCTCGGCCGCTGCCTCGGCCGTTTTTTCGGGCCGCCTTGTAGATATGGATAGACGCGTTCAGGCGGCGAAGATCCGGGCCAGGGCGGGAGCGACGTCACGGTGACCGGCGATCGGCGTGACAAGGCCGCGGCCCCTGGACGCCAGTTCGCGCGCCAGCTCGGCGTCCTGCTCGCCGCCGGTCTCAAGCAACACATCGAGGCGGGGCAGGGACGCGGCGGCACGGCGCGGATCGGGGCCGGCGTTGTGGACGCAGTCGGAGACGAGGACGACGCGGGCGCCGGAACGTGGGGCGACGGCGAGCTCGGTCGCGGCGGTTTCCAGCGGAAACGCCAGATTGGTGAGGCCGCCGGTCTCGAGCGCCAGGGTCGCTGCGACGAGGGCTTCGGAAGTCGAGCGCTCGCCCGGTCGCAGGAGCATCGCGGCGTCGGTCCAGAAGGCGATCACGCCGAGGTCCTCGTTCGCGAGCTCCGCTGTCAGGGCGCCCGCGAGCGCCGCCGTGGTCAACAGCCGGTCGCGACCGATCGAGCCGGAGACGTCCAGGGCGAGCAGGATCGCGCGGCGCTCGCCCTGGCGCTCGCGGACCACCACCGCCTCGCGCCGCGGCGAGGTCCAGGCGACGAGGCGCTCCAGCGTGCGATCGGGATCGAGCTCCCCCTCGCCGCGATCGGCGGGGACGAAGGCCTCGCGGCCGGTGGGACGGCGCCGCCGCGGCGACGGTGGCGCGAGGGCGAGGCGGGAGGCGATCTCGCGGGCGAGCCGAAGGGCGGCTCCGACCTCGGGACCGGGTGGGCCGCCCTCCTCGTCGTCGCCGCCCGCACCGTCGTCCTCCGCGCCGCCTCGCGCGGCCGTAGAGCTCTCACCGCGCCCGCGCGGCGAGGATCCCGTCGCCGCCAGGCCGCCGCCGCCCGCCGCCGCGCTCAGCTTCGGCGCCTCGCTCAGCGGTTTGGGCCTTTTCCTGAACGGCGGCGCGTCCGCCGCCGCGGTCCCGCCCGGCCGGTCGCGGCGCGGGACGCGCGCCACCGACTCCAGCAGGTTCTCGCCGGCACCGCCGAAGCGATACTCGTCCCAGAGCGCCTGCAGCAGCTCGTCGACGCCGACCTCGGCCGCCGGGTCGAGCACGACGCGGCCGGAGAGCGCCAGCGACAGCGCCTCGACCAGCGCCGCGTCGGTCACCTCCCCCGGCCCCGGCGCCACCTCGCGTGCCTTCAGAAGGCCGGTGGCGACGAGGTAGAGGTCGATCGCGCCGCGCACGCTGCCGCCGTGGAGGATGTCGGGATGGATGCGGGTCATCCGCGCCAGCGCCACCGCCGCGGTCGCCACCGTCTCGTCGAAGGCCTCCCCCTCGCCGACACAGCGGCGCCGCACGATCTCCACCTCTTCGGCCGCCGACTGGTAGCCGATCGGCAGCCGGCAGAAGCGGTCGCGGACGCTGACCGAGAGCCGCGTGGTGCCGACGTTGTCGTAGGGGTTCATCGCCCCGATCAGCCGGAAGCCAGGCGCGGCGGTGACCGTCCCCAGCCGCGGCACCGCGACCTCGCGATCGGCGATCGCGGTCAGCAGGACGTTCAGCGTCTCCTCGGGGGCACGGTTGAACTCCTCGATGTAGAGCAGGCCTCCCGCCTCCATCGCCCGCACCAGCGGCCCCGGCTCGAAGGCCTCGCGGACGTAGCCGCGCTCCAGCAGCGCGCTCGGGTCGTGGGTGCCGAGCAGCCTCGCGGGCGTCAGCTCGGCGTTGCCCTCGACGAAGACCAGCGGCACGTCCCAGGACGCAGCGACGGCGCGCAGCAAAGTCGTCTTGCTCGTCCCCGGCGGTCCCTCGAGCAGGACGTCGCGCCCCTGGTCGAGCGCGACGGTGAGGAGCTCGAGCTCACGCTCCCGTCCGACGATCGAAGCCGCTACCAATTGTGGTAGACGGCCTTCACCTGGGTGAACTTGAGGACGCCGTGCTTGCCGTCCTCGCCGCCGCCGTAGCCTGACTCCTTGTGGCCACCGTGGTGGGCGTGCATCGCCTCGCCGACCGAGCGGTTGATGAAGAGCTCGCCGCATTCGAGGTCCTCGGCGGCTTCCATCGCGGTCGCGTAGGAGGAGGTGTAGAGGTAGCCGGTGAGCCCGTAGCGGGACTCGTTGCCGATCTCGAACGCTTCCTCGAGGCTGTCGACCGGAATGACCGGCATCACCGGGCCGAAGGTCTCGTCGCGGGCGATGCCCATGTTCCGATCGACGTCGGTGATCACCGTGGGCGCGAAGTAGAAGCCCTTGTCGAACTCGTCGGGGCGGCCGCCGCCGGTGACGATCGTGCCGCCCTCCTCGGTGGCCTTGGCGACCGACGCCGAGACCTTCTCGAACTGGGCCGCGTTGACGAGCGGGCCGAGGTCGACCTCGCCGCGCGGGTCGCCGACCGTCAGCGCCGCGGCCGCTTTCGCGTAGCGCTCGACGAACTCGTCCAATACCGGCCGCTCGACCAGCACCCGCTCGGCGCAGCCGCACTGCTGTCCCGAGGTCGAGGTGAAACGGGCCGCAACCAGCGAGTTGACGGCGACCTCCATGTCGGCGTCGGCGAGGACGATCGCCGGAGCCTTGCCGCCGAGCTCGAGCCCGACCTGAGTCAGGTTCCGGGCTGCGTCGGCGACGATCCGCTTGCCGGTGTCACGGTGGCCGGTGAAGGAGATGTAGTCGGTTTTCGGGTTGCAGACCAGCTCGGCGCCGACACCACCGCCGCCGGTCACCAGGTTCACCACGCCCTTCGGGATGTCGATCTGCTCGGCCCAGAGCTGCACCGTGCGAATGGTCGAGAGCGGCGTTACCTCGCTCGGCTTGATCACCACAGTGTTGCCGGTCACCAGCGCCGGCGCGAGCTTGCGCACCAGCACCGCCAACGGCCAGTTCCAGGCGCAGATCGCGGCCACCACTCCGAACGGGACGCGCAGCAGGTTGATCACCTCGCGCGGCGTGTCGCTGGGGAGGATCTCGCCCTCGATCCGGCTGTCCCACTCGGCGTTGATCGTCATGAAGTCGGCGGAGACGGGGATCTCCATCGTCGAGAGGACCTTGGACTTGCCCGACTCCTCGAGCACGAGCTCGCCCAGCTCGGGGACGTTGTCGCGCATCACGTCGGCCATTTCGCGGATCAACCTGCCGCGCGCCATCGCGCCGGTGTGGTACCAATCGTGGCGCGCGTCGCGAGCCGCCTGCAGTGCCGCGTCCACCTGCGCGTCGGAGGCGCTCGGCACCTCCGCGAGGACCTGCTCGTTGCTCGGGTCGACGACGGCGATCGGGTCCGCCTCACCCGCCTGCCACTCGCCGCCGATGAAGATCGGGGTCGTGGCGAGGTCGGCGCGGGACGGCGTGGAGGTGGTGGCGCTCGGCATGTGTGTCTCCTCGTTCTTTCCGTCGCCTAGTAGTCGGCGTCGGTGTATTCGATGAGGCCGCGCAGGTTCTTCGCGTCCCTCATGTCCTGGTAGCCCTGGTTGATCTCCTCGAGCTTGTAAGTGCTGGTGATCAGGTCGTCGAGCGGCAGTTTGCCGTCGAGATAGAGGTCGACGAGGCGGGGGATGTCACCCCTCGGACTGCCGCCGCCGAGCTGCGCGCCCTTGATCGTTTTCTGCATCGCGGTGAGCCAGGCGAGGTTCAGCTTGGTGTCTTCCTCGGCGAAGGAGCCCATGCCGATCACCGCGAGGGTGCCGAGCTTCTTGGTCAGCTCGAGGGCGGGTTGGATGAAGGAGCCCTCCATCCGTCCCGGCGTCAAGATCACCTTGTCGGCGAGCCGGCCCTGGGTCATCTCGATGATCGGGTCCAGCGCTTCCTCCATCGAGGCGAAGGTGTGGGTGGCGCCGAGCTTGCCCGCCGACTCCTGCTTGAAGGGGACGGGGTCGATGACGATCGCCCGTTCGGCGCCGGCGGCGACCGAAGCCAGCAGCGCCGAGGCACCCAGCCCGCCCAGTCCCACCACGACCACGGTCTCCCCCGGCCGCACGTCGGCGACGCGAAAGGCGGAGTGCCAGCCGGTGGTGATACCGCAACCCAGCAGCGCCGCCTTCTCCAGCGGCATCTCGAAGGGGACCGGGACCAGCGAGGCCTGGTTCACCGTCGTATATGGAGCAAAGGTGCCGGCGAGGCAGAACATCCCGGCCTCCTTGCCCCCGACCTTCACCCGGCGAGTGTCGTCGGCCATCGCGATGCCGCTGACCGCCCGAGCGCCCTCGTCGCAGAGGCTGCCATGGCCGATGAGGCAGGAGGGGCAGTACCCGCAGCCGGGTACCGCGCTGATCACCACGTGGTCGCCGACCTTGAACCTGGTGACGCCCTCGCCGACCCTCTCGATCACCCCGGCGCCCTCGTGACCACCGAGCATCGGCCACTCTTCGACCGGCGTGTCCCCGTTGAGTATGTGCTCGTCGGAGTGACAGAGCCCGGAGGCCGCGAGCCGCACGGTCACCTCACCCGCGACCGGGTCCCCCATCTCGATCTCCTCCACGCGCCAGTCCTGGTGCGTGCCCCAGATCAGTGCGCCCTTCGTCTTCATCTCCCTCCTTCCCTGAGCCGCAGCAATGAGGGGGTCATGCTAGGTCGGGTCGAGCAGGCGCCCCGGGAGCACCGAAGTCGACATTGTGCGGTTCCACAAGGCCCGCCCCTAAGCCTGATCCGCCGGCTCGGGCTCCTCGCCCAACAAGGTCCTTGCCACGATGGCGATCTCGCCGTACAGCGAGGCGGGGACCGTGTGGCTGCTCAGGTCGCGGACCTCTTCGACGTGCTCGAGGAGGGTCTCGGCGGTGGTGCCCTCCTCGGGGGCGGTCCAACCGTCGCCGATGCCGACGAAGACGCGGCCGTAGCGACCCATGCAGCTGGAGATCGACTCGCCGTTGACCGGACAGTCACGGCTGGCGAGGAGGGTGACGAGCGGCGCGGCCACCTCAGGGCGACCGCGCACCGCCATCAGGTCGCCCGAGCCGGCGGGGGTGCGGAGGGCGAACTGGTCGCTATGCTCGGGTATCGGCTGCTCGGTGGTCATCAACGTCTTCGCCATCGGCAGGATCGAGTTGACCTTGATGTCGACCGGCTCGCCGTCGTAGAGGAGCGAGGACTCGTAGGCGAGCGCGCGGCCGAGGCCGAAGAGGCCCGCCTTCGCCGCCGCGTAGGAGGCGGAGCCCTGATGGGAGAACATCCCGGAGCTGGACGACACCATCACGATGCGGCCATAGCGCTTCTTCGTCATCACCCGCCAGGCAGGCTGAAGGACGTTGAAGGCGGCATGGAGGTGGGTGTAGAGCATCGAGTCGACCTCGCCCCGGGTCATGTCGCCGAAGAGCGCGTTGCGGAGCAGACCCGCGTTGGAGACGACCACGTCGACCGTGCCCCACTCGGCCAGCGCCGTCTCGATCACGGCAGCGCCGCCCTCCGGCCGGCCGACATCGTCGTAGGAGGCGACCGCGTACCCGCCCGCGGCGCGGATCGCGGAGGTGACCACGTCGGCGCGGATGCCCTCACCGGGGTTCGCGGGCCCGTGCACGCCGGCCCAGTCGTTGACGACGACGTGGGCCCCTCGGCGGGCGAACTCGTGGGCGTAGGTCTCGCCGAGCCCGCGCCCGGCTCCGGTCACCACGACCACCTGCCCCGTGAAGTCGATGTCTCCCATATCCCGGAGGCGAGGAAACCCGAGAGCAACGCGCCGCGCAACGGGGGCGCGCCGATTCCTTGTAGGGATGACCAAGAACGCCAGGGAGCTCCGTCAGGGGCGCTGAACGATCGCCCCGACGCGGGCAAGCGAATCCAGCTCGGCGTCCCCCACCCCCCAGTCCGCGAGCGCCGCCAGCGTGTGCTCACCGGCGGCCGCGGCGGCGGGCTGCGCGACCCGGGCAGGGGTGGCGCTGAAGCGCGGCGCCGGCGCCGGGCGCAGCGGCCCATCCTCGCCCTCGGCGGCGGGGACGAAGAGCCCATGGGACCGGTTGTGCTCGTCGATCAGCGCCTCCCGCATGCTCAGCACCGGGCTGAAGCAGGCGTCTCGATCGGCCATCGCCGCGATCCATTCATCCCGCGTCCGGGTGGCGAAGACCTCGGCGAACCGCGCCCGCAGCTCCGGCCAGCGCTCCTGGTCCTCGCGGTCGGGAAGGCTCGCCGGGTCGAGTCCGAGCGCGGCGACGAGGTTGTCGTAGAACTGCGGCTCGAGCGCGCCGACCGCGACCCAGCGGCCGTCGTTGGTCCTGTAGGTCGTGTAGTACGGCGCGCCGCCGTCGAGCAGGTTCGAACCGCGCCGGTCAACCCACTGCCCGGCTTGTAGCATCGCGTAGATCATCGAGCCCAGCATCGTCGCGCCGTCCAGCATCGAGGCGTCGACGACCTGCCCGTTGCCGGAGCGGCCGGCCTCGAACAGCGCCGCGACGACGCCGAAGGCGAGCAGCATGCCGCCCCCACCGAAATCGCCGGCGAGGTTCAGCGGCGTCACCGGCGGACCCCCGGCGACGCCAACCGCGTGGAGCAGGCCGCTCTGCGCGACGTAGTTCAGGTCATGCCCGGCTTCCGCCGCCATCGGACCGTCCTGGCCCCAGCCCGTCATCCGTCCGTAGACCAGGCGAGGGTTCCGGGCCAGGCAGTCCTCGGGACCGACCTTGAGCCGCTCGACCACGCCGGGCCGGTAGCCCTCGATCAACGCGTCGGCGCCCTCGACCAGGCCGAGCAGCAGCTCCACCCCGGCCTCGTTCTTCAGGTCGACCGCGGCGCTGCGGCGCCCCCGCCGGATGCCCGAGTCGAGCGGCGGCTGCGGACCGTGGGCGCCGACCCGGTCCGCCCGGTCGATCCGTAGTACGTCGGCCCCCATGTCGCTCAGCAACATCGCGCAGAACGGCCCCGGGCCATCGCTCGCCAGCTCCACCACGCGCACCCCGTGCAACGGTCCCGTCGTCATCGCTCCTCCTCGTTCATGCGGTGGGCAGCTCACCGCTCGCAGCCAGCAGCTTTCGCGAGACCCACCAGAGCCGGTCGGCGTTGTCGGGGTCGAGCGCGTACGGCGCCACCCCGGCGGAGCACTCGCGCCGCTCCACCAGCTCCGCCTCCTGACAGGCCTCGAAGTAGCGCCCGCCGACTCCCTCCAGCAGCGGCGAGCCCGCCAGGAGCACCGAGGTCGCCGCGCCCTGCGCCGCGCTCGCCGGCGGCGGCCGGTCATCCCGGGCGAGCAGCGCCGGCATGTAGTCGCTGCCCATGTGGCGTTCGATCCCGGTGGCGACGACACCCGGCATGAGCGCGTTGGCGAGTACCCCGTCGCCGCCCCAGCGGCGGGTGACGTCGACGGCGAAGAGGACGTTCGCGGTCTTCGACTGGCCGTAGCCGAGAGCGCGGTCGTAGGCACGGAAGCGGAACCCGAGATCGTCGAAGACGACCGGCGAGCGCAGGTGGGAGCTGGAGCTGACGGCCACGACGCGCGACGGCGCGCCGGCGATGAGCGCCTCACTCAGGCAAAGGGTCAGCAGCTGATGCCCGAGGTGGTTCACCGCGAACTGGAGCTCGTTGCCGAAGCGGTCGTGACGGAGGTCGGGAACCGTGATCCCGGCGTTGCAGACGAGGACGTGCAGCGGCCCGGCCCAGGAGCGGGCGAACTCACGGACCGTCTGCGGCTCGAGCAGATCGACGGCGCCGATGCGCGGACGACACCCGACTGCCGCTTCGATCGCATCCGCGGCCGCGTCGCCCGCCGCGACGTCGCGCACCGCCAGGGTCACTTCCGCCCCCGCCTCGGCCAGCGCGCTCGCCGTCTCGAAGCCGATCCCGCCGTTGGCCCCGGTGACGATCGCCCGGCGCCCGCCGAGGTCCACCCCGGCCAGCACCTCGGTGGCGGTCGCCGACCGGTCGAACGGCGTGCGGAGGGCCGCCACCGCTACAGCTCGGCGTAGCGGACGCTCTCGGCGCGGGCGCCGGGGTGGGTGACCGCGCCGCCCGCCGCGGGCCCGACGACCGCCGCGTACTTCTCCAGGCGAGCCGAGCGGCGCGGCGGGGACGGCGCTGTCGCCGGGCCGCTCGGTGCCGCCGAGAGGGCACTCTCGTCAGGGCTGAAGGCGACCGGGTCGCCGTCGCGAAGCGCGGCGAGCGGCCCGTCGAGAGCCGCCTCGGGGCCGACACAGCTGAACCCGAGGAGCCCGGGCACCGGCCGCAGCCGTCCGTCGGTGATCAGAGTCGCGTCGGCCGGCTTCGGGAGCGCCGCGAGCCCGTCGCAGAGGCGGTCGAGCCGGGTGAGGCCGGGGCCACCGACCGGGCCCTGCCCACGGACGACGATCGCCGTCCCCTCGGGCCAGTCCGCCGAGGCGAACTCGAGGGCGGCATCGGGATCCTCGAAGACGCGGGCGGCGGACTCGACCGGGCGGAGCTCGGCGTCGACGGTCAGGAGCGCGCCGGCCGGCGCCAGGTCACCGCCGCACCAGCGCACGCTGACCGCCGCGGCGTCCATCGCCGCGACCAGGCCCACCGGGTCGGCCTCGACGCCGCACTCACTCGCGATCGCGAGCAGGTGGAGCATCAGGTCGGGGTTGCCGCCCCGCGCGACCAGCGCCGCCGCGGCACGCCCGAGCGAACCGGCATCGACGCCGGAGCGGGCGGTGCGGCCCGCGTCGAGCGCCGCCATCACCGCGGCACCCGCCGCATGGGCGGGCCCGAGCAGCGGCTCGAGCCCGTCCGGCAAGGGAACGGGCAACGGCGCGGCGAGGCCGAGTTCGTGCGCGACAGCGGCCAGAGCCAGAGCGTCGGCGCCGGACTCGACCGCGGGGCCGACCAGCGGCACCAGGGCCGCGGGGACGTCGAGCCGGCACATCACCATCATCAGTCCGGCCATCCCGGCGACCGAGCTGGTCACCCCGAGCAGGCCGTCGTAGGAGTGGCCGCGCACGGTCAGCTCGACCGAGTCGGCGATCAGCTCGCGCCCGACCAGGGACTCCTCGGCGACGTCGTCGGCGATCGTCGCGAACTGCCGCGGCATCCCGCCCGCCGCCCAGACTCCGCCCTGCGCCTTGGTCGCCCCACGCAGCGGCATGCTGCCGCTCGCCGACGCCCCGTCCCAGGCGGAGGCGACGCCGACGATCGGCCGCTCCAGGTCCTCCTGGCTGAGGCCCATCGCGTGGAAGTAGATCCGGTTGAGGGCGGTGTTCAGCCCTTCGGTGACGTGGCGGCTGGGCAGCCCGCGGTCGAGCTTCGTGCCGCTCATCGTGGCCCCGAGTGCGTGGTCGCGCCGCTGAGCGCGGGGCCGACGGTCTGGGCGTACTTCCACAGCGCGCCCGACTCGTAGCGGGTCGGGCGCCTGCTCCACTCCGAGCGCCTGCGCGCCAGCTCGTCCGCGTCGACCTCGATGTCGAGCCTGCCGCTGTCGGCGTCGATCACGATCGTGTCACCCTCCTGGACGAGGCCGATCGGCCCGCCCATCGCCGCCTCCGGGCCGACGTGCCCGATGCAGAATCCGCGGGTCCCGCCGGAGAAGCGGCCGTCGGTGACCAGCGCGACGTCGTCGCCGGCCCCCTGGCCGTAGAGGATCGCCGTGGTCTGCAACATCTCGCGCATCCCCGGCCCGCCGCGCGGACCCTCGTTGCGGATCACCAGCACGTCGCCGCTCTGGTAGTCGCGGCGCAGGACCGCCTCGCGGCACTCCTCTTCGCTCTCGAACACGCGCGCCGGGCCGCGGTGGGCGCGGGTCGAGGTGCCGCCCGTCTTCACCACGGCGCCCTCCGGCGCGAGGCTCCCGCGGAGCATCGCCAGGCCGCCGGTCGCCGAGATCGGGGCGGCGGCGCTACGGACGACTTCCTGGCCGGGGTCGAACTCCACCCCGGCGACGTTCTCGGCGAGCGTCCTGCCGGTGACCGTGAGGCAGTCCCCGTGCAGGAGGCCCGCGTCCAGCAGCACCTTGATCACCACCGGGAGCCCGCCGACCCGGTAGAGGTCGAGCGGGATGAAGCGGCCGGCGGGCTGCAGGTCGGCGATGTGCGGGGTGCGCTCGAAGACCTTGCCGATGTCGAAGCCGTCGAAGGCGACGCCGCACTCCCCGGCGATCGCGGGCAGGTGGAGCACCGCATTGCTCGAGCCGCCGGTGGCGGCGACGATCGCGGCGGCGTTCTCGAGAGCCTCGCGGGTGACGATCTGCCGTGGCCTGATGCCGGCGGCGGCGAGGTCGACGACGGTCGCGCCGCTCTGGCGGGCGAAGCTGTCGCGGGCCTCGAAGGCGGCAGGCGGGCCGGCGGAGCCGGGCAGCGCCAGGCCGATCGCCTCCGACACGCAGGCCATCGTGTTCGCGGTCGCCTGCAGCGGGCACGCGCCGGGCGCCGGGCACGCCTCGGCCTCGAGCTCGCGCAGCTCCTCCGCGCTCAGCTCGCCGGTGTTCACCCGGCCGACACCCTCGACCACGTCCTGGCCGGTGGTTTCGTGCCCGTGGTGCCAGCCCGCCAGCGTGGTGCCGCCGTAGAGGAAGACGGCCGGGAGGTCGAGCCGGCAGATGGCCATCATCAGACCCGGCAGCGTCTTGTCGCAGCCGGCGATCCCGACCAGCGCGTCGAGTCCGTGGGTCTCGGCCTGGTGCTCGACCGAGTCGGCGATCACCTCACGGCTGACCAGCGAACTGCGCATGCCCTCGTGCCCCATCGCGATCCCGTCGGTGACGGTGATCGTGGTGAACTCGTGGGCGCCGGCGCCGCGCGAGCGGGCGCCCAGCATCGCCGCTCCCGCCTGCCGCCGCAGGGCGATGTTGCACGGGGCCGCCTCGTTCCACGCCGAGGCGACGCCGACCTCGATCCCGTCGCTCATCCCGCCACCTCCAGTTTCGCCTTGTCAAGATCGAGCATCACGCGGTCGCCTGCGCCGATGGGGAGAGCCTCCGTCCCCGGCAGCCGGCCGACGGCGGGGACGGCGCCGGGTCGCGGCGGCCGGCCGGTCGTCAGGAGGAGGGCGACGCCGGCGGCGGCCGCGGCCCCGACCAGGTCGCGTTCGCGGCGCCCGTCACCGATGACCAGCGCCGCGGTCCCGGCGAGCGAGCCCGTGGCTGCCCGCAGCTCGCGGTCGACGAGCTCGGCCGCCACCACCGTCGCCGCGATCGTGGCCGGCGCGCCCGCGGGTGCGGTGGCGACGCCGCCGCCCGCCAGGGGCACGACGCGCCCCGGGGCAGCGCCGTCGGCGGCGCGCAGCAGCTCCTCTGCGTCGACCGCGACGCCTGCGGCGGCCGCGATCGCGACCAGCGGCAGCAGTGCGTCGGGGGCGGCCTCCAGCGCGCCGAAGGCGGCGGCGGCACGCTCGAGCGTCCGGCTGTCGACCTCCGCGCGGGAGGAAGATCCAAGCCGGCGCCGGTCGCGCGCCGCCGCACCCAGTGCCTCGGCCGCCGCGCTCGCCTCGGCGAGCGTCGAGCACGGCCCCGCCTGGGAAGCCAGGCCGAGCTCGGACACGGCACGTGCCATCGCCAGGGACTCGGGGTCGCCCTGGAGACCCGCGGGAGCGGCGATTGCCGTGGGCAGATCGGAACGCACGGCCGCGAGCGCCAGGGCCGCGATGCCGAGCTCGTCGGCGGCGACGCCGAGGAGCAGATCCGACTCGCTCGTCGTGAGCGCGCGCACCAGGGCCGTGGTCGTCAACTCGATCGCCGCCGCGGGGTCGGCGGCGTCAGGGTCGAAGCTGTGCAAGGCGAGGCGCCGCGGGGTCGCGCCCGCGAGCCAGGCGCCCTCCTCCGCGACCTCACCCAGCGTCAGCGCGCTGGACCCGGCGCCGACGGCGGCGCCCCAGATCGAGGCGACCGCGGCCGTGGGCCGTTCGGCGTCGACAACGGAGAGGCCCATCGCGCGGAAGGCACTGCTCCGCACGGCGGGCGCGGCGGCCGGCCCCGCGGCGGGCAGCGGACCCTCCGCCACCTCGCCGGCGACCGCCACCAGGGTCGGCTCGAGCGAGCCGTCGACGACGATCGCCGCCGCCGTGTCGTAGTGCTCGACCGAACCGTAAGCGGCGGCAAGGGAGGTGCCGGCGGCCGTGCGCGCGTCGCCCGCGAGCAGGTCGCGCCCGAGCAGCAGCGCGAGCACCGCGCCGACCCCGCCGCAGCGCTCGAAGGTCACGGTGTCGAAGCGTCCGTGGGGCAGCAGGTCGGCGAGCCGCGGGGTGCGCTCGACCACCGCCGCGGCGTCGGCGGCCGTGAACCCGACCCCGCACTCCGCCGCCAGCGCCAGCAGGTGGTGGATCGCGGCCACCGCACCGCCGGTCGCGGCGACCACCGCCGCGGCGTTGGCGAGCGAGTCGACGGTGATCAGCTCGTGCAGCGGGACCGCGGCCGATGCCGCGATCGTCCCCGCGCGGTGGGCGGCGCGGTCGCGCGTCTGGTGGATCGCGGGAACGCCGGCCGAGCCGGGCACCGCCAGCCCGAGCGCCTCGACCACCGCGGCCATCGTTTCCGCGCCGAGCTGGAGCGGCGCCACTCCCGACCCGGGCCAAGCGCGATCGACCAGCCGCTCGAGGTCGGCGCCGCCGTCGGTCGCGGAGGCGGCGACATCGGCGACCGTGACCGCGGCGCCGTCCAGGTAGCCGGGGACGGAAGGCCCGCCCGGGACGACGATGCCGGCCACGCCCGCACGGGCGATCCCGGCCAGGGCGCCGGCGATCGTGGTCCCGTCCGCGGCGACGACCACCGCCGCGTCGGCGTCGGCCTCGTGGAGCGCCCGGTCGAGCGTCGCCGCGAGGAGCTCGCGCGCCTCCTCAGGGTCGGCTGCCTCCACCCCGGGTCGCTCGAACGGGCCCGAGAGCGAAGCCTCGATCGGCACTCCGCCGCCCGCCCAGACGCCCTCGGTCGCCGCTTCGGCGCCGCGGCCCAGGAGCACGTTGCCAGGGTCGAATTCGTCCCAGGCGGAGGCGACGAGGACCCGGCGGCCGGTCGGCGGGGCGACCATCAGTGCGGCACCTGGGAAGTCAGGCCACCGTCGACGGTGAGGTCGGTCCCGGTGACGTAGTCGGAGAGGTCGCTGGCGAGGAAGACGGCGGCACCGGCGATATCGGCGGGCGTGGCGATCCTGCCGACCGGGGTGATCTCGGAGATCCGCCGGCCCTTGTCGCTCTCGGCCAACGAGCCGTCCTTGTCGATCAGCGTGGTGAGGACGCTGCCCGGGAGGATGCAGTTGGCCCGCACCCCGGCGGGGCCGACCTCACGCGCGAAGGCCTTGGTGAAGAGCCGCACGGCGGCCTTGGTGGCGCTGTACATCGCGGTGCTGTGCGAAGCGAGGACGCCGGCGACGCTGGCGATGTTGATAATCCGGCCGCTCCCGCGGGGCACCATCTGGCGCGCCGCCTCGCGCGACCCCAACCAGGTCCCCTTTATGTTGACTGCCACGATCTCGTCGAAGTCCTCCTCGGGGTAGTCGACGGTCGGTGCCTTCAGGCCGACCATGCCCGCGTTGTTCACCCACACGTCGGCGCCGCCGAGCTCTTCGGCGGCCGCGCCGAGGGATCGGATCGAGGCGGCGTCGGTGATCTCGCAGGGGACGAAGCGCGCCTCGATCCCGAACTCCTCGGCGAGCAGCCGATGGGTAGGCACGCCGCCCTCGCGCGGCTCCTCGCTCCGCGCCGCGACGATCGCGGCCCGCGCCCCGTGTTCGGCGAAGGCCAGCGCGATGCCCCTGCCGATGCCGCTGGTGCCACCCGTTACGACGGCCACCTTGCCGTCCAGCAGACCCGACGCCACGTGTCGATCGGCCATCGCGATCGCGCCTCAGACCTCGTAGGTCCTGCCGGTCTCGACCCGCTCCATCTCCCCACCGTAGGCGTCGCGGGCTTCGCCGATGATCTCGTCCTGGTCGACCCAGGACTCGATGTGGGTGAGCAGCATCCGCTTCGCCCCTGACTCCTTGGCGATCCTTCCGGCCTCGCGCCCGCTCAGGTGGGAGCTCGCCTCGCGCGACTGGTTCCAGGTCGCCTCGCAGAGGAAGATGTCGGCGTCCCTGGCGATCCGCCGCACGCCGTCGCAAGGGCCGGTGTCAGAGCTGAAGCCGAGGGTCCGTCCGCCGGCGGTGAAGCGGAAGCCGTAGCACTCGATCGAGTGCTGGACCTCGATCACCTCGACCTCGATGTCGCCGATCGTGAGCTTCGTGCCGTCCTCGATGGTGTGGAAGTCGAAGACGTCGGTCAGCGACTCCGTCTCCCGCGTGGCCGCGGTGGGCGCGTAGGCGTAGGCGAGGCGCTCCGGCGCTTCGGCCGGCGCCCAGGTCGGCAGCCGCCGCTCGTACCCCTCCTCGTCCCAGATCGGGTTGTAGCGGCGGTGCACCACCAGCTCCATCACGTCGACGATGTGGTCGGCGTGGAGGTGGCTGATCAGCATCGCCTCGAAGTCGGTCATCTCGAACTGCTTCTGCAGCTCCGCCACGACCCCGGCCCCGCACTCGAAGAGCAGGGTGGTCTGATCGGTCCGCAGCATGTAGCCGGCCTGCGGTGCCGTCGGGCCGGAGATCCCGGAGGTCCAACCGAGTACGGTGAGCTTCAAGTTGTTCTCCTCTTCCCGGGTTGACTAGGCGCGGCTCGCCGCCCGGAACAGCGTGCCGACGTCCTCCTGGATCGCCTGCCGGTGCTCGCCGGCGGTCATCTGCAAGGTCAGTGGTGCCAGTGAGATCAGACCGCGCTCGAGGGCGCCGAGGTCGGTCCCCTCCTCGGTCAGCTCGATCGCCGCCCGCTCGCGATGGAGCCAGTAATGGACGCCGCCGCGCGGGTCGTGGCTCTCGATCGAGGTCCAGGAGTAGGGCGAGCGGTGACTCTGGATCGTCACTTCGATCCCCTTCACCTCGTCGACCGGGACCGGCGGGAAGTTGATCACCCAGTAGACCGCCTCCGGCATCCCGTGCTCGATCGCGTAGGCGACCAGCGGGCCGGCGTAGTGCTCGGCGGTGTCCCAGTGGACGGGGCCCGGGAAGACGAGGTCCTGGCTCAGGCTGACCGCCGGGATCCCGCGCGCCGCGGCCTCCATCGCCGCCGCGCAGGTGCCGGAGCTGAGGATGTCCTCGGCCGCGTTCGGTCCCTTGTTGACCCCGGAGAGGACGATGTCCGGCGGCCCGTCGAGGACGTGGTCGACGGCGATCACGACGCAGTCGGTCGGCGTTCCCTCGACCGCCACCCGGCGATCGCCGAGCGGCCTCGTGCGGATCGTCGAGGTGAGCGTGATCGAGTGCGCGGTCCCCGAGCGCTCAGCCTGCGGAGCGACCACCCAGACGTCGTCGGAGAGCTGCGCCGCGACCCGCTCGAGGATCTCGATCCCGGGGCTCTCGATCCCGTCGTCGTTGGTGATGAGGATCTTCGGGTTCTTCATCGGACTCAGCGGAAGGACTCCCCGGTGAGGCCCCATTTCGGGAACTGCCCGTAGACGATCGACTCGTAGATGCCGTAGCCCTCGGCGTCTCCCTCGCGCACCCGGATGGGGATGTCGCGGATCTGGTGGACCTCTTTCAGCGTCGCCGGGTCGGCGACGTCCTCGTACTTCTCACCGTCGTTGAATTCCTCGCCGACCCACTTGCCCTGGTGGCGGCCTTTGAAGCCGTAGTAGAGGCCGGTGCCGAGGGCGAAGCCGGTGTCGCTCACCGCCTCCACCTCGAAGGTGCGCGTCTTCCCCCAGCCGCAGTCGAAAACGATCCTGCCGCGCTTGAAGCGACGCGTCGCAGGGTCGAACTCGAGGTCGGAGACGTCGACCGAGGCGAACGGCACCTGGGTCCCGTCTTCCTGATTTTCGTAGCCGGAGAAGTAGGTGATGTCACCGTCCACTTCCTGCACGTGGTGACGCACTTCGTAGTTCGTCCCGTCGGGCCGGGTGAGGAACATCGGGCCCCAGGAGAGGAGGAAGTTCTGCTCCATCCGGTCCGGGACGAACATGTCGGGGGGCAGCACGCCGACGTCCATCCGCACGCCCCAGGAGTGTCCGCGCCAACCGAGCCAGGTGTCGTGGGTCGCCTCGTAGCGCTGGTCGCCCATCTGGACGAAGCCCTCGGCGGTGACGACCTGGTTGTAGCGCAGGAGATCGGAGCAGACGCGGTATCCCTGCGGCTCGCGCTGGGCGTCCTTGTCCTCCAGGAACGGCGGCATCAGCGCTCGCAGGGTGAGGTCGTAGGAGAAGCCGTGGATGACATCGTTCTCGGCCAGCGTGTACCGCATTTCCTTCAGCGGCTCGATCACCTCGTAGGAGACCGGGCCGGAGCCCGCCCATTCGACATCGCGGTCGAGCCGGCGCGAGGAGCGGACCGTCCACTGCTCGGTCCCGCGGGAGACGCCGCCGAACGCCTCGAAGATGTTGCGGTTGGTGAACTTCTTCATCCCGGTATCGATCTGCACCGACCCGTCTTTCGCCGCGATGCACCCCCAGAGGCTCTCGGTCCAGGTCGAGTCGGCGTGTGCGATCGTCGCGAACGTCTCCGGGATCTGGTGGGTCAACGCCTCGTCGGCAGGCGTGATGATCTGCATGCTCTGACGCACGGGTGCGTCTCCTCTCCTTCGGGTCCTCGGGACGAGCGCCAATCTATGGGGCCGCCTCCGAGTCGGAAAGCGCCTCGGAGGCGACGGTTGGAGAAACCACTAAGCTCGGCCGGCGCCCGCCTTCTGGTCGGCCCCGACCGCCAACGCCGCCAACAGCACCGGCAGGCGGAGCGGCGCGACGATGGTCTCGCACCCGGCGTTGATCGCGGCCGCCACGTTGGCCTTCTCGACGAAGAGCTGGCCTTCGACGACCCGGGCACCGACCATCCGGCGTTCGAGTTCCTCGGTCTCCTCCTCGGCGTAGGGATCGAGGTCGAGCGCGCCGGGGACCGGCTCGCCCGTCATCGGCATGACCTCGATCCGACAGGCCTCGGCGGCAAGGTCGGCGAGGAGGCGCAGGTGCTCGTCGCTCGCTTCGCTCGGCTGCTCGGTGGCGAGCTCGCCCGCGTAGACGTTGCCGCTGGTCCCGTCGACGGTGACCACGCGCCCGGCCACCGCGGCGATCGTGCCGTCGCCGCAACCGACCACGCAGGGCTTGTCGAGGGCGCGGCCGACCACCGCGGCATGCGAAGTCGAGCCACCCCGCTCGGTCACGATCCCGGTCGAGCGCAGCATCGCGGCGAGGTCGTCGGGGGCGGTGGTGGAGCGGACCAGCACCCCCTCCGGCGGGCCCTCGTGGCCGGGGTCTGGTTCGCTGTCGGCGATCCCGACGGCGATGCCCGGGCAGGAGCCGAGGCCGCTGGCGAGCAGCTCGGCACCCTCCTCGGAACCCTCGACGAGGCGCCGGCGCATCGCCGTGTGGGCCTGCTCGGGGGTCACCCGGGCCAGCGCCTCCGCCGCGCTCAGCCGACCCTCACGGTAGAGGTCGGCGGCGATCCGGACGGCCGCCTCGCCGGTGCGCTTGGCGGCGCGCGCCTGCAGTAGGTAGAGCTTGCCGCGCTCGAGCGTGAACTCGATGTCCTGCACGTCGCGGTTGACCTCCTCGAGCTTCGCCGACGACTCGATCAGCTGGGCGAAGGCGTCGGGATCGTGGCGCTCCAGGTCCGCCAGCGGCTGCGGGTCGACGCGGCCGGAGACGACGTCCTCGCCCTGGCCGCCGGCGAGGAACTCGCCGTAGGGCGTCGGCTCGCCGTCGAGCGGGTTGCGGGAGAACAGCACCCCGGTCCCGGAGTGCTCGTCGAGATTGCCGAACACCATCGCCTGGATCGTCACCGCGGTGCCGAGGTCCTCGGGCAGGCCGTAGTGCTTGCGGTAGGTGATCGCGCGCCGTGACCGCGAGGAGCGGAAGACGGCCTCGGTGGCGGCGAAGAGCTGCTCCCACGGATCGTCGGGGATGCCGGTGCCGAGGCGCCCCTCGATGTCCGCCTTGATCTTCTCGGGACCGTCGGCGAGGCGGATCTCCTCGAAGTCGCCGAGCACGATTTCCCCGTAGGAGGCACAGAAGCGCGCATAGGTGTCGACCGCGAACGCGGCGTCGTCGGCCTCGGCGCCGAGCGCGCCGACGACCTCGTCGTTGATGCCCAAGTTCAGGACCGTGTCCATCATCCCCGGCATGCTCACCGAGGCGCCCGATCGGACCGAGACGAGCAAGGGGCTCGGCCCGCGGCCGAAGCTGCGACCGAGGCGCTGCTCGAGCCGTCCCACCCCGGCGCGGATCTCCTCCCGCAGCGAGTCGGACAGCTTCTCGCCGCGCTCGAAGTAGTCGGTGCAGGCTTCGGTGGTGACGACGAAGGCGGGCGGCACCGGGAGGTCCATCGAGGACATCCACCACACCGACCAGGCCTTGCCGCCGATCAGCTCGCGGCTCGGCTCGCCGCCGGCCTCGGAGAGGTCGAGCGTCCAGTTCCGGCTCATGCTCAGCCCCTCGCCGCCGTCTCGGGGATCGCCAGCACCGGCCACTCGGCCTTCGGCACCTCGACCCGGCGACTGAACTCGGTCTCGACCAGCGGCGTGAAGCTGCCGTTCAGTCCGTTCGCCAGCACGGCTTTGCCGAACAGCTCGCCGCTGAACGTGTCGTCGGCGAGTCGATCGTAGATCTCCATCGTGTCCTCGTGCAGGTCCCAGTCGATCTCATCGACCACACCGGCCGCCTCGGCGAATGGGACGCAATCCCAACCGTAGGTCTTGGTGGCGTTGAACAAGCGCTCCTCCTCGCTCATCGCGACGAACTTCTGGTAGAGCTTCAGGTGCTCCTTGCTGATCTCCTGGGTGATTCCCTCCCACTCCTCCGGTGGGACCACGCGGGAATCGTCGCCGTCACCGTGCTCGATCACGGCGACCTTGTCGACCAGGTTCATGAACTGCTCCGGCTCCGAGAACAGGGTGTAAAATTGGATGATTTCGATCGTCTCGAACTTGGCCGGTTCGTAGGTGAGCGCGAGCGAGTACCCCTTTGCCGTGGGATGGAGCTCCGAAGTCCAGGGGTAACGGGACCGGCCGAGCGGGAAGAAGTCGCGCACGATCATCGACTCGCCGGACTCGAGCTCATAGGGGCCCGAATCGTGCTGGCCGATGCGGGCGTCGCAGAAGTAGAGGAACGAGTAGCCGGAGAGGGTCACGTTGAGGCGCCGCAGGCGTCTATGGTCGTCCTCGCTGATCGGCCTCACTTTCTCCGCCAGGTCGGCGATCAGCTGGTCCGGGAGGTACGGTTCGCGGTCGCCGGTATCCTTCGGCACCAGAGCGCCGTCGTTGCGGCGCGCCATGCGGCCGCGGAGGTAGAACTCGACCATCGTCTTCGCGTCCTCGAGGCTCTCTTCGGGATGGAGGAGACCGAGGTTGTAGAGCAGCTCGCGGCCGACGAAGTAGGTGTTGAAGGTGTGCCAGCAGAAGATCGGGCCGGTCCGCCCCAGCCGTCGCCAGGAGGCCTCGATGTCCTCGACCGGCCGCGCCGCTTCGAATTTGCGGACCCGTTCCGGCGAGCGGTGAACCATGTCGGTGAGGCTGATCGTGATGTAGGAGTTGACCTTGAACATCTCCGAGCTGAAGGTGGTGCGGCGGGTCATCTCGGGCTTGAACTCGAGTCCGTGCGACACCACCAGATCACTGACCTGCTCGTCGGAGAGCGAGGTGTACGAGACCTCCCTCACCTGCTCCGGCGTCAGCTTGCCGAGGTCCCAGCGGGGGACCTTGTAGCCGAGCTCATCGGTGCCGCGGCGGATGTACTCCCACCACTTGTCGACGATTCCGTCACTCATACCGAAAGCACCGCGGCGGTGCCGTCGAGAGAACCGTCGCCGTCGAAGTCGACATCGCGGAAGACGATCCGGATCTGCTCGCCCGTCTCGATCGGCCGGTCGCCCTGCAGCGCCATCACGCAGGGGATGTCGTACTCGCGGGAGACGATCCCCAGGTGGGAACGCAGCGAGCCTTTCATGCAGATGATCCCCGCGAGGCGCCCGAGGACCGGGCCGAGGAAGGTCGTGCCGCCGAACTCGACCACCGCGATCGTCGACTCGAGATCGCTGTCGATGCTGTCGATCACGTCCTGCGGCTCACGGAACCACCGTGCGGTTCCCTCCACCGGATCGGTCTCGAAAACCAAGTCGCCCTTACCGATGATCGCTGTCAATTCGCACTCCTTCTGGTAATTCGTTTTCGGTGGACTGAGACGCCGCGCTCACGTCGACAGATAGGAGTCGAGCGCGCTGTTCGTGGATTCCTGATTGCCCTCGGCGAGCAGCTCGCCGTGGCGGAGCAGGTACCAACGGTCGACCACCTCGAGGGCCCGCACCGCCTGCTGCTCGACCAGGAGGACGGCGACGCCCCACTCCTGGGCGGCATCGCGGACGGCGAACAGAAGCCGCTTTACGACCACCGGTGCCAGACCCAGCGACAGCTCGTCGATCAGCAGCGCGCGCGGCCGCCGAGCGAGGGCCCGGCCGATCGTGAGCATCTGCTGCTCACCGCCCGAGAGCAGGCCTGCCGGACGGTTGAGGAGCGGCTTCAGCTCCGGGAACAGGTCCAGCGCGTCGTCGATGCCGTCGGGGACCAGTCGCAGATTGTCGCGGGTCGACATCTTCATGAAGACGGACCCGGTTTCCGGAATGAACCCGAGGCCGTCGCGGGCCAAGGTATGAAGGGACGCGGTGGTCGAGCTTCCGCGCCACCTCACCTCGCCGCCGAGCGGTCGCAGGATGCCGGCCATCGTCGCCAGGGTCGTGGTCTTGCCGGCGCCGTTGGGACCGATCAGCGCGACCATCTCGCCCTTGTTGACGATCAGGCTCAGGTCACGGACCGCGGCGAGATCGCCGTAGCCGGCGGTCAGTCCACCGGTCGCGATGATCTCCTCCGGCTCGGTGACGCCGGGAACCTCGGTGGTCATCGCTCACCGCCTTTCTCGGGGCTCAGCTCGTCGATCTCGGGGACCGGGTCCTCGACGCCGACATAGGCGGCGACGACGCCTTGGTCCTTCATCACGTCTGTACTCGGCCCCGAGTAGATCTGCTTGCCGGTGTCGAGGACGCTGACCCAGTCGCTTACCGAGAGGACCAGGTCGAGGTTGTGCTCGACCAGCAGGACCGCGATACCGCTCCGCCGGGCGAGGTCACGGACGACCTCGCCGAGCTCGGCCGCCTCGGAGGAGTCGAGCCCGGCGGCGGGCTCGTCGAGCAACAGAACGGCCGGGTCGGACGCGACCGCGCGGGCGATCGCGACCAGCCTACGCTCGCCGAAGGGCAGCGTATCCGGCATCTCGCCAAGGCGGTCGGAGATCTCGAACGCCTCGCCCGCCGCCACCGCCGACTCGCTCAGCTGCATGCGCGGGACGTGGAACAACCCGGTCAGGTAGTGGTGGGGCCGGAAGTCGTCGGAGCCGACGGCGAGGTTTTCGGCGATCGTCAGGTCGGAGAAGATCTCCACCGACTGGAAGGAGCGTGCCAGGCCGCTGCGAGCGCGCCGTGGGGCTGACCACCGGTTGACGGCCTCGCCGCGCAGGGAGATCGTCCCCGCGGCCGGCTTGACGAACCCGGTCACCGCGTCGATGAAGGTCGTCTTGCCCGCCCCGTTGGGGCCGATCAGCCCGTGGACTTTGCCTGGATGGAGGTTGAGGCTGACGTTGTCCACCGCGGTCACCCCACCGAAGCGGACGGTGAGCCCGGAGACGGAGAGGATCGGCGGCGCGTCGCCGTTTCGGGAGGGCGTGGAAGCATCCATCGAGGCAGGCGCCCGCGCTGTGGACGGCGCCGCGGCTCGCGGCCGGACCTCGAACTGGGGGACCGGCGCGCGACCGCCCTCGGGCCCGCTGCCAGAGGAGCGGACCGCCACTTTCTTAATCAGGCCCCAGCCGCCCACCACCATTGCCCGATTCATCTCGTACAGACCGGTACCGCCACTTCGCAGCACCAGCAGCAGGTAGGCGCCGGTGATCAGCGGCAGCCACGAGTCGAGGCTCTGGACCGAGCGCAGCGCGAGGCTGGTGATCCCTCCCTGCAACAGCAGCGAGCTGAGGATGGCGCCGCCGATGTAGCCGACGCCGCCGACCACGGCGACGGCGGTGATGTTGATCGAGGCGAAGACTTCGAACGGGGAGGTGACGACCGAGAAGTTCGCCAGGGCGAGGATCGCACCACCGAGCGAGGCGAGGCAGGAGGCGATCACGAACGCGTAGAGCTTCGAGGCGTAGACGCTGACGCCCAGCGAGGCCGCCGCCCGCTCGCTGCTGCGGATCGCGATCAGCCGCCGACCGACCGGGCCGCGTCTGAGGTTGGAGACGACGATGCAGCAGAGGACGAGCGCGACCAAGGTGACCACGGCATAGTTTTCGGAGTGGGTCAGCGAGTCGATCTTCCAGCCGAAGATCGAGGGTTCGCCGAAGAGGACACCGTTCGCCCCGCCGGACAGCGTCCGGTTGGACAGCACCACGTCGTGCAGCACCAGCGCCAACCCGAAGGTCGCGATGGCGAGGCTGACCCCACGCGTCCGCAGGGCCGGCAGGCCGACGGCGACGCCGATCAGGATCCCGCAGATGATCGCCGCCAACAGGCCGACCAGGTAACCGGTGTGCAGGTCCGCCATCACCCGCGCCGCAGCCAGCGCGCCGGCCCCGGCGATCACGTACTGGGCGAGCGAGAGCTGGCCCGCGTATCCGGTCAGCACCACGACCGAGAGCAGGATGATCGCGCTGGAGAGGGTCACGGACACCGCGAACGCCCATTCCGCGTCGACCTGGGAGAGCAGGAACCAGATCGAGATCGTCATCGCCGGGATCAGCAGCCAATAGCGTATTCGGGCGGTGCCGATCCGCGGCAGCCGTTCCTGGATGTAGCTGCGCATCGGCAGGCCGCTGCCGCGGACGACGAGCAGCGCGATGACGATGAAGAACGGGATGCTGTTCGCCCAGCCGGCGGCGTGGATGTATTTGCCGGCTAGCGACTGCATCACGCCGACCGCGATCGCGGCAAAGAAGGCGATCGGGAACGAGCGGAAGTTGCAGACCATGCCGGCCGCCAGCGCGGGGACGACCAGCAGCGACAGCGAGCTGGCCTGCAGCAGGGTGATCGGGGCGATCAGGATCCCGGCGAGGCCGCCGAGCGCGCCACCCGCGGCCCAGTTGACGGTCGCGATCAGGTTCGGCGAGAAGCCGAGGCTGGCAGCGCCGATTTCGTTTTCCGACACTGCCGAGGTGACACGGCCGAACTGGGTGAACTTGTAGATCGCCCAGAGCACCACCGTCAGCGCCGCGGCGATGCCGAGGATGATCAGGCGGTCGACGCCGATCGTCACCCCGGCAAAGAGGTGGGTAGTTTCATCCGGCAGAAGTGGCGGGATGGTCAGGACCGTGCTGGTCCAGATCAGGCCGACCGTGGATTGGATGACGAGCACGAGCGCCAACGTCGCCACCACCCTGGTGACGGGCGAGGCTTCTCGCATGCTTCTCAAGACCAACAGTTGGAACGCCGCGCCGATCGCGGCCGAGCCGAGCAGGGCGAGGATCACCGCCAGGATCGGGGTCATCCCGACGGAGACGCGGAAGACGTAGAAGAGGTAGGCCCCCGCCACCACGAATCCGCCTTGGGCGAAGTTGACCAGCCCGGAGCCGCGGTAGATGAGGGTCATGCCGTGGGTGACGAGGGCATAAACCCCGCCGACGGCGACGCCGAGGATGATGAACTTGATCGCGGTGTCCATACGACTTATTCCGTGTGTTGTGTCTGTGTGAGTCAGGCGGCCGGCGGGGCGCCACCCCGCCGGCCGATCCGTTGGTTTGTCGTCGCTATGCCTGGTGGGTCATTCAGCGACGTTGATGAACCCGGGTTCTTCCTGTTCGAGCGTTCCGTCAGGCTGCGCCTTGGAGATCGCAGCTTCGATCCGCTCCAACCGGGGCCACTTCGGGTTGACCGGGTTTTTCGGCGTGGTCCACGGCGGGAAGATTTCGGTTTTGATTTCTCCCGTTTCGTTTTCCAGCGCTTCCTTCACCGTGGAAGAGTCGACTTCACCTTCCATTTTTTCGGCGAGTTTCACAAACAGGTCAGTGGCCGCCCAGGCGTTCGTACCGAACTCGGTGAGGTTTGCGTTGGGCGCGTATTTTTCCATCGCTTTGCGGTAGGCGATCGCCGGCGGCTGTTGTGAGGTGGCCGGCAGACCGAGTCCGGAGACGTACAGTTCTTCGGAGTTTTCTTTACCGAGCGATTCGATCGTTTCGGTCGAGATGTTGGTCGCATTGGTGATCAACGGACCCTTGAAACCGGTTTGGCGGATCGCCTTGATCAGCTGGTTGTTGACCGAGTCGTAGACCGAGAGGACGATGCCGTCGGTTTCACCTTCAGTGGCCGCGGCGGCGATCGAGGTCATGTCGGTCTGACCTTCAGGCAGGATGATTTTCGGGATCGATCCCGTTTCACCGAGGTTTTCCCAGCCTTCGGTGAAGACTTCGTAGGACAGCAGGCAGGCTTCCGGTTCACAGGTGATGAACGCCGGATGTTTCACGCCCAGGTCCTGGAAGGCTTTCGCCTCACCGAAGAACCACGCGGGCTCGCCGCCACCGACCGGGAACGAGATCTTGGCTTCGAGCTCTTCCGGGGTGATGCCGAGGCCGCCGATGAATGGGATTCCGGCCTGTTCCAGCACCGGATAGACCTGCGGGAAGAAGTTCAGGCTTCCCACCACCGCCGCGACATCTTCACTCGCCGCCTGCCGCGCGCACTGCACGCTGACGTTGGGGTCGAGTTTGGTGTTGCAGTTGACGATTTCGAGCGGTCGCCCGTTGATGCCGCCTTCTTCGTTGACCATGTCGGCCCGCGCTTCGGCCGATTCCTGGATCTCCGCGGAGTTGATTTCGGAGTTGACGACGTTCATCGTCATCACCTTGATCGGGTCGCCGCTTGCTTCTTCGCCCGACGACCCTTCTTCCTTCGAACCACCCGTGCTCGCTTCTTCCGAAGCAGTCGATTCCGCATTGGTGTCACTGCTGCTCGAACTCGAGCCGCCGCAGGCGGTGACCATGATCGCCAGGAGCGCCATGGTGGCTGCGACTACTACTGATCGGACCAGTAGTCTGGTCATTGGGCTCTCTCTCCTCCTTCATCGATCCGCCCCACATCAGTGCGGTCGGATGTTTCAGGAGCCGAAAGTAGCCGCCCCTCGGCAACGCAATGGCAACAACTCCGCGGGCGGTTGGAGGTTCTCCCAAGGCCCCTGCGGAGGCAGGCGCGAACGGCGTTTCCCCCGCGTCGGGAGACCCGGTATCGAGGTTCGTTCGAGGGTCCCGCGAGGATGTCGCGAGGGCTACTTGGCGACCAGCGAGCGGGCCGCGCTGAGGAGGTCGTCGTGCGACGGGAGGTAGTCGTCCTCCTGTCGCGCCGGCGGGTACGGGCGGTTCGGCGCGGACACCAGCCGGGGCGCCGCCCGCAGTGAATCGAAGGCCTTGGTCGCCAGCAGCGAGACCACCGTGGCGGCCACCGAGCAGCGTTCGATGCTCTCTGCCGCGACCAGCACCCGGCCGCTGGCGCCCGCCGCCTCGAGGATGCCCTCCTCGTCGAGCGGCGCCAGTGAGACGAGGTCGACGACGACGGCGCCGATCCCCTCGTAGGCGAGCGCTTTCGCGGCGGCCTTCGCGTAGTCGATCATCGGGCCGTAGGTGAAGATCACGAGGTCCTCGCCGTCACCGATCCGGCGGACTTTGGTCGGGTCGAGCTCGGCCACCTCATCCTCCGGTTCGATCCGCTCGCGCCGGTAGAGGCGCTTCGACTCGAGGAAGACGTAGGGCTCATCGCTGCGGATCGCGGCGCGCAGCAGCGCCCGGGCGTTGCGCGGATCGCCGGCGGCGACGACGTGCAGGTCGGGCGTGTGGGCGAAATAGGCCTCGGGGCTTTCCGAGTGCAGCTCGGGCGCCCGGATGCGACCGCCGCAGGGGACGCGGAAAGTGACCGGCATCACCCCGGGATCGCCGAGGCGCTGGGGGATCTTGGCGACCTGGGTGAAGATCTCGTTCAGCGCCGGGTAGATGAAGCCGTCGAACTGGATCTCGACGATCGGTCGCATCCCGTTCAGGGCGAGCCCGACCGCGGCCCCGCTGAACCCGGCCTCAGCGAGCGGCGTGTCCACGACCCGCTCGGCGCCGTACTTGTTCTGCAGGCCGACCGAGATCCGGAAGACGCCGCCGAGCTTGCCGACGTCCTCCCCGATCAGCATCGTCGTCGGGTCCTCGCCAAGCGCTTCGTCCATCGCTCGGTTGATCGCGTCGGCCATCGTGAAGCCGGGGCGTTTGCGTTTCGGTCGCTCGCTCATGCCAGCCCCCGCAGCTCCAGGTAGGCGTCGATCGAAGCTTCGATCTCCTCCTCGACCTCGACCTCGACCGCGTCGATGTCCGCCTCGGGATGCCCTGCCGCCAGCAACGTCTCGCGCTGGCGTTTCAGCGGATCGCGCTCTTCCCAGGAGGCCATCTCCTCGACGCTGCGGTAGAGCTTCGGGTCGTCGGAGGTAGTGTGGCCGCCCATCCGGTAGGTGATCGCCTCGATCAGGGTCGGGCCGCCGCCGGAGCGCGCCTTCTCGATCGCCGCCCGGGCCGCGGCGCGCACCGCTTCGAAGTCGTTGCCATCGACCGTTTCGCCGGCGAAGCCGTAGCCCGCGGCGCGGATCGAGATCTTCTCCGCCTTGCTCTGGCGCGTCGAGGGAGTCGAGATCGCCCAGCCGTTGTTGAGGAGGACGAAGACGACCGGGGCGTTGAACACGCCGGCGTAGTTCATCGCCTCGTGAACCTCGCCCTGCGAGGCGGCGCCGTCGCCGAAGTAGACGACCGCGACCGAATCGGTCTGCTTCAACCGTGCCGCCCAAGCCCATCCGGCGGCCATCGAGCACTGCACGCCGACCGGGATCGGGTGGGCGTAGTAGCCGGTCTTCCGCCAGTCCCAGGGGCAGTAACTCATGCCGCGGAACCAGTCGAAGAGCTCGCCGATCGTCACCCCGCGCGCCATCGCCACGCCGGCGCCGCGCGGATCGGGAAAGACCATGTCGTCGTCGACGAGGTCGACGCAGGCACCGATCAGCGCCGCCTCCTGGCCGCGGGCCTCGCTGAAGACCTCGATCACGCCCTGCCTCTGGAGGGCGAGGGCGGTGCGGTCGAAGGCGCGCGCGCGGTAGAGGGCGCGGTAGGCGCGCCGCCAGTCCGCCTCGGTCTTGGACGACTGCTCCGTGGTCATGGGACCACCCTTTCAAGAGCACCGGAATCGGGGCCCTCGGGCTCCCGTGCCACGTTGTCCTAATCTCCAAGCGAAGCATCGCCCTCGGGGATCGTGAGACGTCGCCGTGACGACAATGACGCCGATGAAGAGTCCACCGCAGCGAACTGCCCTGGTCACCGGAGCGAGCCGTGGGATCGGCGAGGCGGTGGCGGTCGCCCTCGCCGAGGCCGGCGTCCGGGTCGCGATCACCGCCCGCTCCGCCGCCGCGGTCGAGGCCGTCGCCGCGGAAATCGGCGGCGTCGGCATCGTCGCCGACCTCGCCGACCGGGCCGACTCCGAGCGCCTCCCCGAGGAGGCCGCGACGGCGCTCGGCGCCACCCCCGACATCTTCGTCCACGCCGCCGGCGTCGCCCATACGGGTCGCCTCGACGAGCTCGACCCGACCCTTTGGGACCGCTCACTGGAGCTCAACGTCAGCTCCGCCTTCCGCATCGCCCGCGAGCTGGTCCCGGCGATGCGCGAGGCCGGCTGGGGACGGGTGGTCACGATCTGCTCGCTCTACTCCCGCTTCGGCGTCGCCACCACCGCCCCGTACACCAGCTCCAAGCACGCGCTGCTCGGGCTGACCCGGGTATTGGCGGCGGAACTGGTGCGCCACGGCGGCACCGCGAACGCGATCGTGCCCGGCTTCACCGATACCGAGATGGTGCGCTCGGAAGCCGAGGCCGCCGCCCGCGCCAAGGGCGTCAGCACCGAGGACTCGCTCGCCTTCTTCCTGCGCAACCAGCCGCTCGGACGAATGGTCGAGCCGGCCGAGGTCGGCGCGCTCGCCGCCTACCTCTGCAGCGACGCCGCCGCCGCCATCTGCGGCCAGGCCGTCAACATCGACGGCGGCAGCTTTCAGGCCTGATCGAATTCCTCGCTCAGCGCCCGGAGGCGCTCGCCGACGATCGAATCGGCTTCGCCCATGATCCGCTCGACCAGCTCCGCGACCGTCGGTATGTCGCGGATCAGACCCTGGACCATGCCGACGCTCCAGACACCGCGCTCCGGGTCGCCTTCCTCGTAGACGAGCCGCCCACGCGCGCCGGCGACCAGCTCGCGGATGTCCTCGAAGGTGCCGCCGCCAGCTTCGATCTCTATCACCTCGCGGCTGACCGAGTTGCGGGCCACGCGCGAGGTGTTGCCGAGGCGCCTGAAGATGAGGTCGGTATCCAGCTCGGTGTTGGCGACGATCTGCTCCTTCACCGCCTGGTCGATCGGCGACTCCGCGGTGCAGAGGAAGCGCGTGCCCATGTTGATCCCATCGGCCCCCAGCGCCAGCGCCGCGATCAGGCCGCGGCCGTCGGCGAAGCCGCCGGAGGCGATCACCGGGATCTCGATCGCGTCCATCGTGATCGGGATCAGGACGAGGCCGGGGACATCATCCTCGCCGGGATGGCCGGCGCACTCGAACCCGTCGATGGAGATCACGTCCACGCCCAGCTTCTGCACCTTCAGCGCGTGCCGGACCGAGGTCACCTTGTGGATCACCTTCACCCCGGCGGTCCGGAAGTCGGGCAGGTGCTCGGCCGGGTTGTAGCCCGCCGTCTCGACCACCTTCACACCAGACTCGATGATCGCCTGTCGGTACTCGGCGTAGGGCGGCGGCGTGATCGACGGCAGAATCGTCAGGTTCACCCCGAACGGCCGGTCGGTCAGCTCGCGGCAACGGCCGATCTCGGCGCTCAGCGCCTCCGGCGTCGGCTGGGTCAGGGCCGTCAACAGGCCGAGGCCGCCGGCCGCGGAGACCGCCGCGGTCAGCTCGGCGCGGCCGACCCACTGCATGCCGCCTTGAACCAGAGGGTGCTCGACGCCGATCAGCTCGGTGAAGCGGGTGCGCACGGTCAGCTCTCCTCGGTCAGCCTGCGCGGGTCTTCCATCAGGTCCTTGACGGCGACCAGGAAGCCGCCGACCGTGATCCCGTCGAGGGCCCGGTGGTCCATCCCGACCGTCAACCGCATCAGCGTGGACGGGACGATCTGGCCGTCGCGGACGACCGGAGCCTCCCAGCTGCCGCTGGCACCGACGATCGCGATCTCGGGAAGATTCGGGATCGGGAAGCCGCCGTAGACTGGGATGTTGCCCATGTTGGTCAGGGTGATGTCGCTGCCTCTGAAAAGCTCTGGGTCGGGCGAGCCCGAGCGGGCGGCACGAACCAGCTCGTCGAGCTTCTCGATCAGGGTGAGCGGCGCCAGCCGGGTCGCCTCCGACAGGACCGGGACCACGAGGCCCCGCTCGGAGGCCACCGCGACACCAAGCGCAGGTGCCTCCGGGATCTTCTTGGTCCAGTTCTCGTAGTCGACCGAGGCAGCCAGCTGGGGGAACCTTTCGAGGCCCCGCGCGGTGGCGAGCGCGACCAGCGAGTTGTAGGTCGCCGGGGCCCCTTCCCCGCGCAGACGCTTCACCTCGGCCAGCGCAGCGGCTACGTCGACGATCGTCCACTCCATCGTCAGCGGCACTTTCAGGGCGCGTTCCATGCGCCGCCCCATCGCCCGATCGACCGGGGAGAAGCGCTCCCAGCCGTCCTCCCCGGCGACCGCCATCTCAGTTCGCGACCGACACGGCGATCTCGATCACCGGCTTGCCGACCTCGAGGTACTCGTCGACCTCGGCGTGGATCTTGTGGACCGTCCCCGACCAGGGAGCGTTCAGCTCCACCACGGCCTTGTCGGTCTCCACGTCGGCGATCACGTCGAACCGCTCGACCTTGTCCCCGACGGAGACCTTGATGTCGTCGACCCGGGCCTCGACCAGGCCCTCGCCGACATCCGGCAGGTTGAAGACTTTGATCGTGACGTCTGCGTCTGCGCTCAACTGAACCCCCAGTTCACAACCTCTGCCGCGGTCCGCGGCACTTGCCTGGCGAAGTTTCCCCCAGGGTCGCGCGCGGGGCCCGCCGGGCCGCCCGAGGGAGTTGTGCATCGCTCCAAGCGGCCGGTTCAGCGGCCGCTGAAGTCGGGCGGGCGCTTCTCGAGGAAGGCGGCGACAGCCTCCGGCATGTCCTCGGTGCGGGTGGCGAGGACCTGGGTGCGGTTCTCCAGCTCCACCGCTGCCTCGATCGAGCCGGCGTCGACGTTGCGACCGAGGATCTGCTTCGTCATCTTCACGCCGAAGGGGCTGTTGGCGGCGATTTCGACGGCCTTCGCGAAGGCGGCGTCGAGCACCTGGTCGTCGTCGACGACCGCGTTGGCGAGGCCGATCCTCAGGGCCTCCTCGGCGTCCACCCGGCGGCCGGTCATCAGCAGATCGGCGGCGATGCCGTAGCCGACCAGCCGCGGCAGCAGGTAGGAGGCGCCGACATCGCCGCCGGAGAGACCGAGCCGCGCGAAGCTGGCGGCGAAGACGGCGCTGCGGGCGCAGATGCGCAGGTCGGCGGCCAGCGAGATCGAGAAGCCGCCGCCGGCGGCCGGACCGTTGACGGCGGCGATCACCGGGATCGGCAGGTCGCGGATGGCAAGGGAGAGGTCGGCGACCTTCTCCTGGCGCTCGTACACCTCGACGGTGCCGCCGACGCTGCCGACGGCGTCGGAGCCACCGAGGTCGAGGCCGGCGCAGAAGCCGCGCCCGGTCCCGGTCAGGATCACGACCCGGCCGGGCTCGCGGGCCAGGCCCCGCAGGAGGTCGCCGAGCTCGTCGATCATCTCCCAACTGAGCGCGTTCAGTCGCTCGGGGCGGTTCAGGCGGACCACGATCACGCCGGGGTGGGCTTCGGGGCGTTCGAGGATGATGGGGCCTGCGTCGGTCATGCGGCGATACTAGGCCCGCTTCGGCGAGGTGGGCCCAGGAACGCATGGGGAATTCGACAATCCTTTGTAGGACTCTTCAAAAGGCTTCGCGCGCCCGCCCCGGCGCGGCTTTGCCAGGGAGGACGATGGGCGCCGTGAGGAGAGGTTCGCGGCAACTGATCTACGGGATCGGCCCCGGAGTCCACAGCGAGGAGATCCTCGGCGCGCGCGGCGCCGGGCTCGTCCGCGCGCGCGACCTCGGCCTGCGCACGCCGACCGGCTTCGTGCTGGCCGCCGGCACGCCGCTGGAGGCCGAATCCGGCAGCGGCTTCTCACCGGAGCTCCAATCGCAGCTGGCCGAGGCGATCAGCAAGCTCGAGCTGGAGCTCGAAGAGCGCCTCGACGATCCCGCCCAACCGCTTTTCCTCAGCGTCAGCCACGACTGCCCGGCGCTCTCCCGCGGGCGGATGACGATCGGGCTCGCCGAGCACACCTTGCCCGCGCTCACTGCCCTGGTCGGCGCCCAGAATTCCCATGAGATCTGGACCACGACGATCCGCCGCTTTGCCGAGGAGATCCGCGGCGTCCACCCCGCCCGGATCGCGGCGGCGGGCGCCGACTCCCCTGAGAGCCTGCTGGACCTGATCGAGGAGACATCGGGCTCGCCGTTCCCACGGGCTGGCGCCGACCAGCTCCGTGAGGTGATCCTCGCCCGCGGCGGGGGTCTGACCCGGGGCTCGGCAATCACCGTCCACCGCAGCGTGCTGCCCGTCGACTCCGGCGATCCCGCCCACGTCGGCGTCGCCTTCACCCGAAATCCGGCCACCGGCGCCGCCGGCATGTTCGGCGGCTTCCCCGCCGCCGGGGACTTCGACTCCGGTGGCGAGGATTTCTCGCTGCGCCGCGTGCTCGCCCGCGCCGCGCCCCGGGTCCTCGACGAACTCGCCGCCGCCCTGCCGCTGGTCGAGGTCGCCTACCGAGGCATCTGCGCGCTTTCCTTCGGAGTCGAGGCGGGCCGGATGACGGTCGTCGACGTCCGGCTCACGCGGGGCAGCGCGATGGCGACCAACAAGCTGCTCGTCGACATGGTCGAGGACCACGTGCTCTCGGTGCCCGAGGCGATCACCCTCGCCCCTCTCAGCGCCCCGACCGGTCCGCACCGCACCGCGCTCTCCGCCTCGGCCGATCAGGTGCTGGGGATCGGTACGGGCCTGCGACCGGGGGCGATCGTCGCGCCGGTCGCGATCGGCCCCGCCGGGATCGACCGACTGGGCGGCAAGGGGAGCCCGCTCCTCGTCGTCGACCGGGCGGACGAGGTGGAGCCGTCCGAGCTCCCGACCTGCAGCGGGCTGCTGATCGCCTGCGCGACGGCGGGTGACCATCCGCTGGTCATCGCCGCTCGCCGCCGCCGCATCCCGATCGTCGCCGGTGTCCGCCGGCTCGCCGTCAGCGGGATGCTGGCGATGGCCACCTTCCCCGCCGCGACCCTGCGGGAGGGCGACCACCTGGCGATCGACGGCGGGTCCGGCGTGGTCGCAGCGGCGGGGGCCCGGGAGATCGTCGTCTCCAGCTCCTTCTCCGCGACCGAGATCCTCAGCTGGTGCCGCGACCACGGTGGGGTCGCGATCGCCACCGAGCTCCCCGCCGGCTGGCGCGTGGCCGGCGATCCCGAGGATCTCTCCTCGGTCGAAGACGGGGTCCCCATCCTGATCGACCTCGACGTCGGCACCCACGAGTCGCGCGAACGGCTCTTACGGCAGGTGGCGACGCTGCCCGAGCAGGTCCCGCTCGGGCTCCGCCCGCAGACGATCTTCCCCGACGACCTGCACCTGCCCGCCGCCCGCTGGGAACTGATCGTGGCCGAGCCCACGCCGGTGATCGAGCTGCTCGCGGCGAAGCTTTCGATCTTGGCCGACAAGCGACCTGCTTGGATCAATGAAGAATTGCCAATTGTTGGTGAGAAACAGACCAGTACACTTCAGCTGGGAGGCTCCGAGGGAGAGGAGCTGCGTTGACCGGGAAACCGATCTTGGACCTGGCCGGGAAACCAGGTGCGGAAATGCCGAGCTCAAAGGTCGGCGACTACAAAGAAGTGGTGCAGGCCTTCGGTAAGGTCTCCGCCGCGCTGGGTGATTTCCGCGAGCTCGACGCGCTCCTCCACCTGATTGCCGAGCAGATCTGCGAACTGGTCGGGGTGAGCCGCTGCAGCCTCTACCTTCGCGATAAGTCCTCCGGTCTCTTCCGCGGCCAGGTCGGCCACTGGCACCACAACATCGACCAGCGGGTCAAGCGCCTGGTCAGCGGCATCGACGCGGACGGGTTCACCGCCCAGATCCTCGCCACCAAGCAACCGGTGGTGGTCGAGGACACGCGCGCCGATCCGCGCCCGATCCGCTCGACCATGCGCGAGTGGCAGGTGCGCTCGATGCTCGGCGTGCCGATGGTCCTGCGCGAGGAGATCATCGGGATCATCTACCTCGACGACGAGGATCGGCCGCGCGCCTATAGCGAGGACGATGCCACCGTAGCCTCCGCCTTCGCCGACCTCGCGGCGGTGGCGATCTCGCAGGCCCAGCTGACCGCCGACCTGCGGGCGCGGCTGATCACCGTCGCCCGCCAGAACCGGGCGATGCGCCAGGCAACCGAGGCGGAGGAAAGATTGAACTCCCTCGCTCTCAACGGCGGCAGCGTCCAAGCGGTCGCCGAGGCGGTCGCCGACCTGACCGGCAAGGCGGTCTCGATCCACGACTCCGCCCACCGTCGGATCGCCGGCGCCGGTCGCCCCGACGCCGAGGAGCCGGAGCTGCCGCGGCTCCTGGAACCGGGCGGCCGTGAGCAGGCCCAGGTGCAGGCGGCGCTGGCGGCGTTGGCCGACGGCTCCCCGCAGATCATCGAACCGATCCCCCGCGCCGGCATCGGCCGCCGCTCGCTGCTCGCCCCGGTGATGATCCGCGGCGAGCTCTGGGGCTCGCTGGTGGTCACCGAGCACTCGCGGCTGACCTCCGCCGACAACCAGATCGCCCGCCGCGCGGCGACGATCGTCGCCTGGGAGATGAGCGCCGAGCGGCGCGCCCTGGCGGCCACCGACGACGCCCGGGCGACGCTGGTCGCCGAGCTGATTCGCGGTGCCCGCGACATCGACGCGGTGATCCGCCGCTCTGACTACCTCGGGGTCGAGCTGCGCCGACCACACCTGGTCTGCCTGCTGGCGCGCGAGGAGGGAGCCTCGGCCGCCGCCCTGCTCGACCAGCTCAGCGAGGAGCAGAGCGGCGCGCTGGCCACCGACGGCGAGGGCGAGATCGTCCTGCTGCTTCCCACTGACGATCTCGTCACCGAGGAGCAATCCGATCCGGTCGCCGCGGCGAAGGAGCTGCTCACCGGCCTACCGGGCGAGCCGCGGGCGGCGATATCGGCGCCCTGCGGGGAGATCGAGGGCTACCCAACAGCGGTCGCCGACGCCCGCCTCGTCCTGCGCTGCATCAACTCTTTCTGCGGACCGGCGATCCGGATCCTCTCAGTCGCGGACCTCGGGCCAGGTCGGATGCTCTTCGCCACCTCCGACCCGCAGGAAATCGATCGCTTCGCCGCTGAGACGCTGGGCCGGCTGCTGGAGCCCTCGGCGGCCCGCGAGGAGCTGCTGCGGACGCTCTCGGCATTCTTCGCCGCGGGTCGCAGCGTGCGTAAGGCGTCGACCGAACTGGACGTGCACGAGAACACGATCCGCTATCGCCTGACCAGGATCGAAGCCCTTTCGGGGCTCGACATCCTCAACGACTCCGACGCCCAGTTCAATGCCCAACTGGCCATGATCGTGCTGCAGCTGCGCGGAACCGTGGATCCGCTGGAGCCCGGTACGGACTGAGCCGCCGGCGACGCCTCTCAGATCAGCGACCGGCCGACGATCTCCTTCATGATCTCGCTGGTGCCGCCGTAGATGCGCTGCACCCGCGAGTCGCGCCAGAGCCGTGCGATCGGGTACTCCTCCATGTACCCGTAGCCGCCGTGCAACTGCAGGCACTCGTCGACGACGCGGAATTGGACCTCGGTCGAGTGCAGCTTCGCCGCCGCCGCCTCCTCGCCGGACAGCTCCCCGGCGACCAGCGCCTCGAGGCAACGGTCGACGAAGGCGCGCGAGGCGGAGATCTCGGTCTTCATCTCGGCGAGGGCGAAACGGACCGCCTGGTGCTGGGCGATCGGCTTGCCGAAGGCGCGGCGCTCGTTGCAATAGACCAGGGTGAGGTCGAGAGCCGCCTCGGCCACCGCCGCCGCCATCACCGCCATCGACATCCGCTCCTGGGCGAGATGTGATTTGAGTTCGTTCAGCCCGTTGCCCTCAGCGCCCAGCAGGTCGGCGGTGGGGACGAAAACGTCCTCGAGGAAGAGCTCGGCGGTGTCCTGCGCCTTGCGGCCAACCTTGTTGAGCTTGCGACCCTTGGTGAAACCCTCTGCCTCGACGTCGACGACGAAGAGGGAGATGCGACCGTCGTCGCCGCGGGCCGCGACGATCACCAGGTCGGCCTGGATGCCGCTGGTGACGAAGGTCTTCGAACCGCTTAGCATCCAGCCGCCGTCGACCGGGCGCGCCACGGTGGTCATCGCCCGCAGGTCGGAGCCCATCCCGGGCTCGGTCATCGCGATCGCGACGATCAACTCGCCGCGGGTGAACGGCGGCAGCCAGCGCCGCTTCTGATCGTCGTCGGCGAGGTCGACCAGGTATGGGCAGACGATGTCGTTCTCCAGCGAGAAGTTGTCGCCGACCGCCAGCGCATAGGCCATCTCCTCGTCGAGGATCGCGTTGAACCGGAAGTCGACCAGGCCGAGACCGCCGTACTCCTCCGGCGCTTCGAAGCCGACGAAGCCCGCCTCGGCCGCCTTGCGCCAGAAGGAACGGTCGACCATCCCGGCCGCCTCCCACTCCTCGGTGTGAGGGACCGCCTCCCTGGACAGGAAGCTGCGAACCGACTCGCGGAAGTGTTCGTGCTCGGGCTCGAAGATCGTCCGGCGCATCGGGCGCGTCTCAGCCTTGCAGCCGGCGGACGAGGGTGGCGGTGCCGATGCCCCCACCGGCGCACATCGTCACCAGGCCGAAGTCACCGTCCTCGTCCTCGAGCGTGTGGAGGAGGGTGGTGAGCAGCCGCGCGCCGCTGCCGCCGAGCGGGTGGCCGAGCGCCATCGCCCCGCCGCGGACGTTGACCTTGTCCATATCGGCGCCGAGCTCCTGCTCCCAGGCAGCGACCACCGGGGCGAAGGCCTCGTTGATCTCGACGAAGTCGAGATCGGGGAGCGCGAGGTCGTTGCGGCCGAGGACCGCCTCGGTCGCGGGCATCGGCCCCTCCAGCATCTTCACCGGGTCGCAGCCGACCGTGAGGTGGTCAACGATCGCCGCCCGCGGCGCGACTCCGGCGGCCTCGGCCGCCCCACGCGACATCAGCAGGACCGCGGCGGCACCGTCGGAGATCTGCGAAGCGTTACCCGCCGTCACCACGCCGTCCTCTTTGAAGACCGGTTTGAGGTCCGCGAGCCGCTCGACCGTGGTGTCGGGCCTGATGCCCTGGTCGCGCTCGACCGTCTCGCCCTCGGGCGTCCGCACCGCGACGATCTCGCGCTCGAAGGCGCCCGCGTCGGTCGCCGCGGCGGCGCGGCGGTGAGATTGCGCGGCGAGGGCGTCGAGCGACTCGCGGTCGAGGCCGCGCTCGGCGGCGATCATCTCCGCGCCGAGCCCCTGGCCGACGATCCGGTAGCGCTCCAGCAGGGCCGGGGTGAAGGCGTGGCCCCAGCGCTCCTCGACCTCGGGCACGGCGCCGAGCGGAATATGGCCCATGTGCTCGACCCCCCCGGCGACGACGCAGTCGCGAAGGCCCGCCGCGATCTGGGCGGCGGCGAAGCCGACGGCCTGCTGGGAGGAGCCACACTGGAGATCCAGCGTCGCGGCGGGCGCCTCGAGCGGGAGCCCCGCCTGCAGCCAGGCACCGCGGCCGATGTTCAGCCCCTGCTCGCCGAATTGGTTGACGCAGCCGGCGACCACGTCCTCGACCTTCTCCGGGTCGACCCCGGAGCGCCCCAACACCGCGGTGAAGCAACTCGCCAACAGATCGGCGGGATGCAGCGAGCGATAGGCACCCTTCTCCGGATGCCCGCGCCCGATCGCCGTCCGCACGGCCCCGACCACCACCACTTCTCTACCCAGCAACTTGTCCTCCTCGCAACTCTTCCACCGGCTCGGCCAACCTTTCACAGCCGCGACGACCGGCCGCGGCGACGTTTGTGGACTTTCATAAAGGGCCCCGCCGGCCTCAGCGGAACTCGGGGTCGAAGCGGCGCAGCTCTTCCCGCGCCAGGGTCATCTTGTGGACCTCGTCGGGGCCGTCGAGGATCCGCAGCGTCCGCGCCGAGGCCCACAGCGCCGCCAGCGGTGTATCGCCAGAGACGCCCGCGCCGCCGTGGACCTGGATCGCCCGGTCCAGCACCCGCAAGGCGGCGGCGGGGGCCGCCAGCTTGATCGCCGCGACTTCGCGCCGACTCCCGCGCGAGCCCGCCGTGTCCATCAGCCAGGCCGCCCGCAGAGTGAGGAGGCGCGCCATCTCCAGTTCGACGCGGGACTCGGCGATCCAGTCGCCGACGTTGGCCCGGCGCGCCAGCGCCTGACCGAAGGTGACCCGCTCCAGCGCCCGCTCACAGAGAAGCTCGAGGGCCCGCTCGGCTGCCCCGATGACTCGCATGCAGTGGTGCATGCGGCCGGGCCCGAGCCGCGTCTGGGCGATCGCGAACCCGTCCCCCTCGCCACCCAGGACGTTCGTCGCGGGCACCGTCACCCCGTCGAAGACGACTTCCGCGTGGCCCTCGGGGTCCTCGTAGCCGAAGACCGAGAGCGAGCGACGCAGCTCTAGCCCGGGCGTCCCGAACGGGACGATCACCTGGCTCTGTTGGCGGTGGGTCGGGCCCTCCGGGTCGGTCTTCCCCATCACGATCAGGAAGCGGCAATTGGGATGCATCGCCCCGGTGGTCCACCACTTGGTCCCGTCGATCACATAGCTCTCGCCCTCTCGCCGGATGCGGGTGGAGACGTTGGTCGCGTCGGAGCTGGCGACCGCGGGCTCGGTCATCGCGAAGCCCGAACGGATCTCGCCGTCGAGCAGCGGGCCCAGCCAGCGCTCCTTCTGGTCCGCAGTCCCGAAGCGGGCGAGGATCTCCATGTTGCCGCTGTCGGGCGGGGAGCAGTTGCAGACCTCCGAGGCGATCGGGCTGCGGCCGAGGAGCTCCGCCAGCGGCGCGTACTGGAGATTGGTGAGCCCGGGGCCGTTGTCGGGCTCGGGATAGAAGAGGTTCCAGAGGCCGAGCTCCTTCGCCTTCTCCTTCAGCTCCCCGAGCAGCGGCGGCAGGTGGTGCGGATCGCCGGAGGCGGCGATCGCCCCGGCGTAGGGTCGCTCGGCCGGATATACGTGGACGGCGAGGAAGTCGGCCAACCGCTCGGCGAGCTCGGCGCTCTGCGCGTCGGGGGTGAAGTCCATCTCAGCGCGGCGCCATGCGGATCGCGCCGTCGAGCCGCACCGTCTCGCCGTTCAGCATCGGGTTGGCGGCGATCTGCTCGACCAGGAGAGCGAACTCGGCGGGCCGGCCGAGGCGAGGCGGGAAGGGGACGCTGGCGCCGAGGCTGTCGCGCGCCTCCTGCGGCAGGGTCGCCAGCAGCGGCGTGTCGAAGAGGCCCGGGGCGATCGTCATCATCCGCACTCCGGCCGGGGCGAGATCGCGGGCGGTCGGCAGGGTCATGCCGACGATCCCCGCCTTGGAAGCCGAATAAGCGAGCTGGCCGACCTGCCCATCGAAGGCGGCGACCGATGCGGTGGCGATCAGGACGCCGCGCTCACCCTCCTGATCCGGCTCGTTCTCCAGCATCGCCGCCGCGGCGAGGCGGAGCGCGTTGAAGGTACCGATCAGGTTGATCGCGATCACCCGCTCGAAGTCCTCCAGGGGATGGGGCCCGCGGGAGCCCGCGATCTTGCTCGCCGAGCCGGTCCCGGCGCAGCAGAGCGCGATGCGGAGCCCGCCGGGCCTCCCGGCGGCGGCATCGACCGCAGCCGCCACCTGAACCTCGTCGCGGACGTCGGTGGCGAAGAATCCCCCGCCGATTCGCTCCGCGAGTGCCGCGCCGCGCTCGCGGTCGAGGTCGGCGATCGCGACCGCCGCGCCCCCCGCCGCCAGGCGGATCGCGCTCGCCTCGCCGAGGCCGGAGGCACCGCCGAAGACGATCGCTGAGCTACCGTCGATCTTGGTCATGCGGCGAACCTAGAGCGCCACCGCCCGAACCGGGAGCGGACGCCGTGGCGGGCGTTGGGGGAGTGCACAGATTGGTCGGCGAACGGGACGCTGCTCCCGCTCCGACTGCGCGACGATCTGCGCATGGGCAGCCTGGGGACCCCCGACGTGCACGCCCGGCGCGATCCCGACCGTGCCGCGATCTGGACCGGCCGCGGCGGGACGGCGACCAGCTACGGCGCGCTGCGGGACGGCTCGCGGACGGTGGCGACCCGACTGCGCGCCGACGGTACCCGCGCCGGCGACACGGTCGCGATCCTGGTCGAGAATCGGCCCGAGGCCCTGATTGCCGCCTTGGGAGCCCGTCGCTCGGGCCTCCGCTACACGATGCTGTCGACCCGCTTCACGGCCGCCGAGATCGGCCATGTGGTAGCAGACTCCGGCGCCACGGCGGTCATCTCCTCCGCCGCCTACGCCGAGGCTGCGGCGGCCGGGATCGCCGTCGCGGCGAGCCGCCCGCGCCTCTACTCGGTGGACAACGGGACCGAGGGCTGCGCCGACCTCCTCGTCCCGGCGGACTTCGTCCCCGAGGACCGCGAAGGCGCCGACATGCTCTACTCATCCGGCACCACCGGCAAGCCGAAGGGGGTCGTGACCGAGCTCCCGGACGCCGGGTTCGGCGCGGCGCCGGACCCGATCGCGGCGCTGCTCACAGCGCGCTGGGGCTTCGACACCGACACCGTGTACCTCTCGCCCGCACCGCTCTACCACGCGGCGCCGCTTCGCTTCTCGATGGCGACCCACCGCTTCGGCGGCCAAGTCGTGCTGATGGAGAGCTTCGACCCCCTTGCCCTGCTTGAGCTGATCGAGCGCCACCGGGTCACCCACATGCAGCTGGTACCGACGATGATGGTGCGGCTGCTGAAGCTGAGCGCCGAGGAGCGCGGCGGCTTCGACCTGCGCTCGCTCGAGGTGCTGATCCACGCCGCCGCGCCCTGCCCCCCGGAGGTGAAGCGGCAGACGATCGAGTGGCTCGGCCCGGTGGTGCACGAGTACTACTCCTCGACCGAGAACTACCTGTTCACCGCGATCGACTCGGAGGAGGCCCTGGCCCGCCCCGGCTCCGTCGGCCGCCCCCTGCTCGGCATCCCGCACATCGTCGACGAAGGGGGGGGCCGAGGTCGGCCCCGGCGAGGTCGGCGAGATCCGCTCCGAGAGCGGCGCTGCGTTCGCATACCACCACGATGAGGAGAAGACGCGCGCCGCCTTCGACTGGCGCGGCTGGTCGAGCGTCGGCGATGTCGGCTACCTCGACGCCGACGGCTTCCTGTTCGTCACCGACCGCAAGTCCGACATGGTGATCAGCGGCGGCGTCAACGTCTATCCGGTCGAGGTCGAGAACGTCCTGATCGACCACCCGGCGGTGCTCGACTGCGCGGTCTTCGGCGTCCCCCACGGCGACCTGGGGGAAGAATTGGTCGCGGTGGTGCAACCGCTCGGCGCGCCGGATCCCGACCTGGTGACGACCCTGGTCAAGCACTGCCGAGATCGCCTCGCGGGGGTCAAAGTCCCTCGCCGGATCGAGATCGTCGGAACGCTCTCCCGCCTCCCCACCGGCAAGGTGAGAAAGCGCGAGCTTCGCGAGAAGTTCGCCGCGGAGCCCGCACGGTGAGCGCTGCCGGCGCGATCGATCTCGGCTCGGGGATCACGGCGCTTTCGCTGCCGACCCCCTTCAGCATCGGCCCGGTCAACCTGTTCCTGATCGAGGACGAGCCGCTGACCCTGCTCGATTGCGGCCCCAACACGGCGACCGCGCTGGTCGAGCTGGAACGGCGCCTGCGGGCGATCGGTCGGCGGATCGAGGAAATCGGACTGGTCGTCCTCACGCACCAGCATTCCGACCACTCGGGGCTCGCCTGGACGATCGCCGAGCGCTCCGGCGCCCCGGTCGCCGCCTACGAGCACCTCGGCCACTACCTCTCCCACTGGCATGCGGCCGTTGCCCAGGACGCCGAGTACGCCTTCGAGATGATGCTCGCGCACGGGGTCGACCGCCGCGTGGCGCGGGCGGTGCGATCGGTCGCCCGCAGCGCCCGCGGCTGGGGCGAGGCGGCGCGGGTCGAACGGCCGCTGCGAGACGGCGACCGGATCGAGCTGGCCGGGCGCGCACTTGAGGTCGCCCACGTCCCGGGCCATTCCCCGTCGGACATCATGCTGCTCGACCGGGCGGCAGGGCTGACCTTCGGCGGCGACGTTCTGCTCGCGGGTCATCCGTCGACGACGGTGCTGTCGGCGGCGCTCGGCCCGGAATGGGACGGGACGCGGCCCCGGCCGCTGCTCGACTACCGCCGCTCGATGAAGCGCATGGTCGAGCTCGATCCCGGCACCGTCCTCCCCGGCCACGGCCTCGCCATCACCGAGCCGTCGGCGCTTGTCGCGGACCGTCTGCGAGCGCAGGACGAGCGGATCGAGCGGACCGCGCGGCTGCTCGAGGCGGGCCGCCGCAGCGCCTATGAGCTGGCGATCTGCGAACGCGGCGACATCGCGCTGGCCGAGGTGCTGAACGCGCTCTCCGAGACGGTCGGCCAGCTCGATCTGCTGGTCGCCGCCGGGCGGGCCACCGAATCGACCCGCGACGGCAGCACCGCTTTCGCCCTCACCTGATCCGTCGCGACCGCATCGGAAGCGGGTCTCCCGACCTATTGTGGAGCGCCCCAACGGATGCGTCCCCGGCCGCTTTCAGGTCCAGGTCACCAAGGTGATGATGGGCGCCCGATGAATGCTTCCGGATCGCCTCTCGGCGGCGACGAGACCACCACCGTAGAGGCCGGGTTCGACCGGCTCGCCCGCTACCTGGCTGAGAACCTAAGCGTCGACCTGGGAGATGTCTCGATCCGCCGTCTGACCGAGGGCCACTCGAATCTCACCTACCTCGTCGCCTGCGGCGGGGAGAGCTACGTTCTGCGCCGGCCGCCCATCGGGCCCCTTCCCCCCAGCGCTCACGACGTGCTGAGGGAGTTCCGGGTGCTGAGCGTGCTCGAGGGCAGGGGCGCCCGGACCCCGCGGGCCATCCTCGCGTGCGCGGACCCGAAGGTCTTCGGCGCGCCGTTCTACCTGATGGAGCACGTCGACGGAGTCGTCCTGCGCGATTCGCTGCCGACCGGGATCGATTCAACGACCGCCGCCGCCGACGTCTCGGCGGAGTTGATCGACGCGCTGGCCGAGCTGCACGAGGTGGACTGGGAAGGCGCCGGGTTCGGCGGGATCGCCTCCGGCACCGGGTATCTCGATCGCCAGCTGCGCCTCTGGCGCCGGCAGTGGGACCACAACCGGACCCGCGATCTGGAGGTGGTGGAGACCGTCGGCGCCTGGCTCGAGTCGAACCAGCCGCCGGAATCGGCGGTCACGATCGTCCACGGCGACTACAAGATCGACAACCTGATCTTCGCCTCCGTCGACGGTCGGCTCCGCGCCGAGGCGATCGTCGACTGGGAGATGGCGACCCTCGGCGACCCGCTCGCGGACCTCGGGTTCCTCACCGCCGTCTGGTCGGAGCCGGGCGAGGACCCAGCGGTCCTGCTCGGGTTGAGCAAGATCACGACGACGCTGGGATTCGACTCCCGCTCGCGCCTGGCGAGTCGTTATGCCGACGTCACCGGCCGGGACATCGGCAATCTGCGCTGGTACCAGGTGCTGGCGATCTGGAAGCTGGCGATCCTTCTCGAGGGGAGCTACAGGCGATACCTGGCGAGAACCACCGACGACAGTTGGTTCGAGGGCCTCGCCGGCGGGGTGCCGACGCTGCTCGAACGGGCGGCCGAGCTGACACGGACAAAGGAGGACTGATGGCCGACTCCCTGCTCGTCGATCGCCGAGCCAACGTGCTGGTGATGACGATCAACCGTCCCGAGGTGCGTAACGCGCTCGACGACGAGGTCTCGGTTCGCATCGCGGCGGCGATGGACGAACTCGACTCCGACCCTGAGCTGCGGGTCGGGGTACTGGTCGGAGCGGGCAGGGTCTTCTCCTCGGGCATGGATCTCAAGGCCTTCGGGGAAGGACGGGTGCCGGTGGTCGTTGGACGGGGCCTCGCCGGCTTTGCCGAACGGCCGCCGGAGAAGCCGTTGATCGCCGCGATCGAGGGCTACGCCGTGGCCGGTGGCTGGGAGGTCGCAATGGCCTGCGACCTCGGCGTAGCGGGCCGCGACGCCCGCTTCGGACTGCCCGAGGTGAAGCGTGGCCTGATCGCCTCCGGCGGCGGCCTGATCCACCTACCGCGCCGGATCCCCTACGCTCAGGCAGCCGAGCTGGCGCTGACCGGGGCGCTGATCGAGGCACCGCGGGCCCTCGAGCTCGGCTTGCTGAACCGGGTCGTCGAGCCAGGTGGGGCCCTCGCCGCCGCGCTCGAGTTGGCCGAGGAGATCGCCGCCAACGCCCCCCTCGCCACCGCCGCTTCGAAGAAGGTCCTCAAGTTCGCCGCAAAGGAGTTCGAGGCCGGCGCATGGGATCGTCAGGTCGCGGTGCGCGACGAGATTTCGGCATCCGAGGACGCCAAGGAGGGTGCCCTCGCGTTCGTCGAGAAGCGCGAGCCGGTTTGGCGCGCACTCTGATAGGAGGAACCCATGCATGAGCCGCATACGCGTCGAAGGAGTCCGGGCGACCCTGACCCCGGCCGAACGTCAAGACGCCTGACGGATATCGAGTTCGAGGTCCTCAACGGCGTCGCCATATGTCGCGTTCCAGATGTCGCGACGGTCGCAGAAGTCGTCGGTCTCAGAGAGGATGTCGTCGCCTCCGCGATTCGCTCGGCCATCGACCGTGGCGAGCTGACCCGGGTCCGACGCTCCATGATGATCTCAACGTCCGGCAGAGACCTCCTCTCCGACGAATACCTTCGGCGCTACAACTCATTTCGCGAAAACGCGAAGTTCACCGAGGCATTCGATCACCTGGAGGCGATCAACGAAAGTCAGCTCGAGCCAGCAATCTCGGATTGGCAACCGACGCGAGCCGACGTGCCCCAGGCCGAGCGTTCCGACGATCCCGTTGAGGTCGCGACGATCACCGACCGCTTCGGAGCAATCGTCGATCAGGTAGAGCGCACACTCGAACCGTTCTGCGAGGCCGAGCCACGGATTCGACGAAGCTGCAAGCGACTCAGAATTGCTCTTGAACGGGCATGTGCCGGAGAGCGCGACTACGTGACTGGAAGCTGGATCCCATCGGTGGCCACGGTCTGGTCGCAGCTTCGTACAGACGTGCTTCTCCTGACGGCGCTGGACCGACCTCGTCCATGATCGACTGACTCAGAATCGAGCTAGCCTTCTCGTCACTCGTCCGGACCGAGTGCGGAGCGATCCTCTCTGCGGCGTGCCTCGACACGGCACGTAACCTTTTCGCCCGCCGACGGCTCGCGACCGGCCGAAGCGGTGACGGTCAGGTCGTGATGACCAAAGGAAATGGGCGGAGGCAGGCCGCGTTCGTGCTCGACTCCGAGCGACGGCCCAGAGGAGGCGTCGCCGCAGAATTCGTTCGTAGCGGGGGCAGGATTCAAATCTGCGACCTTCGGGTTATGAGCAGCCTCTTGGAGTTCGCTCGTGTAGGCGCCGCCTGAAAACTGACCCCCTCTCGCCGGTCGAAAACTGACCCCCCGCCGACGGCGGCGAGAGCGTCCGGGGGGAGGCGGAGCCTCGGCTCGAGCGAAGTGGGCGTCAAGGCTTCTTCGGCTTCGCGCAGTCGCCGGGTGAGATTCGTGGGTTCGTGGGCGGTGCGGAAGCAGATGGCGACGGTGCGGCCGATCGCGCACGAAGGTCGCAGACGACGAAGCTCCGCGC
>Ga0153956_1000416_pt1 | contig 49659 bp, 36 predicted proteins | sample TSFL040MetaG_FD_104704 | JGI IMG/M metagenome (GOLD analysis project Ga0153956, IMG submission 104704) | Attine ant fungus gardens microbial communities from Florida, USA - TSFL040 MetaG | ecosystem: Host-associated > Fungi > Mycelium > Unclassified | place: USA: Florida, Wekiwa Springs... | reverse complement strand
GCCGGCAACCGGGCGAACGTCGGTGGCGCCTTCGAGGTCTGGGACGGGCCGCTGCTGGTGAGGAACACCACGGTCGCCGGCACCCAGGGAAACAACACGGTCATCGTGTTCGGCGGCGCCGCGGGCGCGCATGCGCGGCTGGTCAACGCGACCGTGGTCGACAACCTGGCGCGCGGCATCCAGTTGCGCATGAACGCGTCGTTGTCGATCACCAACTCGCTGGTGGCCGGCAACGGCGTCTACGATGTCGGCGTCACGGACAGCGCGACGGTCGACCTCGCCACGTCGTTCAACAACGTCATCGGCGTCCAGCTCGATGCCGGCCTCGTCGATGGCGTCAACGGCAACCGGATCGGCGTGGCCGATGCGCTGGTCGGCGCGGTCGGCGACTACGGCGGCGCCGTCCGCAGCATGCCGCTGCTGCCCGGCAGTCCGGCACTGAACGCCGGCAGCGCGAACGGCGCGGACATTCCCGCCACCGATGCGCGCGGCTTCGCCCGCGTCGGCGCGCCGGACGTCGGCGCATTCGAGTCGCGCGGCTTCGGCCTGACGCAGACCGGCGGGAGTGGGCAATCGGCCGCGGTGAATACGCCCTTTGCCGATCCGCTGGTGGTGCAGGTCGTCGCCACCGGCAGCGAACCGGTCGAAGGCGGCCGGGTGGGTTTCGAGGCGCCAGGCAGCGGCGCCAGCGCGCTGCTGACACCGTCCGCGATCGACGCGGACGGTCGTGCACAGGCCACGGCCATTGCCAACGGCATCGTCGGCGGTCCGTACAGCGTCACCGCGACCCTGGCCGATGGCAGCGCGCCGCCGCCGCTCGCCACGTTCGCGTTGACCAATACCAGTGGTGCCGATCCCGCCTGCGCCGGCTTCGCGTTTCCGTACACGCTGTCCGGCGGCGACAACAGCGCGCGCGTGGACGAGCTGCGCCAGGCGATCGAGTGCGCGAATGCCAATGCCACCGACGACGAGATCGACCTCGGCGGCAACACGCTGACCTTCGGCGATGGCCCGTATAGCGACGCCAATGGCGTCAACGCCTTGCCGCTCATCAGCGGCACGCTGGTCCTGGGCAACGGCGCGCTCGAACGTGCGGCTTCGGCACCGGCGTTCCGTTTCCTCGATGTTGCCGCCGCCGGCAATCTGAGCGTGCGCGCGGTGCAGATGCGCAACGGCGAGTCCGATTCCGACGGCGGCGCGATCCGTGCCGATGGCGTGCTGACGGTGCAGGACGCGGTGTTCGAGGACAACCGGGCTGCGCTGCTGGGCGGCGCCGTCTCGACGCATGTGAGGAGCACCATCATCCGCTCGCGCTTCGAGCGCAACGTGGCCCATGACGGTGCCGCGATCGCCGGCGGCAATGACGATGCGAACCCGCACGACTACGTGACCACGGTTGCGTACTCGCGCTTCCACGACAACGGCGACGACAACAGCCGCTCGGTGATCTGGAACGACAGCTACTTCGCCATGCTCGGCAGCCTCGTCAGCAACAACCATCTGGCCGCCGCCGACAGTTCGCTGCTGGTCTTCCACGACAACAACTCGGTGGCGGAACTGCGCAACGTCACCATCGCCGACAACAGCGTGCAGGGCGACCTTTTCTCCCGGCAGGGGTCGAACGTGGTGCTGCACAACAACATCGTCTGGGACAATCAGTACGGCAGCATTGGTGCCATCACCGGCACGCACAACATCGTGCCGGGCGCACCTCCCGTGAACGGCAACCTCAACCAGCCGCCCGGCTTCGTCGCTACGCCCGGCGACTACCACCTCGACGCCGGCAGCCCGGCGATCGATGCCGGCGGCAACGGCTATGGCTGCTTGTCCGAGGATCTCGACGGCAATCCGTGTCCGCTCGACGATACAGGCGTGGTCGATACCGGCGACGGCACTGCGCCGATCATCGACATCGGCGCCTACGAGTACCAGGGTACCTCGGTTGCCGCGGGCATCACGGTCACGCCGACCAGCGGCCTCGTCACCACCGAAGAGGGCGGCACGGCTACCTTCACCGTTGTGCTGCATCGGTATCCGACCGCCGATGTCACGTTGCAACTGACCAGCAGCAATGTCGCCGAGGGGACCGTCGCGCCGGCCAGCCTGACCTTCACGCAGGCGAACTGGAACCAGCCGCAGACCGTCACCGTCACCGGCGTGGACGACGGCGTCGTCGACGGCGACCAGCCCTACACGATCGTGACCTGGCCGGCAGTCAGCGCCGATCCCGCCTACGCCGGCATCGACCCGCCGGACGTGTCGGTCGTCAATCAACAAGGCGCGATACCGACCCACGGCATCGGCGGCACCGTCATCGGCCTGCTCGGCGAAGGACTGGTGCTGTCGCTCGACGAGGTGAGCGAAACCCTGCCGATCGCCGCCAATGGCAGCTTCGCGTTCGCCGCGGCGCTCGCGCCGGGCGCCACCTACACGGTCACGGTCGCCACGCAGCCGCAGGCTCCAGCGCAAACCTGCGTCGTGATCAATGGCAGCGGCACGATGGGCGTCGTCGACGTCGGCAACGTCGTCGTCAACTGCGGTGCCTCGGATGTCTGGTCGATCGGCGGCACGGTGAGCGGCCTCGCCGGAGGCAGCCTGGTGCTGCAGCTCAACGGCGGCGGCGATCTCGCCGTTTCCGCTAACGGCAGCTACGCGTTCGCGTCGCGGCTGGCCGACGGCGCCAGCTACCTCGTCACCGTGAAGACGCAGCCGCAAGGACAGCTGTGCATGCTCGACCACGCGAGCGGCACGGTGCAGGGCGCCGACGTCGACGACATCGATGTGACCTGCGCGCCGCTGCTGGCGAACCTGCAACTGAGCGTCGACGACGGCCACGAGTTTGCGCGTTACGGCCACGTGCGCGACTACTTCGTCACGCTCGGCAACAGCGGCAATGTTGCGGCCAATGGCGTGGCGGTCGCCGGCACGTTCAGCGCCGCCTTCGACGTGGCGAACGCGCATTGGCAATGCCTCGGCGATGCCAGCCTGTGCGGCAGCGATGGCGCCAGCGGCTTCTCCGACACGGCGAACCTGCCGGCCAACAGCAGCGTCACCTGGATCGTCAGCATGCCGGTGCTGGGTGACAGCAACGAAACCGAAGCCACCTTCTCGGTGCAACAGCTCTCGTCGCGACCGGCGCCCGATGGATCGGGCCTCGCGGATGCCGATACCGACACGCTGGTCATCTTCCGCGACGGCGTCGACGTGCCCTACGGCGACGGTTCGCGTGCCGTCGAACCGCTGCAACTGCAGGACGAGCGCAACGTGCCGATCGAATGGCCGTCCGCGAGCGGCGAAGGTATCGCCGTCGTGCGGGTGCTGCAGACGCCCGATGGCGAAGTCGACGTGCAACGGCTGACGCTCGGCGGTGCCGACTTCGTGCGCCTGATCGGCGCGGATGGCGCGGGCCAGCAGCACGCCAGCGACTGGGCGCGCGTCGCGGGCGATGCACGGCTCGTCGTCGGCCGCGTGGCCGGAGCCGCGAACACGTCCATCGTGCTGCTGGAGGGCGCGGCGCGTCCGCTCGCGTTGCCGCAACGCGCAAGCGATACCAACGGAGAAGTGCAATGAGCCGCCCCGATGCGAATACGAAGAAGCCGTTCATGGCCGGCGTGAAAAGGAATTCGGCCGTGATGCCGTCCGCACGCGCAGCCAAACGCATCGCTTCCGCGCAGGCGCGGGTCGCGCGGCTTCTCGGCCTCGTGTTGCTGGCCGGTTGCGCATCGGCGCACGCAGCCACGTGCCGCGTTACCGTCAGCGGCGCGAGCGGCAACGACGGCAGCAGCTGGGCGCAGGCGATGACCCTGCAAGCCGCGCTCGGCAGCACGGATTGCCTTGAAGTATGGGTTGCCCAAGGCGTGTACAAACCGACGACGACCGCAGACCTCGTCACGAGTTTCGTGATCCGGCCCGGCGTCGCGGTGTATGGCGGCTTCGTCGGCACCGAGACCGGCCGCGACCAGCGCGATCCGGCGGCCCATCACGGCGTGCTGTCCGGCGACATCGATGGCGACGACACCGTCGATGCCGAAGGCGTCATCGTCGACGCGCGCAACATCGTCGGCCAGAACAGCTTCCACGTCGTACGGCTCGGCAATGGCGCGACGGCCGACACCGTGCTCGATGGCTTCACCCTGACCGGCGGCTGGGGCAACGGCAGCGACGTCGGCGTTGAACATACCGGTGGCGGCGGATTGCTCTGCCTTGCCGATGGCGTCGGACAGTCGTGCAGCCCGACGCTGCGGAACCTGGCGTTCCGCGGCAATCTTGCGATGACCGGCGGCGGCATGGCCTGTCTCGCGCAGAATCAGGCCATCTGCTCCCCGCATATCGAGAACGTCGCCTTCGTCGGCAACCTCGCCCTCCTCGGTGGCGGCATGCTGAGTGGCGGCAGCACGGGTGGCACCAGCAAGCCGACTCTCGACAACGCCACCTTCAGTGGCAACTTCGCGGGGTACGGCGGCGGCGGCTTCGGCAGCATCGGCAGCGACGGCGGCTCCAGCAACCCGATCCTGCGCAATGTGACCTTCAACGGCAACGACATCCCCGACAAGGGAGACTCGGGCACCGGCGGTGCCGTTGCGAGCGGAGTCTCGTCAGGCACCAGCAACGTCACGCTCGTCAACGCGATCCTGTGGGGCGATATTCCGGACGAGGTTCTCCTCAGCGGTGGAACCGTGACCCTCGACCACGGCATCGTGCAAGGGGGTTGCCCCTCGGGCGTGAGCTGCACCGGCACCATCGATGGCGATCCGCAACTGGGCGTACTGCAGTACATCGGCTCGATGCCGGTATTGCTGCCGGGCACGGGCAGCGCGGCGCTCGATGCGGTCGCCTGCGACAGCGCGCCTGCCGGCGACCAGCGTGGCGTCGCGCGCCCGCAAGGCGCGGCTTGCGACGTCGGCGCGGTGGAAGTGCGCCAGGCGCACGTCGTCGTGGACGTCAATGGCGCCGGCATGGTCGGCGCGCTCGCCACGCCACCGCCACTCGGCGCGCCGATCGCCGCGTGCAGGGAAGACCAGGGCGGCTGCGACGCGTGGTATCGCGCGGAAGCGGTTACGCCGACCGTCACCCTGACACTGCAGCCCGACGCCGGCAGCGAGCTGGTGTCCGCGAGCGGTTGCGGCGGAACGGTCACCGGTGGCGGCTCCAGCTTCACCACCGGCTCCCTCACCGGCGACTGCAATGTAACGGTGGTGTTCACGCCGGCCATGCGCGCGATTGGCGGCACCGTCACCGGTCTTGCCGGCAGCGGCCTTGTACTCGCACTCAACGGCAGCGAGAACCTGCCGATCGCCGCCGACGGCACGTTCGTGTTCGATACCGCGATTCCGATCGGCAATGCCTACGCGGTGACGGTCGGCACGCAGCCGAGCCAGCCATCGCAAACCTGTCTGGTGGTCAACGGCAACGGTACGGTTGGCGCTGGCGACGTCACCAACGTGGTCATCCACTGTGGCGCCGCGATCACCTACAGCGTCGGCGGCACGCTCGCCGGGTTGGCGCCGGGCGTTTCGATCGCGCTGTCGATCAATGGCGGCAACGAGCTGACCTTGGCGGCGAACGGTGCCTACGTGTTTCCGCTGCGCTTCGCGCCGGGCGACAGCTATGTCGTCGCCGTGTCCGCGCAGCCGGCCGGCCAGCACTGCACGCTCGGCCATGCCTCGGGCACGGTCGCCGGCGCCGACGTCACCGACGTCGACGTGACCTGCAGCGCGGGCGGCGCGCATCTTCAGCTCGGCGTGACCGACGACGGCGACTACGCGCGCTACGGCCAGGTGCGCGACTATTTCGTCACGCTCTCCAACACCGGCAACGACAGCGCCCGCGACGTCGCGATCGGCGCCGATTTCGATGCCGCCTTCGACGTCGCCAACGTGCAGTGGGCCTGCGTCGGCGGCGCGCCCGGCGCGGCCTGCACCGCGCAGGGCGCGGGCGGCTTCACCGACACCGCGACCTTGCCGCCCGGCACCCAACTGGTGTGGATCGTCCGCGTGCCGGTCCGCGGCGACAGCGACGCCTCTGCCGCCACCTTCCTTGTCCACGCCGCGGGTGCCGCCGACGCCGGCGACACCGACACGCTGGTCGTGTTTCGCGATGGCGTCGACGTGCCCTATGCCGACGGTGCGGGCGTCGTCGATCCGGTGCGACGCCAGGCGGCACTCGAAGGCGCGGCCGCAGCGGCCGTCGAGGCGCGGCCGGCCGCACCGCAAGGCGTGCGGCCAGCGGTACCTCGCGTCCGCCCGGCGGACGACTGACGTCTCGGGTGCGGCGTCGGCGATCCGCTCGTCCACGGGGGTGTTCATGAAAAGTCCCGTTCGCCGCGCAGGCCGCCTGCGCTGGGTGCTGGCATCGTTGCTGGGCGGCGTCGGTGCGCAGGTCGCCGCGGACCACGCGCACGCCGAAAAGGCGCCGTTGGCCGTGTCCGGCGGGACGACGCGGCCGGCCTCCTCCGCGAGCGTTCCGACCGGCGGCGACGGGCTGCCCGCGGCGTTCCCGTTCGCCGCTGCCCGCAGGTCACCGGATGATGCGATGCCGATGGGCGATCCGGCCTCGCTGCTGGGCCTGCTCCTGTGCGTGATGGTCGGCGGCGGTGCGGCGGCGATGCGTCGCGGTCGCCGGTGAGCGGTCCTCCTGCTCGGCGCGGCGTCGCCCGGCCGCCCGCGCCGGTCGTGTCGCAGGTTGCGCAGGCCGTTGCCACATGCGGTTGGGGCAACTGCGGAAAGCGCAGGTGAGAAACCATCGGCGCCGGCACGTCCTGGTCTGCGGGCTGTTGCTGGGCGCGTCGGCGATCGCGCACGACGACGCGACGTGGATCCGCGGCGACGACAGGCCGGCCGCGCGGCTGGTGGCCCGCCTGTCCATCGCGCAGGCCGGCACCGCGAGCCGGCCGGTCGTGTACGACATCCGGCTGGTCAACGAGGGCATCGGCGACCAGCCGGACGATCCGGCCGGCGACGAACTCGTCGACGTGCTTCCGCCGGAACTGGCCTTGCGCACCGCGGACGCCGACGGCGGCGCGATCTCGGTCGACCTCGCCGGCAACATCGTGCGCTGGAACGGCGCGCTGGCAGCCGGGGCGGCGGCGGTAACGATCCGCATCGAGGCGGACGTGGTGGTCACGCAGCCGACGACGATCCGCAACCAGGCATCCGTTTACTGCGACGGCGACGGCGACGGCCGCAACGACAGCGCGCGCCTGTCCACCGATCCGTCGCAGCCCGGCGACGCCGTGCCCACCATGTTCCGCTTTCCCGGCGTCGCAGCCATGCCGGGCGAAGCGCAGCCGGCGCCCGCGGATGAGCGCGCGACCCTGGCGCCCGGCGCGATCGTCGCGACGGGAAAGCCGGCGTGCGGAGCCTGATGCGACAGCGGGTCGGATGCGGGCGGAGCGTGCGGCGAGGCGCCGTATCGCCACATCGGACGTGCCCGCTATCATGCGCGGTCCGCACGCAGCCGGATGCGGATGTTTCGCTCCGGCCAGCGCGTGCATAGCCGGAAGTCGCCGATGAAACTGCCCGTTCCCTTCATCCAATTGCCGCTGATGTTCGACGCGCAGGCGCTCGCCGCGGAAATCGCCGGGTTCGACGAATCGCTGTGGCAGCCGCATCCGAACGGCCTGCCCGGCAATTCGGCGCTGCCGCTGGTGACGGTCGAAGGCGATCCGGCGCGCGGCGACGATCTCGAAGGGCCGATGCGCCCGACGCCCACGTTGCAGAACAGTCCCTACATGCAGCAGGTGCTGGGCAGCCTCGCGGCGGTGATCGGCCGCACGCGCCTGATGCGGCTTTCCGGGCGCGCCGAGGTCGACCTGCACGTCGATTCGGACTACTACTGGAACGAACGCGTGCGCGTGCACGTGCCGATCCTGACCCAGCCGACGGTGCGCTTCACCAGCGGCGACGCCACCATCAACATGGCCGCCGGCGAATGCTGGATCTTCGACACGTGGCGCATGCACCACGTGCTGAACGACGCCGACCTGCCGCGCGTCCATCTCGTCGTCGACACGGTCGGCGGCGCGGCGTTCTGGGACCTCGTCAACGCCGGCCGCCCGCATGCGGCGCCGAACGCCGGCTGGCAGCCGCGCTTCGTCGCGCCACAGCCGGACGCGCCGCCGCCGCTGGCGTTCGAGTCGGTCAACAGCCAGTCGCCGATGAGCTACTGGGAACTGCGCGGGCACATCACGTTCCTGCTCAACGAAGCGGCACCGGATCCGCGCATGAACCTCGTCGCGCAGATCGCCGGCGTGTTCGTGCGGCGCTGGCAGACGCTGTGGTTCCAATACGGCACGGACGCCGCCGCCATGCCGCGCTATCGCGACGAACTCGACGAGTTCATGGCGCGCATCGCGCCGGCCGCCAGAGGCGTCGTGCTGCGCAACGGCGCGGACTTCGTCTCGGCCGTGCAGGGCCTGTTCCGCCGCGCGGTGCGCCGGCCGCAGGCGGTGAAGCTGGGCGAGGAGGGAGCGCGCAGCGCACCGGCGACGGCGGTCCGCGCGGCGCCGCGGCACACGTTCGAATTCGAGCGTCCGGTGTTCATCGTGTCGCCGCCGCGTTCGGGCTCGTCGCTGTTCTTCGAGACGCTGGCCAGGAGCCCGGACGCGTTCACGATCGGCGGCGAAAGCCACGGCCTGATCGAAGGCATCGCCGCGCTCGACACCGGCGGTCGCGGCCACGCGTCGAACCGCCTCGACGCGGACGATGCCGGTGCGGAGGTCGTCGCCGAGCTGCGCGAACGCTTCCGCGGCGCGATGTTCGATCGCCAGGGGCGGGCGCCTTCGGGCACGCACGTGCGCCTGCTCGAAAAGACGCCGAAGAACGCCTTGCGCATCCCGTTCCTCGCGAACGTCTTCCCGGACGCGATGTTCGTCTACCTGTACCGCGATCCGCGCCAGGTGCTCGCCAGCATGATGGAGGCGTGGGAGTCGGGCGGTTTCCGCACCTATCCGAACCTGCCGGGCTGGAGCGGGTTGCCGTGGTCGCTGCTGCTGGTGCCGGGCTGGCGCGAACTGGTTGGCAAGCCGTTGCCGGAGATCGTCGCGGCGCAATGGGAAACGACGACGCGCATCCTGCTCGACGACCTCGAATCGCTCGTGCCGGAGCGCTGGTGCGTCGCGCGCTACGATGCGCTGGTCGACGATCCGAACCGGGAAATCGCGCGCGTCTGCGCGGCGGTCGGTTTCGGCTGGGACCAGACACTGGATGCGCGCCTGCCGTTGGCCAACCACACCGTATCGGCTCCGCGCGCGGACAAGTGGCGCCAGCGCGAGGCGGACATCGCGCCGATGCTCGAGCGGATGGCGGCAACGGTCGACCGCGCGTCGCGCGTCGCGCAGCGCTGATCCCGACGGCCGGAACGGTGGCGACGGGCGGCGTTCACCTGCGGATACGACGGCAGGACTAGAATCGGGCGGGACGAGGCGATCCCGTTGGTCCGCCCCGTCCGGATCGCTCCCGCGTTACCCGGACCCACCCACCATTCATGGAGGCAGGCATGGCCGCGAAACCGTTTCTCTCCGACATCCAGACCATCCGCCGGCGCGCGCGCGAGCACATGGCGCGCGGTGCCGTGACCGACAGCTACACGCTCGATCGCCAGACCGTGCTCAAGCTGCTCAACGAGGCGCTCGCGACCGAGATCGTCTGCGTGCTGCGCTACAAGGCGCACCACTATCTCGCTTCCGGCATCAATGCGAAGAGCGTCGCGGCGGAGTTCCTGGAGCACGCGAACGAGGAGCAGGCGCACGCGGACCAGATCGCCGAGCGCATCACCCAGCTCGACGGCACGCCGAACTTCTCGCCGGACGGCCTGTCCGGGCGCAGCCATTCCGAATTCGTCGTGCCCGACGACCTCGCCGCGATGATCGAGGAGAACCTCGTCGCCGAGCGCATCGCGATCGACAGCTATCGCGAGATCATCAACTACATCGGCGATGCGGATACGACGACCAAGCGCATGCTCGAGGAAATCCTCGCGATGGAAGAAGAGCACGCCGAGGACATGAAGACGCTGATGGAAGACTTCGGCAAGAAGGGCGAACCGGCCAAGCCGAAGGGCGTGGCCAGGGCCAAGAAGCGCAAATAGCGCGCGAATGCGACGGGGAGGCAGCGTGGAAACAACGATGGCATCGGCGGGTTCGCGATCGTGGCTCTGGCGCGGCATCGCGCTGGCGGTGGCGATCTATGTCGTCGGCGTGCTCGCGCTGATGTGGTGGTGGGACTACGAGCCGCCGCATTTCGACGTGGCCGCCGCGGCGCAGTCGCGCGTGGCCGCGCGAGGCCAATCGGTCGTGACCGGTTCGGTCACGACCACCGCGTTGATCGTCTCGGCGCAGACCCTGCTCGACAAGCGCGGCGGCTACCTGAGCAACGACCGCTTTCCTCCCGGCGTGCTGATGGACAACGTGCCGAACTGGGAATTCGGCGTGCTGACGGCGACGCGCGACCTCGCGCGCGAGATGCGCAACAAGTTCGCGCGCTCGCAGTCGCAATCGGAGGAGGATGCCGACCTCAAGGAAGCCGACCCGCTGTTTTCCAGCCCGAACGACCGCTGGCTGCTGCCGAGTTCGGAAAACCAGTACCGCAAGGCGATCGCGCACGTCGACGGCTACCTGCAGCGCCTCGGCAAGAACGATCCGAACGGCGCGCAGTTCTACGCGCGCGCCGACAACCTCGCCGACTACCTCGATCTCGTGTCGAACCGCCTCGGCAGCCTGTCGCAGCGGCTTTCGGCCAGCGCGGGCCAGTTGCGCCTCGAAGGCGACGCGCCGGTCGACGCGAGCGCATCGCCGGCGCCCGCGCAGGTCGCGCAGATCGTGCGCACGCCGTGGACGAAGATCGACGACATCTTCTACGAGTCGCGCGGCTACACCTGGGCGCTGCTCGAACAATTGCAGGCGGTCGAAGTGGATTTCGGGCCGACGTTGCAGCGCAAGAGCGCGCAGGTCAGCCTCAAGCAGATCATCCGCGAACTGGAGGAAGCGCAAAAGCCGCTGCACAGCCCGATCGTCCTGAACGGCAGCCCGTTCGGCTTCTTCGCGAACCATTCGCTGGTGATGGCGAACTACATCTCGCGCGCGAACGCCGCCGTGATCGACCTGCGCGAACTGCTCAAGCGGGGCTAGGCGAAACCCTTCGCTTGCTTGCGGGAAGAACGGGAGGGCGGCACCCGGGCGCCGCGTCCGCTTCGGCGCGACAGCATCGCTCAGGCATGCCAAGATTCCGTTCCTTTGCATCCGCCCGACGCTTTCGCCGATGACTTCCGCGTTGACCACACCCGCCGGGCATTCGCCCTGGCGCGCCTTGATCGAGCATCCGCTGTTCGTCGGCTTCCTGCTGCTGGCGCCGATCGTGCTGCTGCTCTCGCCGGTGCCGATCGACGAGACGCGTTACCTCGCGGTGGCCTGGGAAATGCGCCAGACCGGCGAGTTCCTCGTGCCGCATCTCAACGGCGCGACCTACGCGCACAAGCCGCCGCTGCTGTTCTGGCTGATCAACCTGGGCTGGCTGTTCACCGGCGTGCATGCGTGGACCGCGCGCGCGATGACCTTGCTGTGTTCGGCGTTGAGCCTGGTGCTGCTGCATCGGCTGACCCTGCGCCTGACCGCGTCGGAGGCGGCGGCGCGCGCCTCGATGTGGTTCCTGCTCGGCGCGGTGTATTTCGCCGGTTTCGCCAACGCGATCATGTTCGACGTGCCGCTGGCGACCTGCGTGCTGCTGGCGGTGCACGGCATCTGCGATCTCGCCGGGGACCGCCGGCGCCGCGGCGTGCTGGTCACCGGCACCGCGATCGGCCTCGGCATCCTGGTGAAGGGGCCGGTCATGCTGCTCGACGTCGCGTTCGTCGCGCTGGCCGCGCCGTGGTGGAGCGCAGATCGTCTGCGCGGACGCCGCGCGCGCTATTTCGGCGCGTTCGGGCTGGCGATCCTGCTTGGCGCCGCGATCGCGCTGGCCTGGGCGATTCCGGCCGCGCTGCACGGCGGCCCCGACTATGCGCGCGCGATCTTCCTGAACCAGACCTTCGACCGCATCGAGGGCGTCAAGGGCGCCAGCACGCACGGTCGCCCGTGGTGGTGGTACTGCGCGGTGTTCCCGCTGATGCTGCTGCCGTGGCCGCTGGTGGTGCGCGGCAGCTGGACCAAGCTGCGCGCGCTGGCGGCCGAGCCGGCATTGCGGCTCGCGTTCGCCTGGGTCGTGCCGACCTTCGTCGCGTTCTCGTTCGTCGGCGGCAAGCAGCCGCACTACCTGTTGCCGAGCGTGCCCGGCGTCGCGCTGGCGCTGGCGTTCGCGCTGGATCGCCAGGCCATCCGCATCCGCGCCGGCCTGCTGGCCATCGTTCTGGTCGCGCTCGGTGTCGCCATCGCGTTCGCGCCGCACTACGCGGCGACGCGCCCGACATTGGGTTACCTCGGAGATTTCTCGTCGCTCTGGGGCATCGCGGTCGCGCTGGTCGGCGCGGCGCTGCTGCCGGGGCTGCGGCGCATCGCGCGCCCGGCGTGGCCGGCGATCGCGATGCTGGCGGTCGCGTTGATCGTCAAGCTGGCGGTGATCGAGGGTCCGGGGTCGCGCTACGACGTGCAGGCGATCGCCGCGCAGATCCGTGCCGCGCAACAGCGCGGCCAGCCGATCGTGCATCTGGGCTGGCACCACGGCGTGTACGAGTTCGCCGGGCGCCTGACCGAGCCGCTGCCGGCGATCGAGGACATGGCCACGTTCGAGATCTGGGCGCGCCAGCATCCCGACGGTCTCGTGCTGAGTTTCTACCGGCAGTTCCGCTTCCGCGCCGAACCGGTCTACACGCAGCCGTTCCGTGGCGGCGAGGTGTCGATGTGGAAGGCGGGCGATGCGCTCGCGTCCGGCGTCGATCCGTCGCTGCAGCATGCGCGCGACGACAGCGAAGACGCTTCCGACGAATGATGTGCCCGCCGCGCCATGCGTGGCGCGGCGGGCCGACGATCAGAACCCCGGTTTCCGTTCGGCGGAACGGTAGCGTTCCGCGCCGGCGAGGATCTCGTGCTTGGCGGCGGCGGCATCGACCCAGCCGTCGACCTTGACCCACTTGCCCTTCTCCAGGTCCTTGTAGTGCTCGAAGAAGTGGCCGATGCGCTCGAGCCAGTGGCCGGACACCTGGCCGATGTCGGCGATGTGGCCGTAGCCGGCGAAGACCTTCGCATGCGGCACCACCACCAGCTTCTCGTCGGCGCCGGCTTCGTCGGTCATCTTCAGCATGCCGACCGGGCGGCAGCGGATCACCGAGCCCGGCACCAGCGGCAGCGGCAGGATCACCAGCGCGTCGAGCGGGTCGCCGTCGCCGCCGAGCGTCTGCGGCACGTAGCCGTAGTTGCACGGATAGCGCATCGGCGTCGAAAGCACGCGGTCGACGAAGATCGCGCCGCTTTCCTTGTCGACTTCGTACTTGACCGGCTCGGCGTCCTTCGGGATCTCGATGATGACGTTGATTTCGTTCGGCACGTCGGCGCCGGCGGGAACGCGTTCCAGGCCCATGAGGGACTCCTTGAATTGAGGGTTCCGGCATGCGCCGGAACAAGGGTATTCGATGCTTTCGCGCACTGCGGGAACGCAGGCACGGGCGCTTGCGCGCGACGGCGCGAAGAATACGGGAAAGCTTGCGGCAGCGCAGCATTCGCGTCGCCGCCGGTGCAACCTCCGTTCAGGACTTCAGCGCGGCCTTCAGCGTCTTGACCTGCTCCGGGAACCACTGGCCGTTCTGTTCGAGCACGTCGGCGACGACCTGCTCCGCGTCGGCTTGCCGATGCAGCGCCTTGAGCGCCTTGACGCGCTGCGTCGCGACCGCGAGGCGGTTCTCGCCGTAGGCCTTGTCGGCGGCCTTCTCGAGCAGCGGCAGCGCGTCGGCCGCGCGGTCGCGTTCGAGCAGGCTGCGACCGTAGCGATACGGATAGACGTAGTCGTCGGGATACGCGGCGATCAGCTTCGGATACAGCGCGTCGAGTTCGTCGGTGCGCTTGGCGCGCATCAGGTACACGCGCAGGTTGTCGGCGGCGTTGCGGTCTTTCCCGAGGTCGCCGCCGAGCACGGCGCGCGTGGCCGCGATCGCGCGGTCGAGCACCGCGGTTTCGGCGGCGGCATTGCCGAGCGCGGCGTCGACGTCGGCAGCCGCGATGACCGCGCTGCGCTGGTCGGCGCAGGTCGGCGTGGCGACGAACACGTGGCTTTTCAGCAAGGTGTCGAGCGCGCTCTTCTGCGGCGCGAGCAATGCATCGCGCTCGGCCTTCGGCGATTTTTCGCTGGCGTCGAGCAACTGGTCGACGACGTAGGGCCGGTCGCAGCCGATGTCGCCGGCGAGCACGCGCTTCGCGGCGGCGATCGTGGCGGCGTCGTCCTTCGCATGCGCGGCGCGCGCGAGGTCGAGACGATCGCGCCACAGCGCCACGCGAGCGTCCTTGCCGGCGGCGGCCTGCACGTTCTTCGGCAGGCTGGCGTACCAGTCGAGCCCGGCCTGGCCTTCGCCGCGCGCCTGGAACGAGCCGAGCACGGTCGCCACCGCGTCGACCGATCCGGCCTTGGCCTTGCGCTCGAAATCGTCGAGCGTGCTGGCGCCGGCGATGATCTTGTCGAGGTTCGGGTAGAACACCTCGCGCGGCTGCTCGGCGAGGATGCGGCCGAGTTCCTCGCCGCGCTCGTCGAGCACGACGTAGGCAGGCAGCGCCTTCACCGACAGCTTCTTCATCCATGCCGCACCGTCCGGCGAATCCGCGTCGACCGCGGCGACGACCGTGCGTGCCTCGATCTTCCGCCACTCGGGTCCGTTCAGCACGTGCGTGGCCATGAAATAGCACGAGTAGCACCACGGTGCGGAGAAATCGAGCAGGACCGGCGTGTGCGCCTTGCGCGCCTGCGCGAGCGCGGCGTCGACGGTGGCGGGGCCGGGTTCGGCGGCGTGCGCGCTCACGCCGATGGCGAGCGCGAGCAGGGTGAATGCGGGTTTCATGGCGTTGCCTGCGTTGCGAGGTGGTTCCAGAGGAAGGTGTAGGCGAGCGCGTGCATGAAGGCCGATTGCTTGTTGTCGGCGGCGGCGCCGTGGCCACCTTCGGTGTTCTCGTAGAACCATGCGTTGGCGTAGCCGAGGTCCTGCATCTTCGCCGCCATCTTGCGCGCCTGCACCGGACCGACGCGGTCGTCGCTGGTGGCTGTGTAGAACAGCACCGGCGGATAATCCACGTCCTTTTTCACATGTTGATAGGGCGAGAAGTTCTGGATGAACGCCCATTCCTCCGGCTTGTCCGGGTCGCCGTATTCGGCCATCCACGAGGCGCCAGCGGAAAGGTGGGTATAGCGCTTCATGTCGAGCAGCGGCACCTCGCAGACGATGGCGCCGAACAACTGCGGATACAGGGTCAGCATGTTGCCCATCAGCAGGCCGCCGTTGCTGCCGCCTTCGGCGCCGAGGTGCGCGCGCGTGGTGATGCCGCGCTTGACCAGGTCCTCGGCCACGGCGGCGAAATCCTCGTAGGCGCGCAGGCGGTTCTGCTTCAGCGCGGCCTGGTGCCAGCGCGGGCCGTACTCGCCGCCGCCGCGGATGTTGGCGACGACGTAGACGCCGCCGCGTTCCAGCCATGAACGCCCGATGCTGCCGCTGTAGCCGGGCTGCAGCGAGACTTCGAAGCCGCCGTAGCCGTAGAGCAAGGTCGGGTTCGTGCCATCGGTCTTCAGGTTCTTCGGCGCGATCACGAAGTAGGGCACGCGCGTGCCGTCCTTCGACGCGACGAAATACTGGTGCACCTCGTTCTTCGACGCATCGAAGAATGCCGGCGCCTGCTTGAGCGGTTTCGCATCGCCCTTGCCGAGCGTGCCGTAGTACAGCGTGGTCGGCGCGAGATAGCCGCTGACGGTGAGGAAATACGCGTCGCTGCCGTCGGCATCGACCGCGCCGGCCTCGATCGTCGACAGCGCCGGTGCGCCGCCGAGCGCCTCGCGCTTCCATTCGCCGGACTGCGGGGTCAGCACCTCGAGCTTGCTGACGACGTCGTCGAGCACGTTCAGGATCAGGTGGTGGCGCGTCCACGAATAGCCGGACAGCGAGGTCGTCTCGCTCGGCGTGAACAGCGCGACCAGCTCGCGCTTGCCGGCCATGTAGTCGTCGAAGCGCGTCGCGAGCAGCGCGCCGGAGGGCCAGGTCTTGCCGCCGACGGTCCATGCCGTGCGCGGCTGCACCAGCAGCCATTCGCGATGCGCGTCGACGACCGCATCGAGAGGCACGTCGATCTTCGTCAGCGCGCCGTCCTTGCCGCGCAGGAAGGTTTCGCTGGTGTAGAAGTCGATCGTGCGGATGACGAAGTCGCGTTCGAAGCCGGGCGTGGAATCATGTGCGGCGCCGACGCCCAGGTCGTCTTCCTCGACCTCGTAGACGGTCGTCGCGCCGCTCAGCGGCGTGCCGCGCGTCCACGCCTTGGCGATGCGCGGATAGCTCGACTTGGTCATCGAGCCGGGGCCGAAATCGGTGGCGACGTAGATGTGGTCGACGTCGATCCAGGCGACTTCGTTCTTCGCCTCGGGCACCACGAAGCCCTCCTTCACGAACGCCTTGTCGACGAGGTCGAACTCGCGCACGACGCTGGCGTCGCCGCCGCCCGGAGAGAGCGAGACGAGGCAGCGCCGATACGCCGGCTTGAGGCATTGCGCGCCGTGCCAGACCCAGTGCTTGTCTTCTGCCGTGGCGAGCGCGTCGAGATCGAGCACGGTTTCCCAGGCCGGCTCGGCCTTGCGGTATTCGGCCAGCGTGGTGCGCCGCCAGATGCCGCGCGGGTGTGCCTTGTCCTTCCAGAAGTTGTAGTAGCGCTCGCCGATCTTCTGCACGAACGGGATCTTCGCGTCCGAATCGAGCACTTCGAGGATGCGGCTGCGCGTCGTCTCGAATTCGGCCGAGCCGGCATAGGCGCGGGCGGTCTGCGCGTTGCGCGATTCGACCCACTGCAGCGGCTTCTCACCGTGGATGTCTTCCAGCCAGAGATAGGGATCGTCCGCGCTCATCGGGGCTCCTGCGGTGGCGGCCGGTGGCGGGGGCGCTTTCGTCGGTGCCTGCGTGCAACCGGCAACGGTGGCGAGCAAGGCCAGCGCGAAGGCCGGCCGGAACGGTTTCAGGTTCATGGGATTCCCCGCCAGCGGCAAAACCCCGATCCTGCGCGGCGCCGCGCGACCTTGTCCAGAGCCGGACGACGTGGCCCGCCGTTCGGCCGGTCCATCGGTCGTATCGCCGGACCCGGTCCGGGCAACGCCCCGGGGAACATGTAAATCCCATATCACCCGGGCTGCGTGACTGATAAATTGCATGTCTGTAGACCTACGTCTACAGACCTATGCCAGCGGAATCCAGGTGGTTTCCGGGGCAACACCTCAGGGGGAATTCACCATGTTGCGCAATCGCGCGTTTTGCGGATTGTTCGCGTTCGTGTGCACGACGTTCGGCGCGTTGACGCCGATCGCGCCCGTGGCGGCGCAGGTCGGCCCGTCGTCGGCGGAATCATCGGAAATTTCGGGTGAGCGCCTGCCGGCCGTCGCCGGCGGCACGGAGCGCACCGATGCCATCATGCAACGGCAGGCCGCCGCGCCGCCGCGCAAGCCGCGGCCCGAGCACGAACTCGAAGGACTCGACCGCAGCCAGCTGCAACCGAACCCGGAGGCGCCGGCGATATCGCGCTTCCCGGCCAACGCGCCATCGGCGGTTCCGCAGCCGCGCAGCGTGCACACCGCGGCGCTCTCGTTCGATGGTCCCACCCTCGCCGATACCGGCGCGTTCCCGCCCGATTCGATGGGTACGGTCGGCCCGAACCAGTTCGTGGTGTTCGTCAACGGCCGCGTTCGTTCGTACACCAAGGCAGGCGCCGCGGACGGCGTCATCAATGCCGATCCGGACGTGTTCTTCGCCTCGGTGATGACGCCCGTCGGCGGCGGCGTGACGCAGGCGTTCACCAGCGATCCGCAGATCCGCTACGACCGCTTCACCTCGCGCTGGTTCATGAGCATCATCGACGTGCCGTGCGCGAATGCCGGCTGCACCACGACCGCGGCGAACCGCTGGTTGCTGGCGGTCAGCGACGCGGCCAGCAACGGCACGATCAGCGCGGCGACGACCTGGACCTTCTTCCAGTTCCAGCCCGACACCGGCACCGGCTTCTGCGACTACCCCTCGCTCGGCATCGACGTCAACGCGCTCTACGTCGGCTGCAACATGTTCTCGGCCGCGGGCAGCTTCACCGGCACCAACGGCTACGTCGTGCAGAAGACCTCGGTGCTCGGCGCCGGCCCGATGGTGGTCACGCGATTCGCGAACATCGGCACGGCCTCGGCCGGACCGTACGCGCCGCGCGGCGTCGACAATTTCGATCCTGCGGCCACCGCGGGCTATTTCGTCGGTACCGACACCGCCGTCTACAGCCGCGTCGTGTTCCGCCGAGTCAGCAATCCCGGCAGCGCCACGCCGACGATCTCCGCCAACATCAACGTGACGGTGCCGACCACCGGCGCGACCAACCCGGTCGAGCACGCCGGCAATACCGGCGGCAACAACGGCCGCCTCGACTCGCTCGACGACCGCCTGTTCGCGGCGATGATCCGCAACGGCCGCCTGTGGACCGCGCACAACCTGCGGGTGAGCACGACCGGCGTCGCGAGCACGGCCTCGACCGCGCGCAAGGCCTCGCGCTGGTACGAATTCGCGAACCTCGACACCACGCCGAGCCTGAACCAGTCCGGCACGATCTACGACAGCGCGGCGACGTTGGCTGCGGCGTTGCAGTACTGGATCCCGAGCACGACCGTGACCGGCCAGGGCCACGCGGTGGTCGGCTTCAGCATGGCCGGCACGCCGAGCGGCGCCACGCCGGCGTACGTCGCGCGCCTGGCCGGCGATCCGCTCGGCACGATGGTCGGTCCGCCGAGCGCCGGCGCGCTGCAATTCGGCCTCACCGCCGCGAACTACAACCCGGCTTCCGATCCCGGCGGCAGCAGCGGTCGCCGCTGGGGCGACTATTCGTTCACCGTCGTCGATCCGCTCGACGACATGAGCGTTTGGACGGTGCAGGAATACAACCAGGCCGCCGGCAGCTACTCGGTCCGCGTCGGCAAGCTGCTGGCGCCGCCGCCGGCAACGCCGTCGTGCGCGACCGCGCCGATCGACTTCACCGCCGGCACCGGCAATGTCGTGATCGGCTCGACCGCGAGCGACGGTTCGGGCTACTACGACCCGGGTGCCGACCTGCCGGCTCCGGCGCTGCCGTTCAAGCATCTCGCCGCCACGGTCAGCAACGCGACCGTCAACAGCGTCACCTACAACTCGCCTACCCAGGTCACGCTGAACATCACGGCGACGACCGCCGGCTCGCAGACTCTCACGATCACCAATCCGGACGGCCAGGGCGTGACCGCCAACGCGTGCATCAACGTGACCGGCGGCGGCCCGACGACGCACACGGTGACGCCGAGCGTGACGGGGGGCAACGGCACGATCGCGCCGTCGACGCCGCAGACGGTGAACCACGGTGCGACGACGACGTTCACGCTGACGCCGGCGACGAACTACCACGTCGTCACGCCGGTCGGTGGCACCTGCGGCGGCACGCTCGCCGGCAACGTGTTCACGACGAGCGCGGTCAATGCGGACTGCACCGTGATCGCGAGCTTTGCGGCCGACACGCACACGGTGACGCCGAGCGTGACGGGCGGCAACGGCACGATCGCTCCGTCGACGCCGCAGACGGTGAACCACGGCGCGACGACGACATTCACGCTGAGTCCGGCGACGAACTACCACGTCGTCACGCCGGTCGGCGGTACTTGCGGCGGCACGCTCGCCGGCAACGTGTTCACGACGAACGCGGTCAATGCCGATTGCACGGTGGTCGCGAGCTTCGCGCTCGACACGCACACGGTGACGCCGAGCGTGAGCGGTGGCAACGGCACGATCGCGCCGTCGACGCCGCAGACGGTGAACCACGGTGCGACGACGACGTTCACGCTGACGCCGTCGACGAACTACCATGTCGTCACGCCGGTCGGCGGCAGCTGCGGTGGCACGCTGGCCGGCAACGTGTTCACGACGAACGCGGTCAATGCCGATTGCACGGTGGTCGCGAGCTTCGCACTCGACACGCACACGGTGACGCCGAGCGTGAGCGGTGGCAACGGCACGATCGCGCCATCGACGCCGCAGACGGTGAACCACGGCGCGACGACCACGTTCACCTTGACGCCGGCGACGAACTACCACGTCGTCACGCCGGTCGGCGGCAGCTGCGGCGGTACGCTGGCCGGCAACGTGTTCACGACGAGCGCGGTCAATGCCGATTGCACGGTGATCGCGAGCTTCGCGCTCGACACACACACGGTGACGCCGAGCGTGAGCGGCGGGAACGGCACGATCGCGCCGTCGACGCCGCAGACGGTGAACCACGGCGCGACGACCACGTTCACCTTGACGCCGGCGACGAACTACCACGTCGTCACGCCGGTCGGCGGCAGCTGCGGCGGCACGCTGGCCGGCAACGTGTTCACGACGAGCGCGGTCAATGCCGACTGCACGGTGATCGCGAGCTTCGCCGCGAACCCGCCGGACCATCTGGCCTTCCTGCAACAGCCGGCCGACGTGCCGCAGGGCAACCGCCTCGGTCAGGTGCAGGTCGCGATCGTCGATGCGAACGGCGCGACGATCGCGACCGACTCGACCTCACAGGTCACGCTGTCGACCAGCGCATGCGGCGGAACGGTGACGCTCGGCCAAGCGACCGCCAGCAACGGCATCGCCACGTTCGCCGCCGATGCCTCGCAGCGGTTCTATACGCTTGCCACCGGCAAGACCCTGAGCGCCGCCAGCGGATCGCTCGCCGGAACCAGCGCCGCGTTCGGCGTCGTGACCAACAGCGGGTTCATCTACAGCGACGCGTTCGAGCTCTGTCGCCTGTAGCGCAAACCGTCGCCGGAGCCATGCTCCGGCGACTTTTCGGCCTCTTGCAGACCCCGCTTCGGCGGGGTTTTCCTTGTGCGGTCGCGCAGGGCGAGGCTAGGGTATCCACCAGTAGGCCGGGGATTTCCCGCCCGATAGCATCGCGGGCGGGATGGGGTCCAGCAAGGATTCCGTTATGGGTGCACCAACAATCGGCAACACGTCGCTCAGCGCGACGCGGCCATCGCTGCCGGAGGGCAGCCAGGACTTCGTCGCCGAGCATGGCGATACGTTCGGCAGCGTCGCAAAGCAGCTCGGCATCGACGAAGACGAGTTGCGCAAGGCCAATCCACAGGCGGCCAATCCCGAGGGACTTTATCCGGGCCAGCGTCTGACGGTTCCCGGATCGCCTCAGCCTGGCCGCGATGGCGCGACTGCGGTCGATGCCGCCACGCCCGGGCGCCCCAGCGTCGGCGCGACGATCAAGGACGGCGCCGTGTCGGCGTCGGCGAAAATCTCCGCGGCCGATCCGGTGGAGGGCCGCAGCACGACGAGCGAGCTCGGTGCGAGCGCCGACAAGAACGGGATCAAGGCGACCGCGCGGGTCGAATCGGGCGCGCAGGTTACGGATGCCGACGGGTCCAAGGTCAAGGGCGAATCGACGACGACGGTCGGCGCCGGTGCCGACAACAAGGGCGTCGGCGTCAATCTCGCCGCGGACAGGAAGACAACGTCCACGCAGCCGGACGGATCGAGTTCAGTCAGCTCGACGTCGACGACAGGCAACGTCAGGATCGGCGAAGACGGAATCAGCTTCGGCGGCAGCCGCAAGAACGGCACGGAGACGAAAGGGCCCGAGGGAACGCTCGCGGGCACGAGCGAAAGCACCGAGAACAAGGGCAACGTCACGCTCTCACGGGATTCGATCGGCGGCACGGTCGGAAGCGAGCGCACGAGCAGCAATACGGATGCGCGGGGCAGGACCACGAGCACGAAGCAGTCGCAGGACACGAGTGTGAAGCTCGGTGCCGACAGCTTTCATGTCGACAAGACCTTCGGTCGCGAGTTCACCCGCAAGGCTCCCGGCAACGCGGCCGAAATCACGGCGGGGATCAGCCTCAACATCAAGGCGGACGGTGCCACCGCCAGCAAGGACGGAACGACGACCTCGTCCATCGGTGCGGAGACGAGCGTTGCCTTGAAAGGCAACGCGTCGATCGGCGGCAAGGCGGGCAAGGCGCCGGCCAAGACGCCGTTGCGCTGGAGCCTGGAGGGCAACATCACCGCCGGGCTCAGGGTTTCGGCGGAAACCAGGGTTCCCGATGCGCAGGCCAAGGGCAAGGACACTTCGCCGGTCCGGGTCAATCCGCTCGATCCGGATTCAATGCCGAAGGGCTCGCAGTTCACGCTCGACACGGCGGCCTTCGTCAACACCGACGTGAAGGCGGGTATCGGCATCGTCAGAGCCCAGGCGAAAAGTTCGGCCGAGGACGGCTTCACCGTGCTGGCCGAAAAGACCGATACGAACCGTATCCGCCTCACCGCAGGCCCGACGGCGGCGCTGTCGGTATCCGGCGGACTCGGCGTGGATGTCGGCGTGGCCAGCGCGATGCTCGGGCGCGGCGACAAGTTCTCCGATGCCAAGCTGACCAGCGCCGAGTTCGATCTCTCCGATCCGCAGGGGCGTGCGAGCTATCGCGAGGCGCTGCTGACCGGGCAGTTCCCGACCGACAACGGCGCCGGCGTCGCGGACGTGAAGACGATCCAGAAGCTCGATGCGGCGACGCAGGTGAAGCTCGACGGCTCGCTGGCGTCGTTCGGTTTCTCCGTGAAGGGAACGGGCAGCACCGTCAGCGATGTCATCACCACGCGGCCGGGCAATCTCGTCACGCGCGAAACGACGGTGCAGTACGACGACAACGTCCCGTTGGTCATCACGCGCAAATACGACGCGGACCAGAAGGAGTTGATCGACGAGCGGATGTACACCTACAAGGTCGACATCGGCGGCGAACCCACGGCAGTGTCATCGTCGAGCCTCATGAATGTAGCGCCCTCGGCCATCCCGCCGGGTAAGCAGGCGACGAGCCGGGAGGTGAGCTTCACGCAGGCGGACATGAGCAAGCTCAAGGGGCTCGCCGCGCATGCGGTGGCCAAGGATCTCGCCAATGACGCAGAGGTGCGCAAGCTCACCGGCGATTCGGCGAACGGAACTTTCGACACCATGAGCAATGAGGATCTTTCCGTCGCGCTGATAAAGGGCATGGGCAGCACGAACGGCGAAGGAGGCGGCTTCATGCAGCACCTGAAGAACATCTTTGTCGACTCGAAGATCGTGCGCGGAGCGGATGGCCTGCCGCAGCTTCTCGACGATGCCCAGACACGGCTGCCGGGTACGGTACGGGATCGATAGCGGCTTTGCGCCAGGCAACGATGCGGAAGCGGCGGCACTCGGGCCGCCGTTTTCTTTTCGACGTGGTCGAATGGGTCGGTGCGTTTCGTCATCCGCTTTCGAGTTCGGGAGTCGATACGTCAAATCCGGCCACAGACCGCCGTGTCGGAGAATGTGGAGTCGCAGCGCTCGGATCGTGCGAGCGTGGATTTCCGCGCGACCAGCCCGCCGGCGGTTGAAGAACGTTTCGCGGAACGACGGCGGAATCCGGAGGGTTTCGCAAACGAAGACGGCGGCCATGTGGCCGCCGTCTTCATTCCAGTGCGTGTGGCCGCCGCGTTCGCGGCGCGCGCCGCGCGCTTACAGCAAGGGTGCGAACAGCTTGCCCTCACCCCAACCCTCTCCCGCAAGCGGGAGAGTTCATGCCGTGCGGTTCCGTCGTCGATGATTCCTCGAAGCAGACGGGCAACGCGGTTGCCTACAGGAGCGGTACGAGCAGCAGCGCCACGATGTTGATGATCTTGATCAGCGGGTTCACCGCCGGGCCGGCCGTGTCCTTGTACGGGTCGCCGACCGTGTCGCCGGTCACGGCCGCCTTGTGCGCGTCCGAGCCCTTGCCGCCGAAGTGGCCGTCCTCGATGTACTTCTTGGCGTTGTCCCAGGCGCCGCCGCCGGTGGTCATCGAGATCGCCACGAACAGGCCGGTGACGATCGTGCCGATCAGCAGGCCGCCGAGCGCCTTCGGGCCGAGCAGGAAACCGACCAGGATCGGCACCGCCACCGGCAGCAGCGACGGGATCATCATTTCCTTGATCGCCGACTTGGTCAGCAGGTCGACCGCGCGCGAGTAGTCCGGCTTGGTCGTGCCTTCCATGATGCCCTTGATCTCGCGGAACTGGCGGCGCACTTCCTCGACCACGCTGCCGGCCGCGCGACCGACCGCTTCCATCGCCATCGCGCCGAACAGGTAAGGAATAAGGCCGCCGATCAACAGGCCGATGATGACCATGTGGTCGGAGATGTCGAACGTGAAGATCTGGTCCGGATGCTCGGCGCCGAGCTTGTGCGTGTAGTCGGCGAACAGCACCAGCGCGGCGAGGCCGGCCGAACCGATCGCATAGCCCTTGGTGACCGCCTTGGTCGTGTTGCCGACCGCGTCGAGCGGATCGGTCACGGCGCGGACTTCCGGCGGCAGCTCGCTCATCTCGGCGATGCCGCCGGCGTTGTCGGTGATCGGGCCGTAGGCGTCGAGCGCGACGATCATGCCGGTCATCGACAGCATCGCGGTCGCGGCGATGGCGATGCCGTAAAGGCCGGCGAGGTGATAAGCGCCCCAGATCGCCGCGCAGACCGCGAGCACCGGCCACGCCGTAGACTTCATCGAGATGCCGATGCCGGCGATGATGTTGGTCGCGTGGCCGGTCGTCGACGCCTTCGCCACGTGCTGCACCGGACCGTACTCGGTCGCGGTGTAGTACTCGGTGATGACGACCATCGCGCCGGTGAGCACGAGGCCGATCACTGCGCAGCCGAAGATGTTCCACACGCCGTACGTGCTGCCGGCCATCAATTGCTGCGTGACCGGGATGAACGCGAGCAGCGCGAGTACGCCGGACACGATCACGCCCTTGTACAGCGCATTCATGATCTTGCCGCCAGCGCTCGCCTTCACGAAGAACGTGCCGATGATCGAGGCGATGATCGAGACGCCGCCGATGACCAGCGGATACAGCACGCCGTTCGCGCCGGCTTCGCTCGCCATCACGCCGCCGAGCAGCATCGTCGCGATCAAGGTGACCGCGTAGGTCTCGAACAGGTCGGCCGCCATGCCGGCGCAATCGCCGACGTTGTCGCCGACGTTGTCCGCGATCACCGCCGGGTTGCGCGGATCGTCTTCCGGGATGCCGGCTTCGACCTTGCCGACCAGGTCCGCGCCGACGTCGGCGCCCTTGGTGAAGATGCCGCCGCCGAGGCGCGCGAAGATCGAGATCAGCGACGAGCCGAACGCGAGGCCGACCAGCGCGTGCAGCGCCTGTTCCGGCGTGCGGCCGAAATGCAGCAGGCCGACGTAGTAGCCGGCGACGCCGAGCAGGGCGAGGCCGACCACCAGCATGCCGGTGATCGCGCCGCCGCGGAACGCGACCGCGAGTGCCGCGGGAATGCCGCTGCGCGCCGCTTCGGCCGTGCGCACGTTCGCGCGCACCGAGATGTTCATGCCGATGTAGCCGGTGAGTCCGGAGAGGATCGCGCCGAGTGCGAAGCCGATCGCCGTGCCCCAGTCCAGCGCGAAGCCGATCACGACGAACAGCACCACGCCGACGATACCGATCGTGCGGTACTGCCGATTCAGGTAGGCGCGAGCGCCCTCCTGGATCGCCGCCGCGATCTCCTGCATGCGTGTATTGCCGGCGGGCTTGGCGAGGATCCAGCGGATCGACCAGATCCCATACAGAATCGCGAGCACTGCGCAAACCAGTGCGATCAGAATGCCATGTTGCTGGAACAGCATCGAACCCTCCCTTGACTCACAGGACTGAAGACAGACGACGTGGAGACGGCGAGCGAACTGGCCCGAGTATAGCCACGGCTTCGCGCGCAGCGCACTGGCGCGCTGCAGCATGTCGGAAGGGCGCGTCGCGGTGGCGGGCGTGGCGCGGGACGATCGCGGATGATCCTTTCGCGAGCCGTTTCGCGCGTGCATCGACGAGGCGCGGATCGTGCATCGATTCGCGCATGCATACTTGCTTGTAGGGAGGGGGAACATGCCAATGTGGAAATCGACGCCGCTTCGATCGTTCCGATGCGCGCTGCTGCTGGCTTCGCTTGTGGCAGCCGATGCGACCGCGGTCGATCTGGACATCCGGATGCTGCATGAGCCGGGCGCGCAGCCGGCCGCGCAAGGCACCGTGCTGGTGTACGAACTCAACGCGCGCAACCGCGATGCGGCCGAATGCGCGCGACTCGTCGACGTGCGTGCCGAGGGCGGTGCGGGCGCTTCGTCGCTACAGCGGCGCTACCAGGGCAAGGCCATCGCCTCGAACGCCCTTGTCTACGGATACGAGAACGGCGAGATCGTCAGCTACCGCAATCCGGACGATCCGCGCGAGTCGGCGTACCCGGTCGACGTGCCGCCCGGCGGCGGCGTCATCCTGTATTTCTTCCTGAGCGTGGCCGAAGGCAAGCCGATGCCGGCCGCGCTGCGCCACGAACTCGACTTCACCGCCTGCGCTGATGGCGCCTCGGCGCGCCGGACGATCGCGCTGGAATCGCCGGTGTCGAGCCAGCCGCCGGTCGTGGTCGGCCTGCCGTTCCGCGGCGACGGCTGGGTCGCCGGCGACTCCGTCAATCCGGGCGGCACGCACCGGCGCACCGTGATTCCGGTGCGCGGCGCGGACGGCCGCCTGGTCGAGGGCGAGTTCCACGTGCCGGAGCGCTACGCGATCGACTGGGTCATGGTCGACGACGACGCGCGCCGCGAGATCGGCCCGATCGATCGCAACGCCAGCTATCTCGCCTGGGGACAGGAGATCGTCGCGGTCGCCGACGGCGTCGTCTCGCGCACGCGCGATGGCATGGTCGAAGGCACGCCGCCGCTGAATCCGCCGAACCCGACGGTCGAGATGGCGGCCGGCAACTACGTCATGCAGGCCATCGGCGATGGCCACTACGCGTTCTACGCACACCTGCAGCCGGGCAGCCTGCGCGTCGCCGAAGGCCAGCGCGTCGCGCGCGGGCAGGTCATCGCGCTGCTCGGTAACAGCGGCAATTCGAGCGAGGCGCACCTGCACTTCCATGTTTCCAATGCGAACGATCCGCTGATGTCCGAGGGCCTTCCGTTCGTGTTCGACCAGTTCCAGGCGACCGGCCAGGTCGACGGCATGGACGAGGAAACCGGCGTGTTCGATGACTACCAACGCCACGATCCGGTGCCGTTGTGGCTGCGCATGCCGGCCAGCTATTCGGTGCTGACGACGGCGCCGGCGGCGGCGTGGCCGCCCTCATGGGCGTTCCCGCTCAGTCGCTGCACGCCGTGAGCGATCGGGCCGGCACGCGCGGGCGTGCCGGCCTCAATCAGTGATCGCGTACGGCGCCAGCTTTTTGGCGACGAGCGTCTTCTTCAGGCGCACGTAGTCCGGCAGCCCGTCGCGCAAGTACTTCGGTGCCTCCTCGCCCCGGATCAGCGGTTCGAGGTAGCGTCGCGCGGCGGCGGTGATGCCGTAGCCGTCGCGGCGGATGAAGCCCTTCGGCAGCTTCTTCTCGCGGTTGGCGATGCGGTCGAGCGGCGCGGATTCGATCTTCCAGCGATACGGCGCGTCGGAGGTGCGCACGATGACCGGCATCACCGCGTTCATCCCCGCCAGTGCGTAGTCGACCGCGGCCCTGCCCACGGCGCAGGCATGCTCGACGTCGGTCTTCGAGGCGAGGTGGCGCGCCGATCGCTGCAGGTAGTCGGGCAGCGCCCAGTGGTACTTGTAGCCGAGCTTCGCCTTGACCAGGCTGGCCAGCACGGGCGCGACGCCGCCGAGCTGGGCATGGCCGAACGCGTCGCGCGAGCCGGCTTCGGCGAGGAACTGGCCGGCCGCGTTCTTCAAGCCTTCCGAGGCGACCACGGTGCAATAACCGACCTTCTCCACGGTCGCCTTCACGCGCGCGAGGAACGCGGCTTCGTCGAACGCGATCTCGGGGAACAGGATCACGTGCGGCGGATCGCCCGCGTTGCGCGCGGCGAGTCCGCCCGCGGCGGCGATCCAGCCGGCATGGCGACCCATGACCTCGATGATGAACACCTTGGTCGACGATTCGCACATCGATTCGACGTCGAGGCTGGCTTCGGCGACCGAAACCGCCGTGTACTTGGCGACCGAGCCGAAGCCGGGGCAGCAGTCGGTGACGGCGAGGTCGTTGTCGACGGTCTTCGGCACGCCGATCACGTTGACCGGATAGCCGAGCTCGCGGCCGATCTGCGAAATCTTCAGCGCCGTGTCGGCCGAGTCGTTGCCGCCGTTGTAGAGGAACCCGCGGATGTCGTGCGCGCGGAACACCGCGATCAGGCGCTCGTACTCGGCGCGGTTGTGTTCCAGCGACCTCAGCTTGTAGCGGCACGAGCCGAACGCACCGCCGGGCGTGTGGCGTAATGCCGCAACCGTTGCGCGGGTTTCCTTCGTGGTGTCGATCAATTCCTCGCGCAGCGCGCCGAGGATGCCGTTGCGCGCGGCCAGTACCGGTACCCTGGACGCGCGCGCCGTCTCGATCACCGCGCAGGCGGTCGCGTTGATGACCGCCGTGACGCCGCCCGATTGCGCGTACAGCAGCTTGCCCTTGCCCATCCGTATCTTCTCCATTGGCGCGGTTTGACACTGTTTCGGCCAGCCGCTAGCGTTGGCCGCAATTCTAGATCGGTTTGAACGGTGCGTTCGGCAAAGCGGCAGGGACGAACGCCGTGGGTCGCAGGAACCTGCGAACGTGCGCGGCCGGGCCGCGCGTAACGCAAGGCGGCGCCGCCATCGGCCGCTTCGTCCAGTCCACCTTTTTCGCGAATGCAGCGCCGCCGTCGCGGCATCGGAGCATCATGCGACTCGTTCTACTCGGCGCGCCCGGTTCGGGCAAAGGCACCCAGGCGGATATCCTCAAGGCCGAACTCGGTGTGCCGCACATTTCCACCGGCGACCTGCTGCGCGCCGCGGTCAAGGGCGGCACGCCGCTCGGCCTCAAGGCCAAGGCGGTCATGGAGGCCGGCCAGCTTGTTTCCGACGACATCGTGCTGGCGATGCTGGAAGAGCGCCTCGGCCAGGCCGACACCGCATCCGGTTTCATTCTCGACGGGTATCCGCGCAACGTCGCGCAGTGCGAGGCGCTCGAAGCGCTGCTCGCGCGCATCGGCCAGCCGATCGAGGTCGCGATCAAGCTCGAGGTGCCGAGCGAGCTGATCGTCGAACGCATCGCCGGCCGCGCCGCCGCGCAGGGCCGCAAGGACGACACGCCGGAGACCGTGCGCGAACGCCTCCGCGTCTACGCCGAGCAGACCGAGCCGGTCGCCGGTCATTTCTCTCAGCTCGGCCTGCTCAAGGTCGTCGACGGCGTCGGCGACTTGGCCGAGGTCTCGCAGCGCATCCTCTCCGCCTTGCCGCGCAGCCCGGCGACCGCGGCGTGACGACCTGATCGCCGGCCGTCGCGTCCGAACGGCCGGCGGCGCGCCCGGAGCCCCACGTCCATGAACCCAGCGCTTCCGCCGCGCCCGGAGCTTGCGCGGCTGGTAGTCGACCTGTGCCGCCTGCGGGGAGGTCCGCAGGATGTTCCGTATTCGCCGAACCTGCTGGTTGCGCTGTTCGTCGCCGGCATCGCGCTCGACACGCTCGGCGGCAGCATCAATGCCGATGCCGGCACCGCACTGGCCAGTTCGCTGCTGTCCAACGGCGTCGTGCTGGCGCTGTGCTGGATCGCGCTGACGATCCGCGGCCAGGGCAATCGCTACGTGCAGACCGCGAGCGCGCTGCTCGCCTGCAGCTTTGCGTTCACGCTGCTGCAACTGCCATTGGCATGGCTGGGCGGCCCGCCGCCGGCGACTGCGGCGGAACTCGGCGGACTGCAGATTTTGCTCGGCTGGGCGATGATCGCGGTATTCCTCTGGCAGGTCGCCGTCAGCGCCCACATCATGCGCCACGCGATGGATGCGCCGTATGGCCTCGCGCTCGCGCTGGTGGTGGCCTGGGTGCTCGCGTACTGGGCGCTCGACGGCGCGCTGTTCGGCGCATCGGCTTGACCCGGCTCGCCCTGAATCGGCTCGTCCTGAAACGGAACACCAATCCATGCGACTGCACATCCTCGGCATCTGCGGCACCTTCATGGGCGGCATCGCCGCGCTCGCGCGCGAACTCGGGGCCGAGGTCGAAGGTTCGGACGCGAACGTGTACCCGCCGATGTCGACCCAGCTCGAACGGCTCGGCATAGCGCTGAAGCAGGGTTTCAAGGCCGAGCACCTGCAGCCGGCGCCGGACCTCGTCATCGTCGGCAACGCGCTGTCGCGCGGCAATCCGGCGATCGAACACATGCTCGATGCGCGGTTGCGCTACGTCTCCGGTCCGCAATGGCTGGGCGAGACCCTGCTCGCCGGGCGCCGCGTGCTCGCCGTCGCCGGCACGCACGGCAAGACCACGACGACCTCGCTGCTGGCGTGGATACTCGAAGCCGCTGGACGCGATCCCGGTTTCCTCGTCGGCGGCGTGCCGGCGAATTTCGGCGTGTCGGCCCGGTTGGGCGCTCAGCCCCTCTCCCCGCGGGAGAGGAGTGAGGATTCGAAGTCGACAAGTCGGCACGAATCCGAACCCTCATCCGGCGGTGATTCGCACCTTCCATGGTGCTCACCCTCCGGGCCGGCTGACGCCGTTCGCGACCGATCCGATCGGTCGCAGTCGCGCCACCTTCCCTCAAGGGGAGAAGGGAATGCGGAGCAGCCTGCGGCTGCGGATTTCGTCATCGAAGCGGACGAATACGACACCGCGTTCTTCGACAAGCGCAGCAAGTTCGTGCATTACCGCCCGAGCATTGCGATCCTCAACAACCTCGAATACGACCACGCCGACATCTTCCCCGACGTGGCCGCTATCCAGCGCCAGTTCCATCATCTCGTGCGCACCGTGCCCGGCAACGGGCGCCTCGTCGTCAACGCCGAGGACACGCACCTCGCCGAAGTGCTGGCGATGGGGTGCTGGACGCCGGTCGAGACGTTCGGCATCGATGCCGGCGACTGGCGCGCGCGCCTGCTCGAAGCCGATGGTTCCGCCTTCGTCGTCTCGCACCGGGGACGCGAACTCGGCGAAGCGCGCTGGGCGCTCAGCGGCCGCCACAACGTCATGAACGCGCTCGCCGCGCTCGCCGCCGCGCATGCGGCCGGCATCGACGTCGCGCGCGCGCTGCCGGCGCTGGCGGACTTCCGCAACGTCGCGCGGCGCATGGAACTGGTTGGCGAACGCGGCGGCGTGCGCGTCTACGACGACTTCGCGCACCACCCGACCGCGATCGCGACGACGCTCGCCGGCCTGCGCGCGAAGGTCGGCGACGCCCGCATCCTGGTCGGCATGGAGCCTCGCTCGAACTCGATGCGCCTCGGTGCGCACGCGGACGAGCTCGCACCGTCGCTGCGCGACGCGGATGCGGTCGTGTTCCTGCAACGCCCGGAGTTGCCGTGGGACGCGTCCCGCGTCGTCGACGCGCTCGACGGCCGTGGCCGCGCCGCGCCGGCCGTCGATGCGCTGCTCGGCGCCCTGCTCGCCGAGGCGCGCGCCGGCGATCATGTCGTGTTCATGTCGAACGGCGGTTTCGAGAACGCGCCACGGCGCTTCGTCGCGGCGCTGCAGGCCGCGCGCGCCTAGATGGTCGTGGATAGCCTCGACATCCCGCTGTTCCCGCTCTCCACCGTGCTGTTTCCCGGTGGCACGCTGGACTTGCGCATCTTCGAGCCGCGCTACCTCGACCTCGTGCGCGACTGCACGCGCGAGGATCGCGGTTTCGGCGTCTGCCTGATCCTCGACGGCAACGAAGCCGGCGCGCCGGCGGTGCCGGCGGCGGTCGGAACGCTCGCGCGCATCGTCGACTTCCACGTGCTGCCGGACGGCCTGCTGGGTATCCGCGCACGGGGTGGCGAACGCTTCCATGTGCAGCGCTCGCGCGTGCGCGACAATGGCCTCGTGCACGGCGAGGTGCGGTTTTTCGCGGACGAACCGCCGCTGCCGATACCGCCCGAGTACGGTTTGCTGGCGACGATCCTCGAACGCCTGCACGAGCGCGCGGAAGGCGCGTTCGGCACGCACGAGCGCAGCCGCTATGACGACGCAGGATGGGTCGGCTTCCGCCTCGCCGAGGCATTGCCGCTGGAGCCGCCCGAACGGCAGGAATTGCTGCAACTGCCGGACCCGCTGCAGCGTCTCGCGCGGCTCGCCCGGCACATTCCGCGCTTCCAGCACGCCTGAACGGCATCACGAACCGGCAGCCACGGAGGGCCGCCGCCGTCTTCCCGCGGACACGGACGATCGCGAACCGATGGAGTCGCCAATGAAATACCTGCACACGATGATCCGCGTGCGCGACCTCGATGCCGCGCTGCGTTTTTTCCGCGATGGCCTCGGCTTGCGCGAGACGCGGCGCATGGAAAACGCGGCCGGCAAGTTCACGCTGGTGTTCCTCGCCGCGGACGAGACGCCGGACGCGGAGATCGAGCTGACCTACAACTGGCCGCCTGCCGACGGATCGCCCACCGAGGACTACGGCAGCGCGCGCAACTTCGGCCATCTCGCGTTCCGCGTCGACGACATCTATGCGACCTGCGCGCACCTCGCGGCGATGGGCATCACGATCAACCGGCCGCCGCGCGACGGGCACATGGCCTTCGTGCGCTCGCCCGACCTGATCTCGGTCGAACTGCTGCAGAAAGGCGAGCACCTGGCGCCGGCCGAGCCGTGGGCATCGATGCCCAATACCGGGGTTTGGTGAGGCTGCGAGCAGCAGTAAAGCCTGAAACACGAAGGACGCGCAGAGAAGCATCTTTTGTGTCATTCCGATGAACGCTCGTCATCCAGCCTTTGTGCAAACTCGCTTGAAGCTGGATCCCGACCTGCGCCGGGATGACGAGCAAGCTTTTTCTTCGTGTTCTTCGTGTTTCAATCTTTCGCTTTCGCCTTTGCCAACCAGCACGGACAACCCATGAACACCTCCGAACTGCTCGCGCTCGGCCAGCGCTACTGGCTGCCGGTCTATAAGCCGCGCGAACTGGTCCTCGCGCGTGGCGAGGGCGCACGCGTGTGGGATCGCGATGGTCGCGACTACGTCGACTTCGGCGCCGGCATCGCGGTCAACGCGCTCGGCCATTGCGACCCGGACCTCGTCGCCGCGCTGACTGCGCAGGCGGGAAAGCTCTGGCACGCGAGCAACGTGTTCTACACCGAGCCGCCGTTGCGCCTCGCGGAAGAACTCGTCGCCGCATCGGGTTTCGCCGAGCGCGTATTCCTTTGCAATTCCGGCGCGGAAGCGAACGAGGCCGCGATCAAGCTGGTGCGCAAGTGGGCCGCCGCGAATGGCCGCGCGCCGGAGCGGCGCGTGATCGTGACCTTCCGCGGCTCGTTCCACGGCCGCACCCTGGCGACGGTCACCGCGACCGCGCAGCCGAAGTACCAGGAAGGTTACGAGCCGCTGCCGCAAGGCTTCCGCTACGCCGCGTTCAACGACGTCGCCGAACTCGAAGCGGCGTTCGCGCCGGGCGATGTCGCCGCCGCCATGCTCGAACCCGTACAGGGCGAGGGCGGCGTGCTGCCGGCCGCACCCGGATTCCTCCGGCGTGTGCGCGAACTCTGCGACGCACACGGCGCGTTGCTCGTGCTCGACGAAATCCAGTGTGGCATGGGCCGCACCGGCACCTTGTTCGCACATGTGCAGGACGGTGTCACGCCGGACATCGTGACGCTCGCGAAGGCGCTCGGCTGCGGCTTCCCGATCGGCGCGATGCTGGCCGGGCCAAAGGTTGCCGAGGTCATGCAATACGGCGCGCATGGCACCACCTTCGGCGGCAATCCGATGGCGGCGGCGGTCGCGCGCGTCGCGCTGCGCAAGCTTGGTTCGGCCGATGTGCTGGCGAATGTCGCGCGTCAGGCACAGGCGTTGCGCGACGGCCTCGCCGCGATCGATGCGGAGCTCGGCCTGTTCGCCGGCGTGCGTGGACGCGGCCTGATGCTCGGCGCGGTGCTGGCCGATGCGTACAAGGGCCGCGCGGGCGAGATCCTCGATCGCGCTGCCGCGCACGGTTTGCTGCTGCTGCAGGCCGGCCCGGACGTGTTGCGCTTCGTGCCGCCGCTGACCATCACCGATGCCGACGTGGCCGAAGGCCTGCAGCGCCTGCGCGCGGCGCTGGCCGCGTTCCTCGCGCGCTGACGCGGCGGCGCGCCGGCTGTTTGTTCCGATCAGGTTCCGTGCTTGTCGATTTTGCCGGTCGTGCCGATGCGGAAACGGCAGGCATGGCCGCCGCGCAAGAGGCATTCCATGTGCTGGATCGGGCGCCCGGTCGCCGCTTCCATGAACGCGAGATCGAAGCGGCAGACGTCCGGATGCGCCTGCGCCAAGGCGTGGAACACGCAGTTGTAGGCTTCCACCTGCGTCTCGCCATCGCGGCGGACAGCGAGCGCTTCGTAGCCGAGCGCGTCGAGTTGCGTGGCCAGCGCGACGGCGGTTTCGTCTGTGTCGACCGCATTGACGTGCTCGGCCGCTGCGGCGCCGAGCTGGCGCCCGATGTCGGCCAATAGCGCCTGCACGCCGGACTTGCCGGCGCTGGCGTACAGGTGTTCCAGCACGCTGGTCGCGATCAGTCCGTAGTTGCGCGGGAACAGGTCGCGACCGGCCGGCAGCAGCACGTAACGCATCTGCGGCCGACCGCCGGTGGGCAGCGCCATGCCGCGCTCAATGAAACCCGCGGCGATCAACGCGGTCAGGTGTTGCCGGATCGCGTTGTGGGTGACGCCGAGCGCGTCGCACAGAGTCTCGACGGTCGTGCCCTGCGGAGCATGCAGGAGCTTGCGCAGCAATTTCTGCTGCGTCGGCCCCAGCTGGCGCAGGCTGGCGACGCTCTTCATGTGGCCTTGTCGGGGAACTGCCTGGTGATGCCGTCGGCGAGCGCGTCGGCGATCGTGTTCATGTGGGCCTTCATCGCGGTCCAGGTCGTCGCTTCCGCCTTCATGTCGCCGCTCATGATCTCGCTGATCTGTTCGGAATGGTGCGCGACATGTCCGAGCAGCAGGCTGCGCACGGCATCGTCGGGCAGGTACGGATTTGCGCCGGACAGGAACTTCGCGATCTCGTTCGCGTTCGCCGTGAGGTCGTTCATCGCCTTGTCGGCGGCGGCCGTATCGCCGGCGTGGCGCGCATCGGTGAGTGCCTTGACGCCGCCCCAGTGCCCGGCGAGCAAGGTCAGCATCTGCTTGCCCGCATCCGCGCCGTAGAAACCACCGACCGCATTCGCGATCTGCTTGGCATTGGCGACGACGTCATCGGCGGCCTTGGTCGCCGCCATCGGATCGCCGGCCTTGACCGCCATCGCATAGGCGCGCGTGTGTTCGACGTGACCGAGCCAGAGTTCGCGCAACGCGGCGTGCAGTTTGGGTGCGCTGGTCGCGCTGGCGGCGCCAGCGACCGCGTGATCGGCATGCTCGGCGGCATAAGCCGGCGTGCTGGCGGCTGCGGCGAATGAAAGGGCGAGCGCCAGGGCGCAGGCGAGTGGGATCGATTGCATCGGAGGACTCCGTTAGCGCCGTCACCTGACGGCAGGCGTCCATCTTGTCGCGTCCCCGATGATGGTAAACCCGTATATGTGCAAAGCGCCAAACACGTGGATTTTCAAAATGCGGATCGGCGTCCGCGGCTATTCGCGTTCGCGCCAGCGCAGGTGGTACAGGTCGTGGCGACGGTCCTTGAGGTTCTGCACGGTGCCGTTGTTGCGCGCGCGGGCGAGATCTTCGAGGCGCAGGTCGGCCCACAGCACCATCTCGGTGTTCGGCGTCGAATCGGCGGCGATGCCGTCGCGCGCGAACGGGAAGTCGCACGGCGTCAGGATGCAGCTCTGCGCGTACTGGATGTCGAAGTTATTGACGCCGGGCAGGTTGCCGACGTTGCCGGACAGCACGACATAGCATTGGTTCTCGACCGCGCGCGCCTGCGCGCAGTAGCGCACGCGCAGGTAGCTCTGGCGTTCGTCGGTGCAGAACGGCACGAACAGCAGCAGCGCGCCCTGGTCGGTCAGGTGGCGCGCGAGTTCGGGGAACTCCGCGTCGTAGCAGATCATCACGCCGATCGGTCCGCAGTCGGTCGGGATCACCGCGGCCTGGCTGCCGCCCTTGATGCCCCACCAGGTGCGTTCGTTCGGCGTCGGGTGGATCTTCGCGCGCGCGTGCACCGAGCCGTCGCGCAGGCACACGAAGCAAAGGTTGCGCATCTCGCCGTTGTCGGCGAGCGTCGGGTGCGAGCCGCCGACGATGTTGATGTTGTAGCGGACCGCGAGATCGGCGAACAACGCCTTCACCCGGTCCGTATAGTCGGTCAGGCGGCGGATCGCCTCGACCGACGGGAGCGGCGCGTTCTCGATCGACAGCAGCTGCAGCGTCATCATTTCCGGGAACAGCACGAAGTCCGATTCGTAGCCGGCGGCGATGTCGACGAAGTACTCGACTTGCGTCGCGAAATCCTCGAAGCGTGCGATGCGGCGCTGCTGGTACTGGATCGTCGCGACGCGGATCAGGTTCTGCGCGCGCGCGGCGCCCTTCGAGGCCGGCACGCGCGGCTGGTCGAGCCGGCTCGGGTCGCGCCAGACCAGGTGCGCCGCGTAGCCCATCGATTCGCGATCACCCGGTATGTAGCCGGGCAGCACGCCGATCAGCTCGAAGCCGTTGCGCAACTGGAAGCTCAAGGTCGCGTCGCGCGAGCGGCCTTCGCGCACGGCTTGCGCGTACGCCTCGACCGAGCCGTAGCTGGCCATGCGCCGCTGCAGTCCCGGCATGCGGCCGCCGAACACGATGCCGCGCAGGCCGAGTTTCTGGCACAGGCGCTTGCGTGCCGCATACAGGCGGCGGCCGAGGCGCAGGCCGCGGTAGTCCGGGTCGACGCACACGTCCATGCCGTACAGCCAGTCGCCGAGAGGATCGTGGCGCGACGCATAGCCGCCGCCGGTGATTTCGTTCCAGCTGTGCGCGCGCATCGCGCTGGCCTCGTCGATACGGAACGTCGCGCAGAAACCGACGATGCGGTCCTCGTACTCGGCGACGAACTGGCCTTCCGGAAAGCGCGCCTGCTGGCCGCGCAGCATGTCCGGCGAATGCGCCCATTCGCTGCCGTAGACGCGCGCGGTCAACGCGACCAGCGCCGGGATGTCGTCGGCGCGCGCGTTGCGCACCAGCAGTTTCGGCTTGTTCTCGGCGTGCTTGTTCACGCAACGTCCTCGATTGTCCGCGAGGTGTCCGGCGGCGCCGTCGCGGGCGGGTCGACGCGCCGGCATATCAGCAACACGGTATCGATGCGCGTGTCGTCGATCCAGCCGTCCTGCAGCGCCAGCGGCTTCTGCGCGCGCAACCCGAGCGGCATGAACACGCGGTTGTACCACCACATCGCGCGTTCCCGCTGGTGGGTCAGGAACCACATGCCGAGATCGACCAGGCGCGACGAGGACGGCTGCATGCCATGCACGGCGCTGCGTTCGACGACGAAGCCGTGGCGCGCGAGTTTGGCGTCGAGATCGGCGCGTTCGTAGCGGCGCCGGTGGCCGACGGCCTCGTCGAACGCGGTCCATGCGGCCTCGTGCAGCGGTACGGACAGCAGCAGCGCGGCGCCCGGTGCGCTGACGCGCGCGAGCTCGGCCAGCGCGGCGTCGTCGTCGTCGACGTGTTCGACGATGTCGAACGCGCAAACGCAGTCGAAAACGCCGTCGGCAAAGGGGAGCGCCGTGATCAGGCCGACGCTTGCGGTCGCGTCGTGGGCATGCAGGCACCTGGCCGCCTGCATGCTGATGTCCACGAACACCGTGCCGTCCAGCGGCATGCGCGGGCGCAGGCCTGGCGCGACCTCGAGCCGCGTCGTGCCACCGGCCGCCAGCTCCGTCGCCAGCGGCCAGGTGTTGAAGCGCTGCGGCCCGATCAATCGCGCGTCCGCCCACAGCGAATCGTAGAAGCGGCGATTGGCGATGCCGAGTTCGGTGTCGTCGCGCGGCGCGTGCGGGGAAGTGGACATTCCGATGCCTGCAGCGAAGCGAAGCGCCGGAACGCCTCGGGGCCGTCAGCCTGCCGCGGCGTCGCTGAATGCGCCCCGTGCGGCTTCCAGCGTGTCGGCGATGACCTGTTCGGTGTGCGCGATCGAGACGAAACCGGCCTCGAACGCGCTCGGCGCGAGGTAGACGCCGCGCTTGAGCATGCCGTGGAAGAAGCGGTTGAACAGTGCGGTGTCGCAGGCGGTCGCCTGCGCGTAGGTCTCGACCTTCTCGGATGTGAAGAACAGGCCGAACATGCCGCAGACGCGGTTGATCGTCATCGCCACGCCGGCCTCGTCGGCGGCGGCCTGGATCGAGTCGGTCAACAGGCGCGTGCGGCGATCGAGCTGGTCGTGGAAGTCCGGCGTCTGGATCAGGTCGAGCATCGCCAGGCCCGCGGCCATCGCGACCGGATTGCCGCTGAGCGTGCCGGCCTGGTAGATCGGGCCGGCCGGTGCGATCTTCTCCATGATCTCGCGGCGTCCGCCGTAAGCGCCGACCGGCATGCCGCCGCCGATGATCTTGCCGAACGTGGTCAGGTCCGGCGTGATGCCGTAGAGCGCCTGCGCGCCGCCGAGCGCGACGCGGAAGCCGGTCATGACCTCGTCGAAGATCAACAGCGCGCCGTGCTGCGTGCACAGCTCGCGCAACGCGGCGAGATAGCCGGTGCGCGGCGGGATGCAGTTCATGTTGCCGGCGACGGGTTCGATGATCAGCGCGGCGATGTCATCGCCGACCTCGGCGAAGAGCTTTTGCGCGGCGTCGAGGTCGTTGTACGGAATCGTCAAGGTGAGATCGGCCAGCGCGGCCGGCACGCCCGGCGAGGTCGGCGTACCGAGCGTCAGCGCGCCGGAGCCGGCCTTCACGAGGAACGCATCGCCGTGGCCGTGGTAGCAGCCTTCGAACTTCACGATGCGCGTGCGCCCGGTGACGCCGCGCGCGAGGCGGATCGCCGACATCGTCGCCTCGGTACCGGAGTTGACCATGCGCACGACTTCGACCGACGGCACGAGCTTCGCGATCGTCTCGGCCATCGTGACCTCGGCCGGGCACGGCGTGCCGAAGGAGAGGCCGTCCTGGATCGCGCGTGCGACGGCTTCGCGCACGTGCGGATGGTTGTGGCCGACGATCATCGGCCCCCACGAGCCGACGTAGTCGATGTAGCGCTTGCCTTCGACGTCCCACAGGTACGCGCCGTCGGCGCGCTGCGTGAAGAACGGCTCGCCGCCGACGGACTTGAACGCGCGCACCGGCGAATTCACGCCGCCGGGGATGCGCCGCGTTGCGCGCTGGAAGAGGTCGTGGTTGGTGGTCATCGGGAGTTTCCGTTGATCGTCGTCCCGGCGTATGCCGGAACCCGGCGACTTCATGGCGTCCGGAAGGCGCTGGACCCCGGCGTGCGCCGGGGCGACGGTAGAAAAAAGTCGGATCGGTATTGTCTTACGAACGCGCCGAATCGAACAGCGAGGCGAACCGCCGCGCATTCGCGCGCACGTCCGTCGCACCGAACAGCGCCGAGATCACCGCGACGCAATCCGCGCCGGCTTCGATCAGCGCGGCCGCGTTGTCCGCCGTGATGCCGCCGATCGCGACCAGCGGCTTGCCGAATGCGCGTGCGTCGCGCAGCAGGTCCGTCGTCGCGCGTCGCGCGCGCGGCTTGGTCGGCGACGGGAAGAACGCGCCGAACGCGAGATAGTCGGCGCCGGCCGCGGCCATTTGTCGCGCGCGTTCGAGCGAGTCGTAGCAGGAAGCGCCGACGATCGCGTCCGCGCCGAGCCGCGCGCGCGCCTCGGCGAGCGCGTCGTCGTCCTCGCCGAGATGCACGCCGGCGGCGCCGACGGTCGCCGCGAGTTCGACGTCGTCGTTGACGATCAGCCGCGCGCCGCGCGCCGCGCACAGGGCCTGCAGCGCGCGTGCTTCGCGCAGGCGGCGTGCCGGATCGGCGGTCTTGTCGCGGTACTGCAGCAGCGTCGCGCCGCCGTCGAGTGCGGCGGTACAGGCATCGAGCAGATCGGCGCGCGGGCCGTCGCTGATCGCGTACAGGCCGCGCAGGGCGATGCGGCTCACGGCACCGCCGCTGCGAGCCGCGCGCTTTCGCGGACTTGCGCAAACTGGGAGAATGAGCGGCCTTTGGGTTGCCGATGCCGTCCACGATGTCCGATTCCGCTGCCGCCGCGCCGTTCCGCACCTTCATGTGCGTCGTCTGCGGCTTCCTCTACAACGAAGCCGAGGGCTGGCCCGACGACGGCATCGCGCCCGGCACGCGCTGGGAGGACGTGCCGGACACCTGGACCTGCCCCGACTGCGGCGTGACCAAATCCGACTTCGAGATGGTCGAGGTCTGAACGGCCGCGCGCGCGTCGCCGGCATCGCGCCGGCACGTGCCACGTTTTCGCCATCGCGCCGTCGCGCGAAACGCATCGCCGAATGCTTGACTGCGCGCAGTCCGTCATTGCGAGGTTCGTCATGCGCGTTTTCGTACCGTTCGAGGAGGGCAGCATCGATTCCGGGGTCGACCCGCTGGTGCCGTATCGCTGCGGCGTTCCGTGCGCGCACGGCCTGAGCGAGGCGTTCACGCGGGACGGCGACGGCACCTGGCGGTTCGCGCCGGTCAGCGATGGATCTGCATCTCGTCGCCCGGCGTCAGGCCCAACTGCTTCGCCTGGCCCGCGTTGAGTTCGAGCACGTAGCGCGCCGGCGCGCCGCTCGAATACGCGGGGCAGGGATCGGCCGCGCACGGCGGCACGTCGTGCTGCACGCTGACGAGGTGTCGCTCGGCGTCGAAGAACAGCATGTCCTGCGCGAACTTGCAGTTCTTCATCCAGAACGCGCGCGGCGCGTCGTCCTCGAACACGAACAGCATGCCGTGATCGGCCGGCATGCTCTCGCGCTCCATCAGGCCGTGCTCGCGCGTGGCGTCGGTGTCGGCGATCTCGATGGAATAGGCATGGCCCTTCAGTTCGACCGACGGGCCCTTGGCCGCGCAGGCCGGCAGGGAAACGGCCAGCCCCAGCGTGAGCGGCAGCAGGCAGAACGCGCGAAACATCGGTTGCATGGCAAGTCCTCGGGCGTGGAACGATCGTCGGGTCGCGGGCGCGCGGCGCCGCCTACAGCGCGTAGCCGAACTGCTGCTTGAACTGGTCGGCGAACTCGGCGTAGCTGAAACGCTGGTTCTGCGTGCCGGGATGCTCGATCTTCAGCGTGCCCATCAGCGAGGCGATGCGGCCGGTGGTCGGCCAGTCCATGCCGCGCATCAGGCCGAAGATCAGGCCGGCGCGGTAGGCGTCGCCGCAGCCGGTCGGGTCGACGATGCGGCGTTCCTGCGCCGGCGGGATCACGTGGGTCTTGCCGCCTTCGTGCACGGTCGACCCCTTCGGGCCCTGCGTCACGATGTAGGCCTTCACGCGCGAGGCGATCTCGGCCGCGCTCCAGCCGGTGCGCTGCTGCAGCAGCTGCGATTCGTAGTCGTTGACGATCGCGTAGTCGGCCTGCCCGATCATCATGCGGAACTCCTCGCCGGAGAACAGCGGCATGGCCTGGCCCGGGTCGAAGATGAACGGCACGCCCGTCTCGGCGAATTCGCGCGAGTGCTGCAGCATGCCGTCGCGGCTGTCCGGGGCGACGATGCCGAACGTGATGCCCTCGACGTCCTTCACGTGGTGATCGTGCGAATTGAGCATCGCGCCGGGGTGGAACGCGGTGATCTGGTTGTTGTCGAGGTCGGTCGTGATGAAGCACTGCGGCGTGAACAGTTCTTCGAACACGCTGACGTGGTCGAGGCGGATGCCGCACTGCTTCATGTGCTCGCGGTACGGGCCGAAGTCCTGGCCGACGGCGGCGAACGGGATCGGGTCGTCGCCGAGCAATTTCAGGTTGTAGGCGATGTTGCCGGCGCAGCCGCCGAATTCGCGCCGCATGCGCGGCACCAGGAACGAGACGTTCAGGATGTGCACCTGGTCCGGCAGGATGTGCTTCTTGAACTGGTCCGGGAAGACCATGATGGTGTCGTAGGCGAGCGAACCGCAGATCAGTGCTGACATCGTCCATTCCGGAGGGCGCAATAACCCGCGATTGTGGCAGATCGGGCGTGTTTCCGCCTGCGCCGGCGGTCCTCCCGGATCGCGGGTGGACGCGCCTGTGCGTCGTTTCCGTGCCGGAAACCTGCGCCGGACAAGGGTTTTTTAACCTCTCCGACCTTGTTCAGCCACATGTTGCTGTTAAAATCGCGCGCTTTTCCGCTCTCCGACAAAGGCTCGCGCCGCGCTCATGTTCAAAGGTTTCCGCGGACTCTTTTCCAACGATCTCTCGATCGACCTCGGCACCGCCAACACGCTGATCTACGTGCGTGGGCAAGGCATCGTGCTCAACGAACCCTCGGTCGTCGCGATCCGGCAGGAACGCGGCCCCGGCGGCCCGCGCTCGGTCGCGGCGGTCGGCGGCGACGCCAAGCGCATGCTCGGCCGCACGCCGGCGGCGATCGTCACGATCCGGCCGATGAAGGACGGCGTCATCGCCGACTTCACGATGACCGAGGAAATGCTCAAGCAGTTCATCAAGAAGGTGCACAAGGCGCGCATGTTCAGGCCGAGCCCGCGCGTGCTGGTGTGCGTGCCGTGCGGCTCGACCCAGGTCGAGCGCCGCGCCATCAAGGAATCGGCGGAAAGCGCCGGCGCGCGCGACGTCTACCTGATCGAGGAGCCGATGGCCGCGGCGATCGGCGCCGGCATCCCGGTGCACGAGGCGCGCGGCTCGATGGTGCTCGACATCGGCGGCGGCACCTCGGAAGTCGCGGTGATCTCGCTCAATGGCGTGGTCTATTCGCAGTCGGTGCGCATCGGCGGCGACCGCTTCGACGAGGCGATCATCAACTACGTGCGGCGCAACCACGGCACCCTGATCGGCGAGTCGACGGCCGAGAAGATCAAGATGGAGGTCGGCTGCGCGTTCCCGCAGTCGGAAGTGCGCGAGATCGAGGTGTCCGGGCGCAACCTCGCCGAGGGCGTGCCGCGCATGTTCACGGTCAACTCGAACGAGATCCTCGAAGCGCTGCACGAGCCGCTGTCCGGCATCGTCAGTTCGGTGCGCAGCGCGCTCGAACAGACGCCTCCCGAATTGTGCTCGGACGTCGCCGAACGCGGCATCATCCTGACCGGCGGCGGCGCCTTGCTGCGCGACATCGATCGCCTGATTTCCGAGGAAACCGGCCTGCACGTGCACATCGCCGACGATCCGCTGACCTGCGTCGCGCGTGGCGGCGGTCGTGCGCTGGAGCTGATCGACCAGCACGGCGGCGACTTCTTCGCGCCGGAGTAGGCCGGGAGTCGGGAATGGGGAATCGGCACTGGTAGAAAGCGCCTCGCGCACGCCGTTTCCGTTTTTCGATTCTCCTTCCCCCGGTCCCCATTCCCAGCCCCATGCGCACCGACACCGCCACGCTGTTCGCCGGAGATTCGGTCAGCACGCTGCGCCTGATCGTCTATCTCGCGCTCGCGATCGCGTTGATGGTGCTGGACCATCGCGGCAATTACCTTGAAATGCTGCGACGTACCGGCAGCGCGCTGGTCGAGCCGATCTATCGCGTTGCCGCGCTGCCGGCCGACATCGCGCGTGCGACGCGCACCGCGGTCGCGACGCAGGACCAGCTCGCCAGCGAGAACCGCGAGCTGCGCGAGAAGCTGTTGCTGGCGCAGGCGCGCCTGAACAGGCTCGACACGCTGGTCGCGCAGAACGCGCGCCTGAAGGACCTGCTCGACGCGCAGAAGAACCTCGGCCTGTCGGTGCAGTTCGCGCGCCTGATCGACGTCGACCTCGATCCGTTCCGCCATCGCATCGTGCTCGGCATCGGCGGCAACCAGGGCATCGAGGTCGGCCAGCCGGTGATCGACGCGCACGGCATCATGGGCCAGGTCATCGAAGTGCTGCCGAACAGCGCGATCGCGATGCTGATCACCGACCCGACGCATGCGATCCCGGTGGTGGTCGAGCGCAGCGGCGTGCGCACGATTGCCTACGGCAGCGGCGCGATCGACCGGCTCGAATTGCCGAACATCCCGTTCAGCGCCGACGTCAAGGTCGGCGACAAGCTGCTGACTTCCGGTCTCGGCGGGCGCTTTCCCGCAGGATTCCCGGTCGGCGAAATCAGCGCGATAGCGCCGGACAGCAGCGGCATGTTCGCTGCAGCCGTCGCACGGCCCGCGGCCGCGCTCGACCGCAGCGGCGAAGTGCTGTTGCTGCGCGACCAGCCGCAGCCCTACGGACCGCCCGCGTTGCAGGAAGAGATGGGGCCGCCGGCCGACCTCGCCGGCGCGGCGCCGGCGGCGGCCGAAGCGACGGAATCGGCGCAGCCGTGATGCGGCCTCCGGCGCGCGCTCCCGTGTTCCTTGCCCTTCCCCGCGGGAAGAGCGCGAGCGTTCGTCGCGCCGCGCACGACGGCCGCGCCGCATTGGAGCGGCGATGAACCGCGCGCGCCTCCAGGGTTGGCTGTTCGCCGGCAGCCTGGCCGTCGCGTTCGTGCTGCAACTGATGCCGCTGCCACTGGCGTTGCTGCCGATGAAGCCGTACTGGGTCGGGCTCGTGTTGATCTACTGGGCGATCGAGGCGCCGGAGCGCATCAACCTCGGCTTCGCGTTCCTGTTCGGCCTCGGCAGCGACGTGCTGACCGGCGAGCTGCTCGGCGAGCAGGCGTTGCGCCTGGTGGTGCTCGCCTTCATCGTGCTGCGCTTCCGCGCGCGGCTGCGCTTCTTCCCGGTCTGGCAGCAGGCGCTCGCGGTGCTTGCGCTGCTGCTCAACGACCGTGTCGTGATGCTGATGGTGCGCGGTTTCGCCGGCGAGTCGATGCCGACCGCGTCGTTCTGGATCGCGCCCGTACTCGGCATGCTGGCATGGCCGCTGCTGTTCCTGCTGTTCGACGACTTGCGCGCGCGCCTGCGCACGAGCGAGTGAGGCGCGCATGGCCGGCGCATTCAAGCCGCTGAAGGAAGGCCGCCACGAGGCCAACCTGTTCCGTCGCCGCGCGCTGGCCGGTTTCCTGATCATCGTGCTGTGCCTGTGCGCGCTCGCCGTGCGCTTCGCGTTCCTGCAGGTCGAGCGGCACGACGAGTTCAGCGCGCGCTCGGAAGCCAATCGCGTGCTGACGCGGCCGCTGGCGCCGGCGCGCGGCCTGATCTACGACCGCAACGGCGTGCTGCTGGCCGAGAACGTGGCCGCGTTCCGGCTGGAAGTGACGCCGGAGCAAGTGCGCGACATGCCGGACATGCTCGCCCGGCTCGGCCAGTTCGTTCCGCTCGGCGAGGACGACATCGCGCGCTTCAATGCGCTGCGCAAGGGCAAGCGCTCGTACCAGGGCGTGCCGCTGCGGATGAAGCTGTCGGAAGAGGAGATCGCCAAGTTCTCGGTCAACCGCTGGGCGTTTCCCGGCGTCGAGGTGGTGCCGTACCTCACGCGCTCGTACCCGCTCGGCGCCGAGTTCGCGCATACGGTCGGCTATGTCGGCCGCATCGACACCGACGATCTCGCCAAGCTCGACAAGGGCGACTACGCCGGCACCACGCACATCGGCAAGACCGGCATCGAGCGCTACTACGAGGACCGCTTGCACGGCGAGGTCGGCTACGAGAAGGTCGAGGTCAACGCCGACCACCGTCCGCTGCGCGTGCTGCCGGACCGCCTCGCGCCGAAGCAGGGCGAGAACCTCTACCTGACGATCGACTCGCACCTGCAGCAGGTCGCCGAGGCGGCTTTCGAAGGGCGGGCCGGCGCGGCCGTCGTGATCGACCCGCGCAACGGCGAAGTGCTCGCGATGGTCGGCGTGCCGAGCTTCGATCCGAACCCGTTCGTCAACGGCATCGCGCACGCCGATTACGCGGCCCTGCTGGCCGCGCCGGACAAGCCGCTGCTGAACCGCGTGATCCGCGGTTCCTACCTGCCCGGCTCGACGATGAAGCCGTTCGTCGCGCTCGGCGGCCTCGAACTCGGCCTGCGTCGCCCAAGCGACACGGTGCTGTCGACCGGCGAATTCTTCATCCCCGGCCAGTCGCGCGCGTATCGCGACGACGTGCGCGGCGGCTTCGGGCGCGTCGACCTCGTGCAGGCGATCGCGAAGTCGGTCAACACCTACTTCTACTCGGTCGCGCTCGACATGGGCATCGACCGCTTCAGCGGCTTCATGTCCACGCTCGGCTTCGGCAAGCCGACCGGCATCGACCTCGTCGGCGAAGGCAGCGGCGTGCTGCCCTCGCGCGAGTGGAAACGCGCGCGCTACAAGCAACCCTGGTATCCCGGCGAGACGGTGATCGCCGGCATCGGCCAGGGGTATTGGGTGGTCACGCCGCTGCAGCTGGCGAACGCGCTGGCGACGCTCGCCAACCGCGGCATCCCGCATACGCCGCATTTGCTGCGCGCGGTGCAGTCGGGCCTCGACGGCCGGCCCGAAGTCGTGTCGTCGCCGCCGTTGCCGGGCGTGATCCACAAGCCCGACAACTGGCTGGCCGTGCACCAGGGCATGATGGAGGTCGTCAAGATCGGTACCGCGCGCGGCCTCAACGACGGCTTTCCGTACGTCATCGCCGGCAAGACCGGCACCGCGGAGCGCTTTTCGCGCACGGACGACACCTGGACCAGCATCAGCGCCAGCCCGATCGAGCGCCATCAGGTTCTGTTCGAGTGTTTCACGCCGGCGGACCAGCCGCGCATCGCCGTGATCGTCGCGCTCGAGGCGGGGCGCAGCGGTGCGCACGACGCGGCGCCGATCGCGCGCAAGATCCTCGATGCCTGGCTGCCGGGGGACATCGAGGCGCAGGGCATCGATCCGCGCACGAAGGTCGCCGCGTCGTCGCAGGAGCCGCGGCGATGATGATCGACGAGCTGTTCGCCAGCCTGCGCTATCGCCTGCGCTCGATGTGGCGCCGCCCGCGCATCGACCTGCCCCTGTTCGGCGGGCTGTTGCTGCTGATGGGCGTCGGTCTGATGACCCTCTACAGCGCCAGCGATTTCGACCGCGGGCAAGTGCTCGCGCAAGCGCTGCGCTTCGCGCTCGGCCTGGCGCTGATGTTCGCGATCGCGCGCGTGCCGCCGTTGACCTTGCGCAACTGGACGCCGTGGCTGTATGCCGCCAGCGTGGTGCTGCTGGTCATCGTCGCGCTGCACGGCGAGGGGCGCGGCGCGAACCGTTGGCTCGACCTCAGGATCGTGCGCTTCCAGCCTTCGGAACTGCTCAAGCTGACGATGCCGATGATGGTCGCCTGGTATCTCAACGGCCGCCCGCTGCCGCCCGGATGGGGCACGCTCGGGATGGTGGGCGCGCTGATCGCGGTGCCGGCCGCGCTGGTCGCCAAGCAGCCCGACCTCGGCACCGCATTGCTGATCGCCGCCAGCGGCGCGTTCGGCGTGTTCCTCTCGGGCCTGGCCTGGTGGCGCATCGGGTTGCTGGTCGGCGCGTTCGTCGGCGTTGTGCCGATCGCCTGGCACTTCCTGCACGATTACCAGCGCAACCGCGTGCTGACCCTGCTCGACCCGGAAGCCGATCCGCTCGGCAACGGCTGGCACATCATCCAGTCGAAGATCGCGGTCGGCTCGGGCGGCCTGTGGGGCAAGGGTTGGCACCACGGCACGCAGTCGCGGCTGGAGTTCCTGCCCGAGCACACCACCGACTTCATCTTCTCGGTGTTCGCGGAGGAATGGGGGCTGGTCGGCGTGCTGCTGCTGCTCGCGCTGTACGTGTTCATCATCGCGCGCTGCCTGTGGATCGCGGCCGAGGCGAAAGACACCTACGCGCGCCTGCTCGCCGGCGCGATCAGCATGGCGCTGTTCGTCTACGTGGTCGTCAACGGCGGCATGATCACCGGCGTGCTGCCCGTGGTCGGCGTGCCGTTGCCGCTGGTCAGCTACGGCGGCACCTCGGCGGTGTCGTTGCTGGCGGGATTCGGCGTGCTGATGTCGATCCACGCGCACCGCAAGACGGTCGCGGGATGAGCGGTACGCGGTGTTACAGTAGGCCGATGCCTGCATTGCTTCGCGCCGCCCGCGCCCGTCTCGTCGTCCTGTCGCTCGGCCTGTTCGCCGCCGGCGGCGGTCCCGCTTTCGCCAAGGATATCCCGGCGGACTTCCCGGCCGATGCGGCCGAACGCACGTTCGCCGCCGAAGTCGCGCGCGAAGGCGGCCCGAGCGAAGCGTCCGTGTTGTCCACGCTGGCCGGCGCGAAGGTACAGCAGTCGATCCTCGACGCGATCGCGCGGCCGGCCGAGGCGACCAAGCCGTGGAAGGACTACCGGCCGATCTTCGTCACCGACAAGCGCATCGCCGGCGGCGTCGCGTTCTATCGCGACAACCGCGCGCTGCTCGAGCGGATCGGCGCCGAATACGGCGTGCCGCCGGAGATCATCGTCGCAATCATCGGCGTCGAGACCGGCTACGGCAAGATTACCGGCAAGTACCGCGTGCTCGACGCGCTGGCGACATTGGCGTTCCATTACCCGCCGCGCGCGCAATTCTTCCGCGGCGAGCTCAAGCAACTGTTCCTGCTCGGCGACCAGCATCTCGCCTATCCGATCGACGAGCTCAAGGGCTCCTACGCGGGCGCGATGGGCTGGGGCCAGTTCATGCCGACCAGCGTCGCGAAGTGGGCCAGGGACGAGGACGGCGACGGTCGCATCGACCTGTGGAATTCGCTGCCGGACATCACCGCCAGCGTCGCCAACTATTTCGTCGAGCACGGCTGGCAGAAGGGCCAGCCGGTCGCCGTGCGCGCGCAGCCGGCACAGGATGCGCAGCCGCTGCAGCCGAAGAATTCCGAGCCGCTGTACCCGCTGCAGCAGATGGAAGCCTGGGGCTACGCGCCGATCGAACGCGTCGACGCGCAGACGCCGTCGACGCTGCTCACGCTCGACGGCGAACTCGGCCCCGAGTACTGGCTGACGTTCAAGAACTTCCACGTGATCACGCGCTACAACAAGAGCCCGATGTATTCGATGGCGGTCTGGCAGCTCGCGCAGGCGGTCGCCGCGGGTGCGGCGACGCCGTGAAGATGCGTTCGCGCGCGCTCGCCGGCGCCGGCCTCGCGCTGCTGCTGGCGGCCTGTGCCGGGCACAAGCCGCGCTCCGCGCCGTCGCCTGCGTCCGGCCCGCGCGGCACCAGCCTTCCGCCCGATACGGCGAGGCCGCAGTCCGAGCGCTACCGGCAGAACCAGGACAACGGGCCTGCCGCGCCGCCGATCGACGTGAGCAGGATTCCCGAGCCCGTGCCGAAGATCGAGCCGCGCTCGCGCTACGGCAACAAGGAAACCTACAGCGTGCTGGGCAAGACCTACACGCTGCTGCCGGACTCGAGCGGATACGTCGAACGCGGCATCGCCTCGTGGTACGGCAACAAGTTCCACGGCTACATGACCTCGTCGTTCGAGCCGTACGACATGTACGCGTTCAGCGCGGCGCACAAGACGCTGCCGCTGCCGAGCTACGCGCGCGTGACCAATCTCGACAACGGCAAGAGCGTCGTCGTGCGCGTCAACGACCGCGGCCCGTTCCACGAAAATCGCATCATCGACCTCTCGTATGCCGCTGCCGTGAAAATCGGCGTGTGGCCGAAGGGC
>Ga0153956_1000414_pt1 | contig 49842 bp, 43 predicted proteins | sample TSFL040MetaG_FD_104704 | JGI IMG/M metagenome (GOLD analysis project Ga0153956, IMG submission 104704) | Attine ant fungus gardens microbial communities from Florida, USA - TSFL040 MetaG | ecosystem: Host-associated > Fungi > Mycelium > Unclassified | place: USA: Florida, Wekiwa Springs... | reverse complement strand
CGGCGGTCTGGCGCACCTCGCCGATCGCCGCATGTTCCTGCGGTATCTCGCCCCGAGCAGGACGAAGCGCTGGGTGGTCTATGCCAAGCCCCCGTTCGCCGGTCCCGAAGCGGTGCTCGCCTAACGTGCTGGTTTCGAACGTGTCGAGCTTGGTCACTGGAAACCCAAACCTCAAGCCTGAAATCGCCAACACACTTACTTATGGCGCGGTCTACAGCCCGTCCTGGGCGCCAAGCCTGCAGGTATCGGTCGATTATTACGACATCACGATCAACGGCGCGATTTCGACCGTTAGCGACCAGGTCGGGCTCGACCAATGCTTTGCCGGCGTAACCAGTTTCTGCTCGCTCAACACGCGCGACGCCAACGGCAATCTAACGCAATTTCGGTCGTCACCGATCAATTACTCCCGGCTGCGGACCACCGGTATCGACATCGAGGCATCCTATCGCGTGCCGGTCGGGGACTGGATCAAGTCGTGGAACGGCCAGCTTACGCTGCGCGGCGTCGCCAACCGCGTGAACAAATATGTAACCTCGGCGCCTGGCCTAGTCACACGAGACATTGCCGGATCGATCATCGACAGCCAACCGAAATGGCGCGCGCAGGGGATCATCGACTATGCCAATGGCGGTTTCGATATTACCTTCATGGCGCGTTATGTCGGCGGCGGCATCTATGACGTCTCGCGATCGCCTGAACAGCTAGGCTTCCGCCACGTCGACTCCCAGACCTTCTTCGACGGGCAGATCAGTTTCGATATTCCGCAGGTTAAGAATGGACAATTCTATCTAAACGTCCGCAACCTGTCCGACACCGCCCCGCGGATCGCACCGTCGCCGGGCAATCTCGTCATGGTCACTAACCCCACTCTTTACGACACGGTCGGCCGGATGTTCCGCGTCGGCGTCAAATTGGGTTTTTGAGGAGCAACGGATAATGGCCTTCTCCAGTCTTCGCGTATTGGCGCTCGCGACGCTTTGCGCGGCAGGCGCCGGAGCCTCGCTCGCCGAGACGTCCGACCCTCACCTCGTTACCCAGCAGACCATCGATGGCTGGAAGAAGAGCCTGAACAACTGGGGACGCTGGGGCCCCAACGACCAAAAAGGGACGCTCAACCTCGTCACACCGGACGTCCGGAAAAGGGCGGCCGGCCTGGTGACTGCCGGCATCGCGGTGTCGCTCGAGCGTGAGCTCACGCCCGAACTGCTTGATCCCGAAGCACCGCCGGCTGCCCGCCCTGCCCCGCTCGCGCAGCGCATGCTATCGGGTCCACCAAAGCGGCCAACGGGAGCGACCGATCTGCTGTCGATAGCCGCCCATGGTTACACGATCACGCATTTCGACGCGCTGGGCCACCACTTGTTCAACGGCAAGATGTACAACGGCTATTCAGGCAACGAATATCTGTCGATGGAGAAGGGGCTGCGGCGCGACAGCCTTGCCGCGTTCGCCGACGGCGTGTTCACACGCGGCGTATTGGTTGACATCCCTGCGCTGAAGGGAATTCCCTATCTCGAGCCCGGCACGCCGATCTATGCCGAAGATATCGAGGCATGGGAAAAACGGACCGGGGTCCGGATCGGCCCGGGGGATGCCGTGTTCATTCGCACCGGCCGCTGGGAACGCGAAGCGGCCAAAGGGCCATGGGACATTTCGAAATCGGCGGCCGGCCTCGACGCGTCGGTCATTCCCTGGCTGCACAAGCGTGGCATTGCGCTGCTGGGAAGTGAATCAGCGCTGAGCGTTGTGCCATTCCCCGCCTCTACTCAGATCACTAACCCAGACGATTATTTGCCGGCGCATAACTTCGCGCTCGTCGCGCTCGGCATGCCCTTGATCGACAATACTGACCTCGGTCCGCTGGCGAAGACCGCCGCCAGACTGAAACGCTATACGTTTCTGCTCTCAGTCGCGCCGATCCGCGTCACCACCGGCACTGGTGCACCGGTCAATCCGATCGCCACCTTCTAATGAGCGTTGGTAACGGCTGAGGCACTTTGGATGGGAGGGCCGTGGGAGCAGACCTGCGTTTAATCGCCCTGTTTACAAGGGGCTCGTTTTAGATTCGTCTTGTTGGGCGACGCCAAGCCAAGTTCCCCGGCGATCTTCGATCATCGCAGATGCCGCCGAAAGCCGAATGCAGCCAAAACCACAAAGCCGAGCGAGATCAGACCACAACTGACGCCTACAAGCTTCATCGCTTCCCCGAGATACGCCTCGCCGCCCAATATATGCTGGGCGGTCAAGGGGACCAATGTCGGGCCAAGGGCGTAACCGAGCAGGCTATTTGAGACGAGGTAGATCCCGGCCGCCAGGCCACGCAAACTCGGCGGTGTCATGACCTGTAACGATGTTCCCGCGACGCTCAGCGGGAAGCTGTAGGAAAAGGTGAACAGCGCCAGGCATATCAAGGCCGTGCCGGGCGACCGGGCCATCGAAAACGACAGGATGAACAGCAGGATCAGTGCCGGACCGACGCACGCCGTCCACATCGTAGAGCGGGGAAAACGGCGTGCGAGCCATATATTGACGATCGGGCCGGCGATGCCGCCGGCAAGACCGGCCAGCAGTACGTAGATACCATAAGTCAGGCCGATCTGGGCCGGGGGCATTGCGTAGGTCCGCTGGAGATATGTCGGCGCCCACGCCGCCGCCATTGCCATGACCAGCCCGGCAATACTCATGCCCGGGAAGAAGAAGGCGTAAAAGCGCCAGCGAACGAGCATGAACCGCAACCCGTCGATCAGGCTCGTCGCGCTGTTATCGGCATCGATCGGTCGGGCCGGCTCGCGCACGGTGAACATCAACAATATCGGGGCTAGCCCGGCGAGCCCGACGATCAGGAAGGTGCTTTGCCAACCCACGATGGTGCCCAGAACCGGTAGTGTGACCGACGATATCGCTTCGGTCTTGGCGAGCACGACCCCGCCCGCGATCAACGCCATACCGCCCCCGATATAGGGAGCCGCAAGGAATGTGCTGTAGGCGATCGGCAGATGCTTTTTGTCGAACAGATCGGCGATCAACGACATGCCGGCCGGGAACAGCACCGCTTCGGCGCCGCCAACGATGACGCGCGTCAAGACTAGCGTTTCAAACTGCGTCGCGAATGCCGCCGCGATAGTGCCGATGCTCCACAGGATGCCAGCGGCGATCACGAGCCGACGTCGATTGAGCCGATCGACCGCGAGCCCGGCCGGAAGCCCCACCAACATGAAGCTGATGGTGAATGCCGGGCCGATCAGATAGCCGATTTGAAGATCGTTGACGCCGAACCGGGTACGGATCGGGCCGACCAGCATGTTCATAATCTGGCGATCGACGAACGCGAAGCAGTACACGATCGTCAGCACGACCAGGCAATAGATCGCCGCTGCCCTGGTCATGGGCGGGCTGGCGGGCGTCATTGCGTTTTCGGCAGGGCGTAGGCGATGATCGAGTCTCCCAGCCTTGACTGCAGCCCCAGATTACCCCCCGTCGCGATGACCACGAATTGACGCCCGCTGGTGCGTGACTGATAGCTCATCGGGCTGGCCTGGCCGCCGGCAGGCAGCCGGACGGACCACAGTTCGCGCCCGGTGCGGGTGTCGATGGCGCGGAACATCCGCTCTTGCGTGGCGGCGATGAAGATCAGCCCGCTACGGGTCGTCATTGCGCCGCCGGCATTGGGTGCGCCCAGCGTGAAGGGCAGGTTCGACGGGATGCCGAACGGCCCACTGTCGCGCGCGGTGCCGAGCGGACGCGACCAGATCAGCTTGTGGGTGCGCAGATCCACGGCAGAGATCAGTCCATAGGGTGGCGCATTGCATGGTGCTCCGAGCGGCGAGAGGAACGGCTTGATCCGCGCGGCGTATGGCGTGCCGCCCTGCGCGACGATGCCGTCCGGTGCGCGAGGGCTGCCACGCCGACTCGGCTTGACCCCCATTGCGTTGGCCTTGCCGCGGGGGATCAGCTGGTTGTAGTTGCCGACACGGTTCGAGTTGACGATCAACAGCCCGCGCACCGGATCGACCGAAGCGCTCCCCCAATCGACGCCGCCGAGATAGCCGGGATAGGTGATGCTCGGCGTCTCGCCCAACGGCGTCATCGTGCCGTCATAGCGCGCCTGGCGGAAGCGGATGCGACACCATAGCTGATCCAGCGGCGTGAGCCCCCACATGTCGCGTTCCTGCCAGCGCGGCCCGCCGAACGACGGCATGCCGATGGAGAAGGGCTGGGTAGGGGAGATACGTTCGCCCGACGGCCCACCGGCTTGGGGGACGGGGCGCTCCACGACATTGGCGAGCGGCTTTCCGGTCGCGCGGTCGAGCAGGAATATCTCGCCGCGCTTGGTCGGCTGCACCAGTGCCCGCTGGATGCCGTTCGGCGTCGGGATATCGACCAGCGTCGGCTGCGAGGCCACGTCATAGTCCCATAGATCGTGATGCGTCGTCTGGAAGGTCCAGCGTGGCCGACCGGTATCGACGTCGAGCGCGACGACGGTGCTGGAATATCGGTCGTCGAACGGGCGTCGCTGCGCGCCGTAATAATCGGGCGTTGCGTTGCCGATCGGCGCGAACACCAGCCCCAGCGCGGGGTCCGCCGACATGGGTGCCCAACTGTTGGGGGTCGAACGCGTGTAGGTTTCGCCCGCCTCCGGTGCGCCGATGCGATCGGGACGCCCCATGTCGAACGCCCAGGCGAGGTCGCCCGTCGTGGCATCGAACGCGCGGATCACACCCGATGGCTCACCCCAATGCTGGCCATCGGACACCCAGCCGCCGAGCACGACCTTGCCGCGGACGATCGTCGGCGCAGAGCTGACATAATAATAGCCGATATCGACTGGCCCCATGCCTGCGGTGAGATCGACGATCCCGTTCTTCCCGAACCCGGTGCACGGGCGGCCGGTGGAGGCGGACAGCGCGATCAGGCGTGCATCGACCGTGTTGGTATAGATGCGCTCGGCGCATTCACCGGTGGCGTTCGGCACGCGGTAATATCCTACCCCTCGGCAATTCGCGCTTGGCCGGCCCTGCAGCGAGATGCCGGAACGGAACCGCCAGTTGAGGCGGCCGCTTTCGGCATCGATGGAAAGAACGTCGTTGTTCGCGGTGCAGGCGTAGAGCGAGTCGCCGATCTTGATCGGCGTGACCTCCAAGCTGCGGGGCAAACCGCCGACATGGACCTCCCAGGCGACTTGCAGCTTGTCCACGTTGGACGGGGTGATCTGGTCAAGCGGGCTGTGGCGGGAACCACCCAGGTCGTTGCCGTAATTGAGCCAGTCCGTGCCTGTCGCAGCGAGGGGGTCGGGAGCGTTCGCAACCTCCGGAGCGAGCGAGCCCATTCCCGCTTGATAAAGGGGGTCGGGATACCCTGCCGGACCGAGGCGATGGGCCAAGGCTCCTAGAGCCACCGATGCCACCGCCGCTATGCCCAGAAGGACGAGACGGCGACCACGCCCACCCGATACGGGCGCTGGGCCGCGAATCGCGGCGAAACAGAATCCGACGCCCAGCACCATCGGGGCCACGAGGCGGGCGGCGAGCTGCCACCCGTCGAACCCGACCTCCCAGATCGCCCAGGCGATCGTGCCGATCACCATTGCGGCGTAGAGGATGGGGCCGCGCCGATCGCCGCGGCAAACGAATAGACCGCTGCCGATCGTGGCCAGCCCGGCCAGCGCATAATAAAGCGATCCGCCGTCACTCAGGAGCATGATGCCGCCGATCAGGAGGATCGCGCCGATCGCGATCAACAGAGCGCCGAAAGCGTAACGCGCCATGCGACCAGGTAGACCAGGAGCCATCACCCACATCCTTCCTACGTCCGCAACATTGTGGCGTTGCTCGACAATTCGTTCGCCGCATGAGTAGAAACGGCCGTTATCGAGCCCTCGAATATATCACGGATGATTTTCTACCAAGAACAGTTTTAGCATGAGCGAATAATTTGAGTTGCTTCGTGCGTGACGACAGCCATAATCCCACCGGGAAGTGACGGCGTTACCGACCGTCTGGCGAGAGGGCCTCGGAATGAGCATGGCGATGGGGTTGACGCGCGACTTGCTGCTTCATCCACGCAATCGAGCGACGGCCTCGTGAGCGGGGCCTTTCCGACGATGGAGAGCGAGGGCGCCGTGGCGCAGCCAGGCGTGTTTGCCAAGACCTATTACAGTGCTGTCGTGCTGATGCTGGTCTATTGCTTCGCGTTCGTCGATCGACAGATTTTCACGCTCATGGTGGGGCCGATCAAGCGCGATTTCGGCGTCAGCGATCTCGATATCGGCTATCTCCTGGGGCCGGCCTTCATCCTCAGCTATGTCACGGTCGGATTGCCCGCCGGCTGGTGTGTCGATCGGTTTCAGCGCAGCCGGCTCATTCTCGTTGCCGGGATCGCCTGGGGCATCGGTACTGCGCTCGCGGCGTTCACGGACAGTTATGGCGGGCTGTTCGTCTCGCGACTGTGCGTCGGTGCGTCGGAGGCGTTCGTCTATCCGGCGGGCATGTCGCTGTTGGCGGATCTGTATGATCGCCGACGGTTGCCGATCGTATCGAGCATGTTCGTTGTCGCTCCCGCACTCGGCGGCGGCCTGTCACTGCTTGGTGGCGGCTATCTCCTGAATGCCACGGAGCGCGCGCGACAGATCGGTTTGCCGTTGATCGGTGAGATGCGGGGATGGCAACTGACGCTGTTGATCATCGCATTGGTCGGCATGATCCCGGTGCTCATGATGCTCACGGTGCCCGACACGGTGCGTAGTCGGAAGGCGCCGTCCGCCGAGCGGCCTGGGGAGCAGGGCTATGGCCTGGTCGATGGCACGCTGTATATGATCAAGCGCTGGCGTTTTTATCTCACCTTCTTTTTCGGCATGGCTTGTTCATCGATGGTGATGCTGACGGTGTCGGCCTGGGCGCCGACCTACCTGGCCCGCGCGTATAATCTCAACCCGGCCGAGATCGGTGCAAGCTACGGCGTGCTGGTGCTTGTGTTCGGTATCGCCGGCAGCATCGCGGCGCCAATGATTAACGCCGGGATGGCGCGCTGGAATGCCTATCCCACGGCGCAAACGACGCGGCTCGGGCCCTTCATGCTGGTCATTTTTGCCGCCTTGCTGTGGTTCGTTCGAAGCGAAGGCGCGGCGCTGGCCTGCCTCGCGGCGCTGACCTTTTCCTATACCTTCCCCCTAAGCATGGCGACGACATCGCTTCAACTGGCGGCGCCCTCCCGGCTGCGGGGCGTTGCCTCCGCTTATTATTTCGTTGCGGTAAGCCTGATCGGCTACGGCATCGGGCCCACGGCGGTCCCGTTGATTACCGAGCATGTGTTGCATGATCCGGCGCAGATCGGTTCGGCGATGAGCCTGATCGCTATCATTTTCGGCACGCTCTCGATCGTTCTCCTGTCGATCTCCGTCGGGGGTTTCCGCCGTGAGGTTGAGCGCCAGCTTTAGTGGCGAAATAATTCTCCATACAGAATTTTATTGTCTATAACGAATAATTCTTGTGTCATGGCCGAAATGGAGCTTATCCTGCCTCTCGGCCGGAAGGAGACACAGATCCTCCGCGGACCGCAAAGTTGATCTGGGAGAGGGGAGGATTTTCGTGCCTTCATATCGCGCAAAGCTTCGCATCAGCCTGTTCTGCTCGGCTGCATGCCTGTTCGCTGTACCTGCCGTGGCGCAAACCGCACCGACAGCGTCCGCAGCGGAGCCTCAGGATCAGCGGGGCGGTCTGGAAGACATCGTGGTCACGGCGCGCCGCAAGGAGGAAAATCTCCAGAACATTCCGGTTGCCGATCAAGTGATTTCCGGCGCCCAGGCACAGAACCTTCAGATTACGTCCATCGAAAAGGTTTCGGTCCTGGCCCCCCAGCTGATCGTCGGTCGCAACGGGACTGGTAGCGGTGCGGCGATCGGCCTGCGCGGCATCAGCGTGAACGCCACGTCGATCAGCCTGGAACAGTCGGTCGCCACCGTGATCGACGGCGTATATTACAGCGGCGGCCGTGCGTTGAATATCGGCCTGTTCGATGTCGGCCAGCTCGAACTGCTCAAGGGGCCGCAATCGCTATTTTACGGCAAGAACACGACGGCCGGCGCGTTGTCGATCAACACGGCGGATCCCTCCGGCAAGTTCGACGGCCAAATACGTGTGGGTTACGAATTCAAGGCAAAGCAGCCGTCCGTCGAAGCTTATGTCGATGTGCCGCTGTCGGATTCGCTTTCCGCGCGCATTTCGGGCAAAGTCCTCAAGCAATATGGCGCGCTGATCGAGAACACGGCCTATACCGTAACCAACACGACCAAGGATATCGCGACGGGCGTCGTGACCTCGCACGTCACGCCGCCGGGTGATTCCAACCTACCCGGCGAGAAGACGATCCTTGGCCGTCTGGGCCTGAAGTTCGACCCCGGCAACGGCTTCGTCGCCGTGTGGAAGAACACCTACAATTACTACCGCACCAATGCGGCAAACTCCGCCTCGGTGATCAGCGTTTGCGAAAGCGGCAAGGTGCAGACCGATCCGACCGCGCCTTGCGGTCACGTCTTCAAGGTCGCCAGCGGCGCTATCCCCGCCGACATCGCCAAGTTCAATCCGTACGAAAATCGCTACGGCGGCAACGACTATCTCGATTACTACATGTTCAACTCGACGCTGAACATGACGTACGATGTCGGGAAGGTCAGCCTGTCGCTGGTGCCGGCCTATACGACGTATACCGATTACTGGGTTACGGATTCGGACTTCACCACGCTTTATCTCAACCGCGATCCGTCGCTTGGGACGGGCGGCAACAACGCGGCGACGCGTGAGCACCAGTCGGCATTCTCGGTCGAATTCCGCGCTCAGGCCAAGCTTGGCGGCCCGATCAATTTCATGGCCGGCGGCTATTTCCAAAGCAGCCAGATGCAGTTTGCCCAGGAAAACCTGTTCCCGGGCGGTGCGGAAAACTCGGCCGTGACCGACCAGACGTTGCGCTATCTGACCGTCCGCAAGCGGGCGTTTTCGAACGGTAAGACCTATTCGGCGTTCGGCCAGGTTCTGATCGACATTACGCCGCAATTGAACGTCACCGGCGGGCTTCGTTATTCCAAGGAGAACAAGGACTCGGAGCTTTCGCAGCCTTATGTTTTCCCGGGCGCGACCGCGTCATTCAAGCAGACGACGATCGGCAACAACCAGTCGTTCGACAACCTGTCGCCCGAAGCGACGATTACCTGGAAGCCGAGCAGTCAGGTGACCGTCTACGGCTCGTATCGAACCGGCTACAAGTCGGGCGGGTTCTCGATCAGCGGCACGATATCGCCGAACACCGTGGCGTCCGACGCGACGTTCGGCCCCGAGAAGGTGCACGGGTTCGAAGGCGGCGTGAAATCGACGTTGTTCAACCGTCAGTTGCGGCTCAACCTGGGCCTTTACACCTACAATTATACTGGTTTGCAGGTCGACTTCCTCAATCCGATCACCATTCAATACCTGACGACCAACGCGGCGTCGGCATTGACCAAGGGCATCGAACTCGAGGCGGAATATGCGCCGTTGTCGGTGCCCGGATTGCGATTGAGCGCCACGGCGGCGATCAACGATGCCAAGTATAAGAGCTTCCCGTTGGCGCCGTGCCTTACCGGCCAGACCCCGGCCGAGGGTTGCACGCTTCTTCCCAACACAAGTGGTGCTTTCACCCGCCAAGACCTGTCGAATCAGGCAACGCCACAGGCACCGAAGTTCGTCGCAACGACGGGGATCGACTACAGTACGCCGATCGGCGGGGGCCTGAAGCTCGGCGGTACGGCGAACATGCGCTATAGTTCGCGGTACAAGACCTATGCGTTCGCGCCGGACAATGCCAAGCGCTTCTACCAGGAAGCCTATGCCACGGTGGATGTCTCCATCCGCCTGTCGGCGGAAGACGATCGGTGGGAGCTGGCGCTGGTCGGCAAGAACCTCACCAACCATTTCATCCAGAGTTCGGCGTTCGACCTGACCTATACCGGTGCCCGCACCGGGCTTGCGACGGGCCTGCATTCGGATGTCCGCGCGACGATCTACGATCCGCGGACGGTGGCGTTGGTGGGCACCGTCAAGTTCTGAACTCGCTCACCCGCATTGGGAAAGGGCGATCCTGCAGGGTCGCCCTTTCTTGTCGTCAGCGTAGCGCCAGAGGATAGTGACGGAAGCCGCGATACCGGGTGCGAAGCAGCCGCTCGGACTGGCCGTTGCGGTGCATGGCGGGGAAGCGGGTGACGATCGCTTCGAGTGCGACACGTGCTTCCAATCGCGCGAGGGGCGCGCCAAGACAGACGTGGATGCCTGTCGCGAACGCCAGTTGCTTGTTCGGCCAACGACCGACGTCCAGTTCGTCCGGGCGGTCAAACTTGCGCTCATCGCGGTTGGCTGCACCCTGTAGGGTCCAGATCGTTGCGCCGGTCGGGACCGTCCCGCCCGACAGCTCCAGCGGTGCCGTCGTGCGTCGTGCACCCATCTGCACGGGGCTTTCGAACCGAAGAAACTCTTCGACCGCTGTCGTGAACAGCGACGGATCGTCGCGCAGGCGCTGTGCCTGCTCGGGGTGGTCGATCAACATGTCGATCGCGCTGGTGATCAGGTTGGTCGTGGTCTCGTGCCCGCCCGACAGCAGGAGCGCCAGATTGTGGAGGAGTGCGAGGTCGCTTAGCGGTTCTTCCTCGGGTGCGGTTGCCAGCAGCATCGAGACGAGATCGTCGCCAGGTTGGCGCCGGCGCAGCGCAACGAGATCGCCGAAATATGTTTTCCATTCCTCACTGTGCCGGTCGGCCTGATCGATCACCTCTTGCCCGACGCCGGGGTCGAGGCTGGTCGTGATCGAGTTCGCCCATGCCCGGAATCGCTTGCGATCCTCCGTCGTCACACCGAGCATCTTGCAGATCAGCGTCAACGGCAGCGCCGACGAAAACTCCTCGACCAGGTCGAGGGATCCCGTCTCGGCCGGCTCGCGCAGCAGTTCATCCACCGTGTCGCGGACCAACGGCTCCCACTGCGCCATCGCACGCGGCGTGAAGGCGCGCGCCAGCGAGCGACGGATGCGGCCGTGATGCGGAGGGTCCCAGGTCGTCATCGAATGCGTTTGGAACTCGAAGATCGGCCCTTCGCCCATGATCCGGCGAAACTCGGCCGACTTGTCGGTGGTGATCTCGCTCGCGGTCAGCACGCGGTCGACATCGGCATAACGTGAGACGATGAAGCTGCCGTTTGCATTGGGATAGAGCGGCGCTTCGTCGCGCAATCGGCGATAGGTGGGGAAGGGATCTTCGCGAAACGCGTCGCCGGCGGCGAACAGGTCGAAGTCGAACGGTGGCTGCTCGATCGTATCCGCACTCATGGCGCACTCCCCAATCCAGTCGTTATACTGTATCCAATTCGCATGCCGCCTCAGAACGACCGCGGCAGCCCGAGCACTTTTTCCGCCACGAACGACAGGACGAGGTTCTGGGAGATCGGGGCGATCTTCCACACGCGTGTTTCGCGGAAATAGCGTTCGACGTGATATTCGCGCGCATAGCCGTAGCCGCCGTGGGTCTGCACGGCGCGATCCGCGGCCTCGAACGCCGCTTCGCTGCCCAGATACTTGGCGATGTTGGCTAGCTCGCCGCACGGCTGATCCGTGTCGTATTGCCACGCCGCCTTCATCGTCAGGATCTCGGCCGCCTCCAGCTTGGCATAGCTGTCGGCGAGCGGGAACTGCACGCCCTGGTTCTGGCCGATCGCGCGACCGAACACTTTCCTGTCCTTGGCGTATTGCGTGGCGCGGTCGAGCGCGCGCTTGCCCAACTGGATCGCTTGCCAGGCAACCAGGATGCGCTCGGCGTTGAGCCCGTCGAGGAGGTATTTGAACCCTTCGCCTTCCTCACCGATACGGTCGGCCTCGCTGACACGCAGATCGTCCCACCACACTTCGCAGGAAGATACGGCGTTACGGCCCATCTTCGGGATCGGGCGAATGGTGACATGATCCGGGTCCATCGGCGCCATGAACAATGTCATGCCGTCGGTCTTCCTGCGGCATTCCGCCAGCGGCGTGGTGCGCGTAAGCAGCATGCAATGCGACGATTGCTGGGCTTTCGATGTCCATACCTTGCGGCCGTTGATGATATAGCCGTCGCCATCGCGCTTGGCAGTCGTGGTGATGCTGGTCGTATCGGTTCCGGCATCGGGCTCCGTAATCCCGAAACAGACGTGGAGGTCGCCAGTGACCAGCCGCGGAAGGTAGCGCTGCTTCATTTCGGGGCTGCCGAATTTCACCAGCGGGCTCATGCCGAACACGTTGATATGGACCGGCGTCGCGCCCGACAGGCCGGCGCCGCTGCCGGCAACAGGCCCAAGCGCCATCATCGCCTCGATCAGGCCGAGCCCGGCACCGCCATACTCCTCCGGGATTGTGATGCCGAGAAAGCCGGCGCTGGCGAACGCATTGTAGAACTCCCAGGGGAATTCGTGGTTCGCGTCCTTTTCCTCCCAATATTCGTCGGGGAAGTCGCGCATCAGCGCCTCGACCGCATCGCGGATAGCGCGCTGTTCTTCGGTGAACTCGAAGTTCATCCCGTTGCCATTGCCGTTCATCCGATCAGCCCTGTGCTTCCGCGCTGTCGGCCGGCTTCTTGTAGACCATCCCGTTGCGGATCGCGGTGACGACGATCTCGTCCTTCTGGTTGATCCCGATGTCCTTGAAGGTCACGATCCCGGCGTTGGGGTATTTCTTGCTCTCACGCCGCGCGACGATGTGCGTTTCGCCATGGATGGTGTCGCCGATGCGCACCGGGTTCGGAAACCGGATCTCATCGTAACCCAGATTGCCCATCGTCGTGCCGAGCGTGGTGTTGCGCACCGAAATGCCGCCGATGAGGTTGAGCGTCCACAGGCTGTTCACCGCGATTGCGCCGTGCGGGCTCTTCTTGGCGAACTCGACGTCGAGGTGGAGCGGCTGGTCGTTATGGCCGAGCACGGTGAACAACAGATTGTCCGTCTCGGTCACGGTGCGCGTGACCTCATGCTTGATCACCATGCCCGGTTCCAGCTCTTCAAACCACTTGCCAGCCATCATCCGACTCCCAAAACTGCGTTTCTATAGTTGTATGTATAACTTGGTTATATATAAATCAAAGATGATAGGTTATCATTTGCGCCAGCGCGCCACCATATCGGCGAGCGGCACGCTGCCTTCACGATCGGATCGGATGGACGATGGCGTCACCGAAAAGCGCGGGGCAGGGGCGGGCTGGAGCAGGCCGCCTGCCTCGATCATGGCGCCCCGTGCGCGCAGGTGCGGTTCGGCCGCGGCTTCATCCATCGTCAGGACCGGCGTCAGGCAAGCATCGCTGCCGTCGAAAACTGCGCTCCATTCCGCGCGCGTCCGCGTGGCGATCGCAGCAGCGATCTTCGCCCGTTGATCGGGCCAGCGTTCTGGCACGTCTGGGCCGCCGAATTCGGCCGGATCGAGCCCGAGCCCGGCGCACAATGCCGCGCGAAACTGCGGTTCGATCGCGCCGATCGCGACATCCAGGCCATCGGCGCAGCGATAGACGCCGTAATAAGGCGCGCCGCCGTCGAGCATATTGGACTCGCGTTGCATCTTGAGTTCGCCGATGCTTGCCATTTCGAAGAAGAACGACAGCAGCGACAGCGCGCCGTCGCACATTGCGACATCGACCACCTGGCCGCGCCCGGTGCGGCTCGCGGCAAGGAGCGCGGCGAGCACGCCCGCGACCAAATAGAGCGCGCCACCGCCATAATCGCCGACGAGATTGAGCGGCGGTACAGGCCGCTCCGCCGGCCCGATCGCGGCCAGTGCGCCTGTGACCGCGATGTAATTGATGTCGTGTCCCGCGCGCATCGCCGCCGGACCGTCCTGGCCCCAGCCTGTCATGCGTGCGAACGCCAGGCGCGGATTGCGTTCGAGCATCACCTGCGGACCCAGGCCGAGCCGCTCCATGACACCGGGCCGAAACCCCTCGATCAACGCATCGGCGCCATCGATCAGGCTGCGGACGGCCGCCAGGTCTGCCGGATCCTTCAGGTCGGCGGCCACGGTCGGACGGCCGCGCCCGGTGATCGGGTCGGGGACCGGCTTGCGCGATTGCGGGTGATCGATGCGGACGACCTCCGCCCCCATGTCGGCCAGCATCATGCCCGCGAATGGCGCCGGGCCGATCCCGACGAATTCGACAATGCGGATGCCGTCCAGCGCGCCCATGGCTCAATCGATCATGTGCAGGCCGGCGCCGAGGTGCGCAGCGCCGTCGATATGGATCATCTGACCGGTCATCAGCCGGCCGGCATCGCTCGCCAGGAAGGCGATCAGTTCGGCGACTTCCTCGGGCGTGGTGGCGCGGCCAGCGGGGGTTGCGGCCAGCAGCGATTGCAGCATCTTTTGCGCGGTCGGGCTTTCCAGTCCTTCGGTCGTGACGATACCGGGGCCGATGCAGTTGAGCCGAATGCCGTCTTCGGCCCATTCGAGCGCCATCGACCGCGACATGCCGAGCACCCCGGCGCGTGCCGCGATCGAATGGGCAAGGCCCTTGGAGCCTCGATCCACCCCGGACAGCGAGATGCTGACGACGGCGCCACGCCGCTCTTTCAGCCATGGATAAGCGGCGCGGGTAACGGTAAAGATCGCCGACAGGTTGACGTCGATCACCGCATCCCAGCCTTTGCGGCTTATCCCCGTTGCGGGCGCATAAAACTGGCCGCCGGCATTGTTGACCAGCAAGTCGATGCCGCGAGCATCGCCGACCCGGGCGACCATCGCTTCGCTGGCGGCGGCATCGCGCATGTCGCACGATTCGATATGAAATCGACCGGGAAGGGTGGCGGCCATCGCCTGGGTTTCGGCGAGCGGCTCGGATCGGCGGCCGGTGCCGGTCACGTCCATGCCGAGCGCCATCAGTCGGAGAGCGACAGCGCGGCCGATGCCGGATCCGGCTCCCGTCACGATACCCGATCGCCCGGTGAACAGACCGGTTGCCATCACCTGACCGGGCGCGTGCGTCTGGACAGTGTCCAATGCCATCGCGATCCTCTCTCGATCGATTCTGTCTTTTCAGAATCATCGCTATAGAGAATAGTATTCTCTATCAAGTCTGAACCTTTGAAATGGGTAAGCGATGCAATCGACAAGGGAGTTCGACCCGCGCCGTCTGGCGTCGTTGATCATTGATGACTCGGCGCAGACTTATGATTGGCGTGATGCCGCGCTCTATGCGCTCGGCACCGGTGCTGGCGGCGACCCGCTGGATCGCGCAACGCTCGGCCTGGTATCGGGGCCGGAATTGCACGTGTTGCCAAGCTTTGCGACGGTGTTGGGTTATAAGACCTTTTGGGCGGCCCATCCCGCGGCGGGGATCGATGTGGCGCGTGTCCTGCACGGCGAGCAAAGCCTTCGAGTCACCCGGCCTTTGCCGACCAGCGGAAGGGTCATACGTCGCACCGATATTACCGACATTATCGATCGCGGTATCGACAAGGGGGCTTTCGTCCGGGTGCGAGAGACCATCGTCGATTCGTTGTCGGGGGATGTCCTGGCGGAAATGGCGTCGACCGTGATTTGCCGTGGCGAGGGCGGTCGGGGCGGCACGGCGACGGTCGATGCCTTGCCGCCGCTCGATCCCTTACCGGAGCGGGCGCCGGATATCCTCGTTGCGATACCGGGGAACCTTCAGCAAGCGCTGCTCTACAGACTATCGGGTGACCTCAATCCGCTGCATTCGGATCCGGAAGTCGCGCTCAAGGCGGGATTTGAACGGCCGGTCCTGCACGGGCTGGCGAGTTTCGGCATGGCCTGTCGCGTGCTGATCGAACAGCGGTGTGGTGGCGACCCCACTTCCTTTCGCGCCATGCACGCGCGCTTTTCCCGTCCGCTGTTTCCCGGGGAGGATACCGAGCTTGCGATCTGGCGCGACTCGGGTGGTGAGGCGCGGTTCCGGCTGAATGCGGTGGGTCGCGGCGTAACGGTGCTCGACCAGGGACGTCTCGAACTGGCTGAAGGGGAGGATTGACGATGCGCGGCGATATCATCCGGACCAATCATGTCGGGTTCACGGTCCGCGATCTCGACCGCGCGATCGCCATGTTCGTCGATATCTTCGGTTATGCGATGGTGTCGCGCGGCGGGCGGAATCCGCCGGCCGTGCAGGCACTGACCGGTGTTCCGGATGCCGATATCGAAGTGGTGCATCTGCGTTGCGAAGGCCTGCTCGGCGTCGAACTCATTGCCTATCACGCGCCGGAAGATAGTGGTCAGGCAGTGGGGCGCCCATGCGATGCCGGTTACACGCATCTGACGTTCGATGTTTCGGACCTTGATACCGCGTTGGCGCGGGCCGCGGCCCATCAGCTCCTGCCGGTAGGCGAAGTGGTCGGCAATACCGGCGGCACCAGGGGCATTCGAGTGGTCTATTTGCGCGACCCCGACGGTATCAACATCGAGCTGGTTCAGCGCCCTTGACGATCAGGCCTGCCATTGCGGCCAATGCGCGGCGGCCGGCGGGTTCATCATCCGCAGCCTTTCCCGCAAGCCGAGGATGCCGGGATATTCGTCCACCGGCGTGAAATAGAGGAAGCTGAGAAAGCGTTCCGCGAACAGCCAGCGGCCATCGGCCTTCACATACGAATCGCGGTAACGGATCGCGCCGACCAGATGCTTGCCGGCCGGGATCACTTCGGCATGGCAGAAGACGATGCCGGTCGCGCGGCCACGATCGGCGGCGTCCCAATCGACGATCATGTCGTGATTGACGTGAAAGCTGGGGCCGGCGGATCCGATGCGGCTGCGGAGCAACTCGGTGATCGCGGCGCGTCCCTCGGCCTGCGGCGGAGCATCGACCCAGCCATAAAAGGCGTCGGTCGCGAACAGGCTTCCGAGCGTGTCGAAATCATGGTCGTCGACCGCCAGCGAATAGCGGCTGCACAGCGCCCGGATTGCCTCGCGGTCCTCGATCCGTTCGATACGAGCGGCAAGCGAATCGTCGGTCATCTTCCTCTCCCATTCTTTGCTTGCGTCATTATCCTGAGAGAATATTATACGCCAAGGAGAATGTTTGGTCGTGAGTTCGGCTGCCTCGATTGACACCAAGGTAGCCCCTGCATAAGTTGTCCAGACATCTTTTCAACAAGCACCGTGGCATCGCGTCTCGGTGAGGAGGAGAGCGGCCTTGGATAACGGTGCCGTCGGTCGACCGATACGGTCCATGCTGTTCGTTCCCGGCAACCGTGCGAACTGGATCGAAAAAGCCAAGGCAGCGGGGGCGGACGCGGTCGTCCTCGACCTGGAAGATAGCGTGCCGGTTGCTGAAAAGGCTACCGCGCGCGGGATCGTCGCCGAGGCGGTGGCCAACTGGGGTGCGGGCAACGGCCTCGTCTATGTGCGAACCAATCCGGGCAATCACATGCCCGATTGGGACGATATCCAGGCAGTCGTCCAGCCGGGTCTCGCCGGCATCTTCGTCGCCAAGGTCCAGGGTGGGCAGGATGTCGAGATGGTATCGCGGATGGTGGCGGAGGCGGAGCATCGCCGGGGCATGCCGGTCGGTGCGCTGCGCTTCGTCGTGGCGCTGGAAATGGCGCGCGCGGCCGAGTTCGCGTTCGAGATCGCCTCGCATCCGCGCGTGCAGTCGATCGTCTCGTCGGCGGCGCGCAACGCCGATGTGGCCCGCGCGCTGGGCTTCACCTGGTCGATGCCGGGGCTCGAGACGCTCTATTTCCGGTCAAAGGCGATTATCGCGTGCCGTGCGGCGGGCAAGCCATTCCCGATCGGCGGGCTATGGCAGGACGTGCATGACCTGGAGGGGCTGCGGACGTTCGCGACCTTCAACCGTTCGCTCGGTTTCACCGGTGAGATCGTCCTCCACCCCAGCAATGTCGCGGTAGTGAATGAAGTCTATTCGCTCAGCGCCGCCGATCGCGACTATTATGAAGGCATGATCCAGGCATTCGCCGCCGCAGAGGCAGAAGGCCGGGCGGCCGTGATGTATCGTGGCGAGCATGTCGATATCGCGCATGTCGAAACGGCGCGCGAGATGCTGCGCATCCACGGACCGGCGGCGTGACCGACACGTTCCGGTATCCGCCGATCGCCTTGCCGCCGGAGGCAGAGGTGTTGCGCGGCGAAGTCCGCGCCTTTCTGGCCGACCAGGGTGCGCATTGGTCGCTGCTCGACCGCGCGCATAGCTGGACGCAGTTTGATCGGGACTTTTCGCGGGCGGTTGGTGCGCGGGGCTGGATCGGGATGACATGGCCGAAAGAATATGGCGGTCACCAGCGCAGCGCACTGGAGCGCTATGTCGTGCTCGAGGAAATGCTGGTGGCGGGTGCCCCGGTGGGCGCGCATTGGTTCGGCGATCGGCAAAGCGGGCCCCTCCTGCTGAAGGCGGGGACGGAGGCGCAGCGTCGTGCGATCCTGCCACGCATCGCGACCGGCGAGCTTGCCTTCTGCATTGGCCTTTCGGAGCCGGATTCCGGTTCCGATCTGGCGTCGCTACGAACGCGGGCAACGCGGGTTGCCGACGGCTGGCAGCTTGACGGCACCAAGGTGTGGACGACCAACGCGCACCGCTGCGACTATATGATTGCCTTGGTCCGCACGTCGCCGGTGGTTGAGGGGACGGCTCGCCAATCGGGTCTGTCGCAATTCCTCGTCGATCTCACGCTTCCCGGTATCTCGATCAAGCCGATCGCCGACCTGACCGGCGAAGCGCATTTCAACGAGGTCCATTTCGATGGTGTCGTGGTCGGCGCCGACGCCATGATTGGCGGCGAGGGGGAGGGCTGGGCGCAGGCCAATGCCGAACTGGCGTATGAGCGATCCGGGCCGGACCGCTACCTCAGCGCGTTCCCGGTGGTGCAGCCGGCGCTCGACAGGCTGGGAGCGGATAAAGGCAATGACATCGCGATCGGCCGATTGGTGGCGCGCTATGCGACGTTGCGTGGCATGTCGCTGTCGGTGGCGGGCATGCTCGAACAGGGAATGGCGCCGTTGCAGGAAGCGGCGCTGGTCAAGGATCTGGGTGTCGATCTTGAGCAAGAAACACCGGCATTGCTCTGCGATCTGCTTGAAGTTGGACCCGATTTGCCTGGCGATGGCGGGTTGGAGGATGCGCTCGCGTTTCTGACCCAGGTTGCCCCGGCCTTCTCGCTGCGCGGCGGCACGCGCGAGATCATGCGCGGGATGACGGCCCGGGGGCTGGGGTTGCGATGAGCGACAGCGAACTCATCGCCCTCCTGACCGAACAGGCCGGACGCCTGTTCGATGACTTGATCGATCGCGACCTACTGGCGGCAGTCGAGCATGGCGTACCGGCCGCTCTGGCCGATGCCGTTGATGCGTTCGGACTGGCTGCGGCTCTGGAGGTAGCGGAGGAAGAGGGTGGCCTGTCGTTCGCCGACGCGGGTTCGTTGTTCGCTCTGTTCGGGGCTCACGCCGTGCCGCTGCCCATTGGCGAAACGATGCTGGCCCGCGCGTTGTTGGCGCGCGCCGGGATCACGGCACCGCCCGGTGATATCGGTCTTTCGGTGCGTGGCGGCGACGGAGTCGCCTTTGGTGACCGGTTGGCGCACATCGTTGCAAAGCGGGACGACAAGCTGGTCCTGCTTCCCGTGGACGTCCAAACGGCGACGGCGGGCATCTCCCGTCAGCCGCGAGCGATCGTCGAGCCAATCGCGCCACCCGTCGCCGAGGCGGCGTGGCCGGCGGCGCTTCCAGATCCCCTGACGCTGGGCGCGATACTACGCGCGTCGCAGATCGCCGGTGCCATTGCGCGTGTGCTTGCGCTGTCGGTCGACTATGCCAACACGCGCCAGCAGTTCGGCCGCTCGATCGGCAAGTTTCAGGCGGTGCAGCAATTGCTCGCCAAGCTCGCGGCGGAAGCGGCTGCGGCGCGATCGGCGGCGGACGGCGCGTGGGCGGCGGTGGATGCGGGAGACCCAGGCTTCGCCCCGGCCATCGCAAAGATCCGCGCGAGCGAGGCGGCGCGCGTCGTGGCAGCGATCGCGCATCAGGTGCATGGTGCCATCGGTGTCACCGATGAGCATGCGCTCCACTATTTCACCCGCCGGTTGTGGGAATGGCGGCTCGACTTCGGCAGCGACAGCTATTGGGCGGCGATTCTCGGCCGCGCCGCGCAGGCGGCCGTAGGCGGACTCTGGCCCTTCCTGGTCACGGATTGTGCCCGGATATCTCGAAAGGTAGACGCATGACCGCCACGATTGCTGACCATCCCGATACCGGCGCGAAGGCTCGACAGCGGGAGAATCTGCGCAGTTTGTTCGACGCGCGGTCGATCGCGCTGATCGGCGCCTCGGCCGATCCGACCAAGCTGGGATCGGCGCCGATCGCATCGATGGCGACGTTGAACTTCCAGGGCACGATCAACGTCGTCAATCCGCGTTACGAGGAACTGGCCGGCCACCGTTGCTATCCCAGCGTCGACGCGTTGCCCGACGATGTCGATGCGGCGATGATCATCCTGCCGGCGCCTGCCGCGGTCGAGACGGCAGAAGCGCTGGTCGCGCGCGGTATCCAGTCGATCGTGATGATCCCGCAGGGGTTCGGCGAAGCGGGCGGCGAGGGGGTGGAGCGTGACAAGCGCCTGCTCGCGCTTGCCGATCAGGGCGCCGCGATCACCGGCCCGAATACCAATGGGATGGCCAATGTCGCGACCGGTCTGGCCATGTCGATCGCGCCGATCTGGCAATATCCCGGCCGCGTGCTGCCGGGCCGGATCGGCGTCATTTCGCAATCAGGCGCGATGGTCAGTTCGCTCATCACCTACGTGACACGCTGCGGCCTCGGCGTCGGCAAGTCGATCACGTGCGGTAACGAATTGATCCTTGGCGCGGCCGACTATCTCGACTTCATGGCGGAAGATTCCGACACCGACATCATCATCATCTACCTTGAGACGATCCGCGACGTGCCGGCGTTTCGCGCCGCGCTCGCCAATGCTCGGACACGCGGCAAGCCGGTGATCGCGATCAAGGTCGGTGAATCGGACAGTGGGCAGAAAGCGACACTGTCGCATACCGGTGCGATTGCCGGCTCGTATCGCAACATCATCGCCTTTCTGGAGAATGAAGGCGTGTATGTCGCCGACGATCTGGAATCGCTTGCGATGATCGCCGAGTGCCTGACGCGTTACGAATGGTCACCGGACGACGCGCCGGCCAAGCCGTTCATCGCCTCGATCTCCGGCGGCTTCGCGGCACAGACCGCGGATGTGATGGCGCGGCTGGGTATGCCGCTCCAGGATCCGAGCGAGGCGGGCGCGGCGGCGCTGTCGGCACTGCCGACCCAGGCGCATCCGGTGAACCCCTATGACATCGCCGCGCAGAATCCGCTGATCCCGCGGATCATCGAGATCTTCCGCGAGGATGGCTTCAACCAGCTGCTGTTCGGCTTCGTGATGCTGAAGCCGGAGATCAACGCACAGGTCAGCCAGATGCTGATCGACGCCAAGACGGCAGGAATGACGCGGCTGTTCGCGCTGTCGCCCCAAGTCGATTCCGAGGATCGCGCGCGTTTCAATGCTGCCGGCATCCTGATCACCGACAATGCCGTCGCCTTGCTCAAGGCGCTGCGCGCGATCGAGACGCATCGCCGCAATGCGCAGGCGCGCGCCGCGCGGACGGCGGCGCCCCGCGTCGTGCCGGACGTGGCGCTGCCATCCAGCGCGGGGCTGGTCGACGAGGCGCGTAGCAAGGCGCTGATCGAACAGGCCGGGATACGCACGCCCCGCAACCGCGTGCTCAGGGTCGCGGATGGTTTGGCCGATCTTTCCGGGCTGACGCGCCCGCTCGTGATGAAAGGGCTTTCCGACAAGATCGCGCACAAGAGCGAATATGGCCTCGTCGCGCTGGGACTGTCGAAGGACGAGGAAATCGGGGAGGCGTGGGGATGCATATCGGCGGCGCTCGCCAAGGCCGATCCCGACGCTGACTCGATCCTGGTCGAGGAGATGATCGGCTCGGGTCTGGAAGCGATCCTGGGTGTGCAGCGTGACAGTACTGTGGGGCCTGTGGTGGTGCTGGGCGCCGGTGGTATCCTGGTCGAGCTGCTCGACGACGCAGTTATCCTGGTGCCGCCCTTCACGCCGGCCGACGCCAAGGCGGCGATGGCGCGCACCAAGTTCGGCAAGCTGCTGAACGGTTATCGCGGCCGGCATTTCGACGCGGCCGCATTGGCCGACGCGGCCGCGACGCTTGGCGACATCGCGCTGGCGAACCCGCGCCTCGAATCGCTCGACGTCAATCCGGTGCTCGTCCAGCCGCAGGGGCAGGGCGTGATCGCGGTGGACGCCAAGATAGTGATCGGCGATTGACCGACATGGCCGACACGGGAACCATGATCGCGATGAGCAAAGACGGGTTGGACGACCGGGGCGGACGGGCCCCCGGCTATCGCCAGATTACCGAGGCGCTGATCGCCGACATTCGGGCGGGTTTGTGGACCGTCTCCGGCAAGCTGCCGACCGAAGCGGAACTGGTCGCGCGGTTCGGTGCCAGTCGCAATACGGTGCGCGAAAGCATGCGCGAACTCGAAACGTTCGGCTATATCAAGCGGCGGCGCGGGACACGGTCGATCCTGATATCGGCCGATCCGGGCGACAGCTTCACCAATTCGGTGCGTTCGATCGACGAATTGCTGCAATATTCGCGGCACACGGTGTCGCGAATCGTATCGACCGAAATGGTCGTGGCGACGGGTGCGTTGCAGGAGCGGTTGAACGCCGCGCCGGGTTCGCACTGGCTGCGCGTGCAGGTGTTGCGGATGCCGATCCGCGGCGCAATGCCGCTCGGATTCTCGGAGATCTTCGTCGACGAGCGTTATGCCGCGATCGCCGACAAGCTGGATGATGACCACACTGTCTATCGGACGCTGGAAGAAGAATTCGGCATTACGTTCCGCCGTGTCGAGCAAGTGATCCGCGCCAGCGCCGCCGCCGGTCCGATCGCCGACTATCTGCGGGTAAAGCCCGGCGCGCCGATCCTGGTGGCGCGCACCGAATTCGTCACCAGCGCGGGCGACGTCGCCGAGATTGGTTTCGGCCATTTTCCGGCCGATCGCTATAAGGTCGAGGTCGTTCTCGAACGCGGCGGTGCCGACGTTGACGAGGAGGACCGGTAATGAACGCCCCAACAACTTTCGAGCTTCCCAGGGCCGGCCTCGTTATCGGAGACCGTTACCTCGCGACCGGCAGCGCCGGGGTACACCAGCATCACTATGCGGCCAACGGCCAAGTGCAGGCCGAAGTGCCGATTGCCGGCGCGTCGGAGGTCGATGCGGCGGTCGCCGCCGCCAAGGCGGCTTTTCCGGGCTGGCGTGCGACCAGACCGTCGGTGCGGCGCGACTTGCTGTTCAAGCTCGCGGACCTGGTCGAACAACATGGCGAGGAATTGGCCTGGATCGGTGCGCGAGAGAACGGGTCGCCGATCTCCGGCGTGCGGATGATTCCGGGCAAATTTGCGGCCTGGACCAAATATTCGGCCGGCTTTGCCGACAAGCTGGAGGGCCGTGTCGTCTCGACGTTCCAGGACGACAATGTGCTCGATTACACGATTCCCGAGCCGTATGGCGTGGTTGCCCTGATCCTCACCTGGAACGGTCCCTTGATGGGACTTGGCATGAAGATCGGCGCGGCGCTTGCCGCTGGCAACACGATCGTGATGAAGCCGTCCGAACTTACGCCGTTCACCGCTTGGCGATTGGTCCAGCTCGCCGAACAGGCCGGCTTCCCGCCTGGCGTGTTCAACCTCGTTACCGGCGGAGTCGAGGCGGGCGAGGCGCTGATCCGGCACCCCGATGTCCAGAAAATATCGTTCACCGGTGGGGTTTCCACCGGTCAGCGGATCGCCGCGACGATCGCGCAGTCACTCAAGCCGGCGCTCTATGAACTGGGCGGCAAGTCGGCGAATTTGATCTTCGCCGATGCCGACATGGAAGTGGCGGTGCGTCACTCAGCGCGCCAGCCGTTGTTCCTTGCGGGGCAGGGGTGCATCCTGCCGACCCGCATCCTGGTCGAGGAAAGCACTGCCGACGATTTCACCGAGCGGCTGATCGCCGAGATCAAGAGCATACGGATCGGCGATCCGCTGGATGCAACGACCGAACTCGGCCCGGTAATCGACGCGCGGTCGCAAGCACGATTGCTCGGGTTGATTGAGGCGGCGCGTGAGCGTGGCGACGGTCGGGTGGCGCTCGGCGGCGGCAAGCCGGACGGCGTCGACCCCGACGGCTATTATGTCGCGCCGACCGTGTTCACCGGCGTCGATCCGAAGAGTGACCTGGCACAGAATGAATGTTTCGGGCCGGTCCTGTCCGTGATGACCTTCAAGACCGCCGACGAGGCGGTGGAGATCGCCAACGGCACCGATTTCGGGTTGGGCGCCTATATCCATTCGACAAACCTGCCGCGCACCTTGCAACTCGCGCATCGGCTTGAGGCCGGGTCGATTCAGGTCAACGGCGCGCCGACCGCACGCGAAAATGCGCCGTTCGGCGGTCGTGGGCTGAGCGGACACGGGCGTGAGGGCGGTTATGACGGGATGATGGAGTTCGTGCGCGTCAAGAACGTCGCGATCGGCGACGGAGCGATGTGGCGGCGCTGAGCGATGGCGCAGGCGGGCGTCGAGAATAACGAAGACCTGTCGGGCGTCCATCTCGACGAAGCGGATCGGCGCGAACTGCTGGCGGTGCAGACCGAATGCACCGTCATCTTCGCGCATGCCGTGCATGACGGCTGGCCGAGTGGCGTCGTCATGAGCTTCATGGACGCGGATGGGGCGCTGTGGCTGACCTCCGCCGAGATGCGTGCGCAGGTGAAGGGCGTCGAGGCCGATCCACGGATGAGCGTCGTGATATCGAATGCGGGGACTGCGCTGGAAGGGCGTCGCATGCTGGCGATGCGCGGTCATGGAACGGTCCATCGCGATGCGGCGACCAAGGCCTGGTTCTATCCGCGCTTCGCTGCCCGCCTAGCGCCTGACGATCCCGCCGCGTTCGAACGGTTGCTCGACAGTCCGAAGCGTGTCGTCATCGAATTCCGTCCGACCGCCGTCGCCGCCAGCCACGATTCGCGCAAGATGGCGGGTGATGGCCGTGGCGGGGCCGCGAAGGGCTAACGTCTGGCGCCGTGGGTCTGCATGTATTTGACGAAGCCCGGCGTCTTTTCGGGATAGTCGGCGTCGATCGGCTCGGCATAGGTCAGGTTGCGCTGGAGCGTGCCGAGAATGCCGGGATGGCGATCGAGCGGCACGTAATAGAAATACAACATATGACGGGCGGCGATACGCCAGGCGCCGTCTTCCTTTTCGTACCGGTCGTGATAGCGCAGCGACACGACTTGGTGCTGACCGTTGCGGAACACTTCCGCGGTCGATGAGATGACACCGCGCGCGGTGGTCGCGCTGTCGACCGTCACGTCGACGCCGTGCACGTTGTGGCACGTCGCGCCGAGTGCGGCGAAGCGCCCTTCGTATAGCTTGACGAGTTCGTCGCGTCCGTGTGCGTTCATCACGCCATCGCCGGTCGTGACATGGGCGTCACGGGTGAACAAAGCCGGGATCGCATCGACATCGCGATCGTCCATCACCACGGCATAGCGCGCCACCAGGCTGCGGATCGCGAGATCGGCTTCCACCGCTTCGAGCCGCGCCAGCAGGTCGGCATTCACGTCAGCCATCATTCTCTCCTTCCGTGATAGCGGTTCAACCCGCCTTGATCATGTCGGCGCCCTTTTCGGCGATCATCATGGTCGGCGCATTGGTGTTGCCGCTCGTGATGTCGGGCATGATCGAGGCGTCGATCACGCGCAGCCGGTCGAGCCCGTGAACCTTCAGCGTCGCATCGACCACCGCCAGGGGATCGCTCGCCGGGCCCATCTTGCAAGTGCCGCAGAAATGATAGCCGGCAAGCGCCTGGCGCCGGGCATAGCCGCGCAGGTCGTCGTCGGTGACGACCGAGGGACCAGGAATGACTTCCTCGACCACATAGTTCTTCAGCGTCGTTTCGTTGAGCAACCGGCGGATCAGCTTCTGACCGCTCAGCAGCACTTCGCGATCCTTCTCGCTGGTCAGGTAATTGGGCTGGATCGCCGGCGCCTCGAACAGGTCGGTCGACTTGGCCCTGACATAGCCCGAACTTTCCGGCCGCAACTGCCAGGCGCCGAGCGTCATGCCCGGCACATCGTCGAGCACGCCGAGAAAGCCTTCCTTGAAGCTGCCCGGCGTGAAGGTGACGAGCATGTCGGGATTGTCGAGCGCCGGGTTCGATTTCCAAAAGATCTGGCCCAGCACCACGCCGATGCCGATGACGCTGGGGCGGTTGAGCAGCCAGTTGATGCCCTGCACGGCGATGCGCGCCTTGCTGTTGGCGATCTGGTTGAGCGAAGTCGCGCTGGCGACCTTGACCACGGTGCGCGGTGTGATGTGATCGCGCAGGTTCAGGCCGACCCCGGGCAAGGCGTGAACGACCTCGACGCCGATTTCCTTCAGGTGCGCAGGATCGCCGACCCCCGATACCTGGAGCAGGCGCGGCGTATTGATCGCGCCGCTCGACAGGATCACCTCACGCCGTGCGGTAACGGTTCGGACGGTCCTGCCTTCATCCTGCGTGTAGGAGATGCCCTTTGCCGTCTTGCCGTCGAACACGATCCCGGTCGCGCGGGCATTGACGCGCAGATCGACCCGGCCGCTCTTCCTGGCATCGTGCAGGAACGCGCGGGCGGTGTTGATGCGCTTTCCGCGGCCGATATTGTATTGGTAGACACCAGCGCCCGCCTGGCTCGCGCCGTTATAGTCGGGGTTGTAGGGGATGCCGAGCTCGCCGGCGCTCTTGATGAAGGCGTCGACCAGTTCGTTCTTCCAGTTGAGGGCAATGATCGGCAGCTTGCCGTCATGCCCGCGATACTGCGGGTCGCCCTTGTCGGTATTGGTCTCGGTCTTGCGGAAGTAGGGGAGGATGTCGCTGTAGCTCCAGCCAGCGTTGCCGAACTGCGCCCATTTGTCGAAATCGGCCGCCTGGCCGCGCGTATAGACCATGCCGTTGACCGCCATCGATCCGCCGACCACGCGGCCCTGGATCGCGGGGATCGATCGGCCGTTCAGTCCTTCGCCGGGCTCCGACATGAAGCCCCAGGTGGCGTCGGGGTTGAAGATCATCTTCATGAAACCCGGCGGAAAACCGATATTGGGATCGGTATCGAGCGGCCCGGCTTCAAGCACGCACACCGTGATACCGGGGGTTTCGACCAGGCGGGCAGCCAGCAGCGAGCCGGCCGTCCCCGCGCCGACGATCACATAGTCGAACTCGTCCGCAGTCTCGGCCATCGTCTTCATCCCGTCCTTAGTTGCGTGCGCGAAGCATCTCGCGCGCGATCACCAGTTTCTGCACTTCGGTGGCGCCTTCGTAGATCCGCATCGGGCGCACTTCGCGATAGAGCCGCTCGACCGTCGATCCGTGGGTGACGCCGGCGCCGCCGAACAGCTGCACCGCGGCGTCGACCACTTGCTGCGCGGCTTCGGTCGCGACCATCTTCGCCATCGAGACTTCTCGGGTACAGCGCTCGCCGCTCGTGTCCTTGGCCCAGGCGGCACGATAGACTTGCATGCCGGCATTCTCGAGCGCGGTCGTCATGTCGGCGAGTTGGGTCTGGACGCCGTCCATGTCGGCCATGCGCTTGCCGAAGAGTTGGCGTGAGGTCGTGCGATCCAGTGCCTCGTCGAGGGCGCGGCGGCCAAAGCCCAGCGCGGCGGCACCGACCGACGCGCGGAAGATGTCGAACGTCGCCATCGCCGCCTTGAACCCGCCGCCCGGCGTGCCGATCAAGCGGCTCGCCGGGACGCGAACATCGACCAATGCCAGGCTGCCACCGGCATGTGCGGCGACGTAGCGCTGCGGCGTGATGGTCAGGCCGGGCGTGGCGGCATCGACCAGGAAGATCGACAGTCCCTTGGCGCCCGGTCCCTCGCCGGTGCGCGCGACGACCAGATAATGGTCGGCAACGCCGGCGTTCGAGATGAAGGTCTTGGTGCCGCTGAGAACGTAGGAATCGCCGTCACGTATCGCGCTTGTGGTGATATTGGCGACGTCGGAACCGGTGTCGGGCTCGGTCAGCGCGAACGCGGCGACCGTCTCCCCGGCGCGCGCGCTGTCGAGATACCGTGCCGCGTCGCCCGTACCGCCCGCCATCCAGATCGCGGTGGTGCCGATCCCTTGCATCACGAAGCTGGTGTCGGCGACCCCGCCGCTGCGATAGGCGAGTATCTCCCGCACCAGGCAGATCGCGCGGAGATCGACCGGACCGCCATCGCGCGGGATGATCAGGTCGAGCAGACCCTCCGTGGCCAATGCACGCAATATAGTGCGGACTGGTGGACCGAAGTCTTCCGGCTCATGCCCTATGTCTGGAATGCCCCAGGCAAGCAGCCGTTCGGCAAGCGCACGATGGCGATCGTCCAGGAATGGCGTGCGCCAGATCGGCGAATGACTCATGCGGGGTTCTCCGACAGGACGAAGCGCGGCAGTGACTGGCCGTCGGACAGATGGTCGAACACGACGCGTACCGGCGCGCCGATCCGGATCGCATCGGCATCGCTATCGACGATATTGCTGATCAGGCGTGCCGGCTCCGCCCCGTCCAGCGCGATAACCGCAGCGACGTAAGGGATGCTGTCCTCGCTTCCTGGCAGCACCGCGCGCTCGACGACGGTGAAGCTGTAGACCGTACCGGTGCCGGGCAAATCGGGCCAGTTCAGATCCTGGCTTTGGCAATACGGGCAGAATGGGGAGGGCGGCATGCGGAAGCGACCGCAATTGGCGCATTGCGCACAGGTCAGGCGATCGTCACATGCCGCCGACCAGAACGGCTCGGTCCAGCGGTCGGCGACGATGCGGACCAGCACGTCGGGCGGGCGCTTGGCGATGCGGGTCATGCGGCAGCCCTCAGGATGAGGCCGGAGACCGGAATATCGGACGGCCCACCCGTGACGAGCGCGAACCGGGCGTCGCGAACCTGATTGGCGGCGGTACCGCGCATCTGATCGACCGCCTCGCGGATGTGGCTCATCCCCCAGATGTAGCCGCCGCTCAACTGGCCGCCATCGGTATTGACCGGCAACGAACCGCCATCGAACCGGATCGCGCCCGACGCGACGAAATCGCCGCTCTCGCCCTTACCGCAAAAGCCGTAATCCTCGAGTTGCATCAGCACTTGTGACGTGAAGTGATCGTAGATCTGCGCTGTGTCGATGCCCGATGGGCCGACATCGGCGCGAGCATAGAGCTGGCGCGCGACCGCGGCGTGGCCCGATGCGGCGAAGCTGTCGTCCGGCATGTTCATCCAGTAGATAGAGCGTCCCCATTCGCCCGCGCCGCCTTGTGCCGAGGCGTGGACGTAGACCGGCTTTTGCCTGAGGTCGCGTGCGCGGTCGGTGCTGGTGACGATCACGGCGATCGCACCGTCGGTCTCCAGGCAGAAATCGAACAGGCAATGCGGGGTCGATATCATCGGCGCGGCGAAATAATCGTCGAGCGTCAGCGGCTTCTTCATGATCGCCGCCGGGTGGGTGAGGGCGTTGGCGCGGGTCGAAATCGCCACCTCGGCGAAATGCTCGCGCGTCGTGCCGTAGAGGTGCATATGCCGTTCGGCGAGCAGCGCGAACATGTGGCCCGGCCCGACGAGCCCTGCGGACTGATAGAAACAGCTTTCTGCTGTCGCGTCATAGGTCGACGGCATCGCGCCATATCGAAGAGCACCCTGCTGGACGCCGCACACGACGACCACTGTTTCGGCGAGTCCCGCAACGATCGCCGCCGATGCGAGCCCGACTGCGCCGGCTGACCCGCCGCCCGATCCTGTCAGCATCGAGGAGAAGCCGACCTCGCGGATGCCGAGCGTTTCCATCAACCCGCCGGTGTCGAAATCGGTGGCGAAATAGGCGAAGCCGTCGATATCCGGCACCGCGATTCCGGCATCGGCGGCGGCGGCGATGATTGCCGTGCAAATCAGTTCCTGTAGCGTGCACGGTGCCGATTGACCGCGCTTCCAGTACGGCGTCGCGCCGAGGCCGACGATCGCGGTGCGATCCTTCAGGCCGAACGTCTCGCTCACTGTGTCGCCTCCGGTTGCGGAACGGTGCTCCACTTGCCGGCGCCGGCCACCGCATCGGGCGTCATCACGCTTTCGATCTCGTCGATTTCCGTGGCGTTCAGGGCCAAATCGGCGGCCGCGGCATTCTCCTCGAGATATCGGACGCGCTTGGTGCCGGGGATCGGGATCACGCCGTCCTGCGCGTGGAGCCACGCCAGCGCGATTTGACCAGCGGTAGCGCCGCGCCGATCGGCGATCGCGCGGACGCGGTCGATCAGGACGAGATTGCGGGGCAGGTTCTCCGGCGAATACATCGGCGCCGAACGGCGGAGATCATCGGGCGCCAGGTCGTCGATCGAGGTGATGCGTCCAGCCAGGATTCCGCGACCCAACGGGCCATAAGCGAGGAAGCTGACGCCGAGGTCGCGGCACGTCGGCAGGATGTCCTTTTCCACGTCGCGCGCGAACAGCGAATATTCGGTCTGCAGCGCCGCGATCGGATGTTCGGCATGCGCGCGACGCAGGAGGTCGGCGGAGACTTCGGACAAGCCGATCGCGCGAATCTTGCCCTCGCGGACCAGGTCGGCGAGCCCGCCCACCGCCTCTTCGATCGGGATCGAATGATCGTAGCGGTGGATGTAGTAGAGATCGATATGATCGGTGCCGAGCCGTTTCAGCGACGCCTCGCACGCTCGCCGCGCATAGGCAGGCGAATTGTCGAGGGCGCGATCATAGGTCGAGCCGAGCGGGCCGCCGGGATCGCGGATCACGCCGAATTTGCTCGCGATCAGGATTTCGTCGCGCGGCCGCCCCTTGAGGAAGCGGCCGAGCAGCCGTTCGTTCTCGCCTTTGCCGTAAAGATCCGACGTATCGAGGTGATTGATGCCGAGTTCGACGGCACGTGCCAGCGTTGCCTGGCTCTCGGCCTCGTCCCCGGTGCCGTAGAATTCGGACATGCCCATGCAGCCGAACCCCTGCGCGGAGCTTATCAGCCCGGAATGGCCGAGGTCGATCTTGCGCATGTCCGTCCCCTCTCGCGTTTCGTTCAGTCGAGCCGCTCGATGATCGTCGCCGTCGCCAGCCCGCCGTTGCAGCACATCGCCTGAAGGCCATAACGCCCGCCGCTGCGTTCCAACTCGTGCAGCAGGGTCGTCAGCAGCCGCGCGCCGCTGGCGCCGAGCGGATGGCCCAGTGCGATCGCGCCGCCATTGACGTTGAGCCTGGCCGGATCGGCGCCGGTTTCCGCGAGCCAGGCCAGCGGCACCGATGCGAACGCCTCGTTGACTTCGAAGCGGTCGATCCGGTCGATCGTCAGGCCGGCGAGATCGAGAACCTTCGCGGTTGCGGGGATCGGACCGGTCAGGACGAGTTCGGGATCGGCCCCGACCGAGGTGAAGGCGACGATCCGCGCGCGCGGTTTCAGTCCGAGCGCTTCGGCATGCCCGCGGTCGGCGATCAGCAGGGCAGCCGCACCGTCGGAAATCTGCGAAGCATTGCCGGCAGTGACACGACCATTCTCGCGAAACGCCGGCTTGAGCGTGGCGAGCTTCTCCGTCGTGCTGCCACGCCGGATCGTTTCGTCGGCATCGAGAATCGGCACCGCAAGTTCCGCGCCTCGTTCGGCATAAGCGGCGACATCCACCGCGACGATCTCCGCGTCGAATTTGCCGGCGTCGGCGGCGGCGCCGGCGCGCTCATGGCTCTGTACAGCGAAGCGGTCGACATCGTCGCGAGTCAGGTTCCAGCGATCGACGATCCGTTCCGATGCCTCGCCTTGTGAAGGCAGTTCGGCGCGCTCCTCCAGCAGCCAGCCGAACGCATCGCCATGAATGTCGCGGTTGCTGCCCATCGGCACGCGGCTCATGCTTTCCACGCCGCCCGCGACGACGATCCTGGCCATGCCGGCGGCGATCATCCCGGCGGCGACGTGCATCGCGGCCTCCGACGATCCGCATTTGCGGTCGATCGTCATGCCCGGAACGCTGTCGGGCCAACCGGCGGAGAGCAGGGCGGTGCGTGCGACATTGGCCGACTGTTCGCCGATCTGGGTGACGCAGCCGAAGATCACGTCGTCGACCTGTTCGGGCGAGACTCCGGTGCGCTCGACCAGCGCCTTCAACACGATCGCGCCAAGATGGTCGGCACGCACTTGGCTCAATGCGCCGCGGAAACGCCCTACCGGTGTCCGCACCGCGCCCAGGATGACGATGTCAGTGGTCATGCCGACAATCCCGATCCCGGCACCTTCTTGCCGTGTTCGTAGCGATAGACACCTTGGCCGACCTTGCGGCCGTACCGTTTCGCCTTCACCATTTTCTCGATGAGCGGGCAGGGACGGAATTTTTCGCCCAGCACGCGATGTAGATATTGCAGCACCGCGAACCGCGTGTCCCACCCGGTCAGGTCGCCCAATTCGAGCGGCCCCATCGGATGGCCGAAGCCCAGCCGCATTGCGGTGTCGATGTCCTCGGCCGAGGCGACGCCCTCCTGCAGCATGTACATCGCCTCGTTACCCATCAGCGCACTCATACGGCTGGTGGTGAAGCCGGGCGCCTCGGACACGACGATCGATTGCTTACCCATCCGTTCCGCCCAGTCGAGCAGCGTCTGGACCGTTTCGGGGGTGGTGGCGAGGCCGCGCACGACTTCGACGAGCTTCATCTTGTGGACCGGGTTGAAGAAATGCATGCCGGCGAAACGGCCTGGGTCACGGGTCGTAGCGGCAAGCTCGGTGACGCTGAGGGCCGACGTGTTGGTTGCGAGGATCGCGGTCGCCGGGGCGTTGGCGACGACGGTGTCGAAGATAGCGATCTTGGTGCCGATATTCTCGGTCGCGGTCTCGACGATCAATCCGCTTTGCGCGGCGGCGACCGCCAGGTCGGGCGCGAGCGCCAGCCCGGCTTTGGCGGTGGCGGCGTCGCCGGTACTCAGCTTGCCGAGCTTGACGGCGCCGTCGAAGATCGCGCCGACTTCGGTCACGGCGCGTTCCGCTGCCGTGGGCACCGCGTCATGCAGCAATACCTTGGCGCCGGCGAGCGCGAAGCCGTGCGCGATTCCCGTGCCCATCAGGCCCGCGCCGATCACCAACACCGTGTTTTGCGTATCACTCATCGTCGGGTGTCATCTTTCATCCAAGGGGCTATTTGCCCACGAACACGGCTGAACGTTTTTCCTTGAAGGCTTCTGCTGCCTCGCGGCTGTCTTCGGTGGTCCGCAGGATCGCGAACAGATCGCGCTCGCGTGCGAGTCCTGTGGCAAGGCTGCCGTCGAGCCCGGCATGAACGGCTTCCTTGAGATAGCGCACCGCCAGGGGGGCCTTGGCCGCCAGTTGATGCGCGAGCGCCAGCGATGTCGTGTCGAGCGCCTCCCGATCATCCACCAAGCGCGTGACCAGGCCAAATTGCAGCGCACGATCGGCGCCGACGCGCTCTCCGGTCAGCATGATGTCGAGCGCGGGCCCCAGACCGATCAGGCGCGACAGGCGCTGCGTGCCGCCAGCGCCGGGGATCAGGCCGAGATTGACCTCGGGCAAGCCGAAGCTCGCATCGCGCGTCGCGATGCGAATGTCGCAAGCCAGCGCGATTTCGAGTCCCGCGCCGAGGCAGAAGCCGTGGATGGCGCAAATTACCGGCTTCGTCATCGCTGCGATCGCGCTGGTATAGTCGCGGTCGAGCGGCGGCGCGCGCATTTCCGCCTGCGAGAGGTCGCGGCGCGTTTCCTTGATGTCGGCGCCGACGCAGAAGCTGCGATCGCCTTCCGCCCGGATCAACACCGCGCGTATCGCCGGGTCGTCGGCCGCCGACGTACAGGCGCTGACCAGGCCGAAGCGCACGGCGTCGTTCACGGCGTTCATCGCGTCCGACCGTGCAATGGTGATCGTCGCGACGCCTTGGTCGATCTCCAGGCGGACAACCTCCGCGGTGAGGATCGGCGACTGCGTGTTCACGCCGCCGACGCCGGTGACATGGCCTTGGTGCGATCCCACGTCGCGGGGCCGTTGCCGCGCTCGCGCAACTCCTTCTTCTGAACCTTTTGCGACGGCGTCTGCGGCAACGCATCGATGATCTCGACGAAGCGCGGCACCATGAACGATGGCATGCGCGCGTCGCACCAGGCGGCCAGCGCATGATAGTCCAGATCCGCGCCCTCGTTGAGCACGATGAATGCCTTCACCTCATTCTCGCCGCCCGGCTCGTCTGCGTCTGCCGCAACCACGGCGCATTCGGCGACATCGGGATAGGAGCGCACCACCGATTCGACTTCGAATGATGAAATGTTCTCGCCGCGGCGGCGGAGCGCGTCCTTCACGCGGTCGACGAAATAGTACCAGCCAGCCTCATCCACGCGCAGTGCGTCGCCCGTGCGGAACCACAGGTCGCGCCAGGTCTCGACCGTCTTTTCGGGCATGCCGAGATATTCCAGGCAGGTGATGCCGCTGATCTTGGGGCGCACCCACAATTCGCCGATCTCGCCCCGTGGCACCTCCTCTCCGGTTTCGGGATCGGCCAGCTTTACCTCGAAGAACTGATCGACCAGGACGCCGGATGCGCCGGCGGGGCGTTCGGCCTGCCAGGGGGTCTGGAACACATTGGAGATTTCGGTCTGGCCGAACCCGTCGACGAACGTGATGTCGCCAAAGCGTTCGACGAACTTGCCGGCGAGGTCGGGGGCAAGCGGCGCCGCGTAGATGCGGGTGAGACGATGATCCTTGTCGTCGTCGCGCGGCGGCTGGGCGAGGATGAACGCCATGGTCGCACCCAGCAGGTTGCAGACGGTGCTGCCCGACCGACGGATGCGGCCGATGAAATCGGACGCGCTGAACCGTGGATAAAGCACGCAATGCGCGCCCGCGAGCAGCGAGGGATAGACCGTCAGGAACTGTGCGTTGCCGTGGAACAGCGGGAAGGCTGTCGAATAGACATCGTTTTCCGTCAGCCGGACGAGCTGCAGATCTTCTTCGGCGAAGAAGTAGAAATGGGAGTGCGCCATCAGCACCCCCTTCGACAATCCGGTCGTGCCGGACGTGAACAGAACGGCCGCTGGATCGCGGGGACCGACCTCGATTCCTAGGTTACTGTCGTCGTCATGATACAGCGCCTGAAAATCGCTGGCGGTAATTCGTTCAAATCCGACTTGGTGTGCTGCGTCGGTTTCCGATACGAGAATACAATGCTGTATAAAGATGAGCTGATCCTCGATCTCCGCGAGGCGCGGCGCGAGGTCGGGGGTCGTAATGATGATCGGCGCCTTGCTCAGCGACGCCTGGTGCCGGAGAAACTCGCCTTTGTAGCTGTCGCCGACCGTCACCTCGACCGCGCCGAGTTTTGCAAGGGCGTACCAGGAGAATACATATTCAAGGCAGTTCGGCAGAAAGAGGACGACGAAATCGCCTTTTTTGACGCCCTTGGCCTGGAAACCACGCGCGAGCCGGTTGGCGATCGCGTTGACCTCCGCAAAGCTGTGCGGGCGGCCCGCGTCGGTCCAGGAAAGGCAGGGGCGGTCGGGGCGGACTCGCGCCTGGTGCTCAAGCACGATCGGCAACGACCATTGGTCCCGTGGAAAATGGGGTTCGAAATGTGGGAACGTGAGTGCGTTCGCCATAATTCCGCTATCCTCCCCCTCAGCGCCGTTCAGGCCTTTGACGTAATGTAATCCCAACCCGTATCGCGCATCAACAAGAATTTTTTATTGCGAAACTAATTCTACATGGAGTATAGAAATGGCAAGGAAGGGCGCTGGCGCCATCAAATCCACGATAACCCTGGGAGAAGGTGACCAGATGGGCTTGGAGGCGGCAGTAAGGGAACAAGCGCCGCCACCGCGCGCGGCTCCCGGTATGCTGTCTTACAAACCCGTGGGCGCCATTCTTTCGGGCCTGTCGGTGCTGCGATTCCTCGCCAATGCGCCGACGCCGATGCCGTTGTCACGAATCACCCGCGAACTCGGCCTCAACCCGTCCACCTGCCTCAACATTCTGCGGACGCTGGTCGATGAGGACTATGTCGTCTTCGATCCGCAGTCGAAGCTCTATTCGATGGGTCTTGGTGTGCTCGAGTTAGTCAGTGGCGCGATGGCGCAGGGGCGCGACATGCGATCGATCCGCGCCGTCACCGACCATATCGCCAGCGCGGAGACGGTGACCGTAACGCTGTGGCGGCGCGTGCAACGCGACCGGATGATGCTGGTGCTCGAATCGCTGCCGGCCGACAATATGAGCATCAAGATGAACATCGGCCAGCGGCTGCCGCTGCTGGTCGGTGCGGCGGGACGATTGATGGCGGCCTATTCGGACTTGTCCGAGGCCGAACTCGCCCAGCAATTCAAGCAGGTACGGCTCGAGCGAGGGCAGCCGTTCCGCGAGTTCATGGTCGAAGCTCGCGAGGCGCGCGAACGCGGCTGGGCGATCGACGAGGGTCACTACACCATTGGTGCAGCGTCGGTGGCCGTCCCGGTGCTCAACGAGAAGGACCAGGCGGTGTTTGCCTTCACCGCGACCATGTTCGAGGCGCATTTCTCACTGGAGCGAGCCGCGACGCTCGCGCACGAGCTGCAACGCCCGGCGCACCTTTTGGCTTCGGCACTGCCGTATCAATGACCGATTGGGCGCCAGGCAGTTGGGACGACGAGGCGGGGCGGTTGCTTGCCGAGTTCGAGCAATGCCCGCTCCCCGAGATACTGGTTCGGGCGCGGAACGTGGCGCGGGAGGCGCACGGCAATGTCGTTTCCTATTCGCCGAAGGTCTTTATCCCGCTGACCAAATTGTGCCGGGACGTTTGCCACTATTGCACGTTTGCGGAGCAACCGCGGCCCGGGCGACGCGCCTATCTGACGCCCCAGGAGATTCGCGATATCGCCGCGGCCGGTGTCGCGGCGGGGTGCGGTGAGGCATTGTTCACGCTGGGTGAGGCGCCCGAGCAACGGTATCGTGTGGCCCGCGAGGAATTGGCCGAACTCGGCTACGCCACGACCAACGCCTATTGCACGGCGATGGCCGCGATGGTGCAGGCCGAATTCGGCCTGATCGTGCATATCAACGCCGGCGTGATGGAACGCGGAGACATCGCTGCGTTCCGCCGCGCATCGGGGTCGCAGGGCCTGATGCTGGAATGCGTCTCGTCGCGACTGTGCGAGCGCGGCGGCGTTCATTTCGGTTCACCCGGTAAGCATCCCGCCAACCGGCTGGCGATGATCGCCGCCGCCGGCGCGCTCAACGTGCCGTTCACGACCGGTATCCTGATCGGTATCGGCGAAACGCGCGTCGAGCGCATCGCATCGTTGCTCGCGATCCGCGATCTTCATCTCGCATACGGTCACATCCAGGAAGTGATCGTCCAGAACTTCCTGCCCAAGCCGGGCACCAAGTCGAGCAGTGTGACGCCGCCCAGCTTCGACGATCTTCTCTGGACGACCGCGATCGCCCGGCTCGTCCTGCCGCCCGAGATCAGCCTCCAGGTGCCGCCGAACCTCAGCTTTGCGCGGTTCGGCGAACTGCTCGATGCCGGGATCAACGATTGGGGCGGGATTTCCCCGGTGACGCCGGACCATGTCAATCCGGAAGCTGCCTGGCCCAGCGTCACGCGCCTGCATGCCGCCACGGCCGCCAAGGGGCTCGACCTTGTCGCGCGTACGCCGGTCTATCCCGGCTGGGCGAACGACGCTGAGCGATGGCTCGATTGCGGAGTCGCGCCGGTCGTCCGAAAGGCATCGGACGGCGAAGGCTATCTTCGCGCCGATCGCTGGTCGCCGGGGGAGGCGGGTCAGTCGCCGCCCGTCGCGGGCGTTGCACTCACCGGCGTTGCGCCGGGGATCGACCGGGCAATCCATCAAGCGCTGGCCGGTGACCGCTTGTCGACCGACGCGATCGCCACGTTACTGGCCGTGCGGGGCGGGGGTGTGGATGCGATCGTCGCCGCCGCCGACGAAGCGAGGCGGGCGCAAGCGGGTGAAACGGTTACCTACGTCGTCAACCGCAACATCAACTATACCAACATCTGCGCGTTCAAGTGCGGTTTCTGCGCCTTCTCGAAGGGCAAGACCCATGAGCATCTGCGCGGGAAACCTTACGATCTCACGCTGGAAGAGATCACCCGACGCTCGGCCGAGGCGTGGGCGCGGGGGGCCACCGAATTGTGCCTGCAGGGCGGCATTCACCCGCGCTACACCGGTGACGACTATCTCGCGATCCTGCGCGCCGCGAAGGCCGGTGCGCCCACGATCCATATCCATGCTTTCTCGCCCTTGGAAATCCATCACGGGGCGACCACGCTGGGCTTGTCCGAACACGATTATCTGGCGATGCTGCGTGACGCCGGGCTCGGCTCGTTGCCGGGCACCGCAGCCGAGATCCTGACCGACCGCGTCCGCCGCCGGATCTGTCCCGACAAGCTCGATACGGCCGGCTGGCTGCGCGTGATCGAGACCGCGCATCGCGTCGGCCTGCCGACCACGTCGACGATCATGTTCGGCCATGTCGAAGCGCCCTCGGACATCGCCGAGCATCTGCTGGCACTCCGCGATCTGCAGGCGCGAAGTGGCGGGCTGACCGAATTCGTTCCCCTGCCGTTCGTGCATGCGGAGGCGCCGATGTTCCTCAAGGGGCTGACGCGGCGTGGACCGACCTTCCGGGAAACATTGCTGGTCCATGCGGTCGCGCGACTGGTGCTGGGACCGCTCGTGCCGAACATCCAGGCGTCATGGGTCAAGCTCGGCGTGGATGGCGTCAAGCGCTGCCTCGCTGCCGGGGTTAACGACCTTGGCGGGACGCTGATGAACGAGAGCATTTCGCGCGCCGCCGGTGCGAGCCATGGACAGGAATTGTCGCCGCCGGAGGTCGAGTCGGCAGCCGCATCGCTCGGCCGGCCGGTTCGCCAGCGCACCACATTGTATGGCACATCCGACGCTGCGCAGCGCCAACGGTCGTTCGCGGCGGCACCGCTGATGGAACCAATACTGACGCCACCCGGTGCACGGTCCCCATGCAAGGAGCTTGTTGAATGAATGATCGGCCAACCATCGCGGTAATCGGGGGGACTGGGCAGGAGGGCGGTGGCATCGCATTGCGGCTGGCCCATGCGGGATACCCGATCGTGATTGGTTCGCGCGATGCCGACAAGGCCAGCGATGCGGCGGCACGGCTGAAGGAAAAGGCCGGGGGATCGGTAACCGGCGCCGACAATCATGCCGCGGTGGCTCAGGCCCAAATCGTGATATTGGCGGTGCCGTACCAAGGCCAAAAGGCGACCGCGCTTGCGCTAAGGGATGCGTTGCAGGGCAAGATCCTGGTCGATGCGACGGTCCCGCTGGTGCCGCCGAAGGTCGCCCGCGTGCAACTGCCGGAAGGCGGTTCGGCTGTTGCGCTGCTGCAGGCCGAACTCGGGGCAGGTGTGCGCGTGGTGTCGGCGTTCCAGAATGTCTCCTGGAACCACCTGATGGACCTCGATCACGCGATCGACTGCGACGTTCTGGTCTGCGGCGATGACGGCGAAGCGTGCGAGACGGTCGTCGGCCTGGTCGGGGCGATGGGGATGCGCGGGCTCCACGCGGGGCCGATCGCCAATTCCGCCGCGGCTGAAGCGCTGACCTCGCTGCTGATCTCGATCAACCGCCGCTACAAGAGCCCGGGATCGGGCATCCGCATCACCGGGGTCCAGGCGCCGGCGGCATAACGAAGGGAGAGATGGCGTGAGCAAGCTCAAGTTCACGGTGAACGGCAACCATTTCACCAACGAGGGCGGCCTGGCCGCGATGGTGCCGTTCGCGAAGAAGGCGGATGCGCTTGGGTACGATTACCTTCGGCTGCTCGACCATGTCGTCGGCTATGTCGCGGCGAAGCATCCCGAGATCGAGGAGACGCCTTACACGCACGAAAGCGAGTTTCTCGAAGTCTTCACGCTGATGGCGTATCTCGCTGCGCAGACCGAGCGGCTGGGCTTCATCACCGGCGTTCTTGGATTGCCACAGCGCCAGACCGCGCTTGTCGCCAAGCAGGCGGCGCAGGTCGACATCATGTGCCGCGGCAAGCTGATCCTGGGCGTCGGCATCGGCTATAATTCGGTCGAGTTCGAGGCGATGGGTGCCGACTTCAAGACGCGCGCGCCGCGGGTCGAGGAGCAGATCGATATATTGCGTGCATTATGGACCCAGCCCGAAGTGACCGTCGAGGGCAGGTGGCACGTCATGCACGACGTCAACGTCAATCCGTTGCCCAAGCAACGGCCCATCCCGATCTTCATGGGCGCAGGCCGCACCGCCGCCCCCGTGCCGCCGCCCAAGGTACTGGAGCGTGTCGGCAAATATGCCGACGGCTTCATGCCGCTGTTCCAGATCAACCGCGATACCGGGCGGCTAGAGGATGACGCGATCGCCGCGCTCGAAACCGTGCGCGCCGTGATGCGCGACAACGGCCGCGACCCGGCGACCCTGCAGCTCGAACTCGGCCTGTATCCCGACGGAAAATCCGAAGACCAGGTGATGGCGGAGATCGACTATCTGCGGTCGGTCGGCGTTACCCATGTGCACGCGCGCTTCCCGAACAAGCCGCTGGCGGCGCAGCTCGATTATATCGAGGGTTTCGCGCAGGTTCGCGACGCCTATGTGGCCGCTCATGGCTGACGATATGTTGCTCAAGGCGTTCGATGCCGGTGTCCTGACGCTTACGCTCAACCAGCCGGATCGGCGCAATCCGATCTCCGATCTGCCGATGATCGAGGCGCTGGTCGCGGCGCTGGTCGAGGCCGACGCCGACATTGCCGTCCGCTGCGTGATCCTGACCGGCGCGGGCAGCGCGTTCTCGTCCGGTGGCGACATCAAGAAGATGGTGCCGGGGGGCGGTTTGCGCGACGCGTTGCCTGCGCATACGCGACGGAATTACAGATCGGGAATTCAGCGGCTGCCATTGTTGTTTCAGGCGCTCGAGGTTCCGATCGTGGCGGCGGTGAACGGTCCGGCGATCGGCGCTGGATGCGATCTGGCGTGCATGTGCGACGTCCGCGTCGCGTCGGAAAAAGCCGTGTTCGCCGAAAGCTTCGTGAAGGTCGGCATCGTCCCCGGCGATGGTGGTGCATGGTTGCTGCCACGGATCGTCGGCGTGTCGAAGGCGACCGAAATGGCGCTGACCGGTGCAACGGTCGATGCGGTCGAAGCCCTGGCATTCGGCCTGGTATCCAAGGTCGTGATGCCCGACGATCTGATGACCACGGCGATGGATGTGGCGCGTTCGATTGCCGCGAATCCCCCGCACGCGGTTCGCATGACGAAGCGCTTGTTGCGGCAGGCGCAGGAGAGCAGCTTGTCCGCCATCCTCGACATGTCGGCCGCCATGCAGGCACTCGCCCATGCGACGGCGGATCACGACGAAGCCGTGGCCGCCTTCACCGAGCGGCGGCCGCCCAGCTTTACGGGAAGCTGAGTCGATGTGCAGTCCGGCTGCCGTTGCGATCCCGGAAACCCTGTGGGCGATCGTTCCGGTGAAGCCGTTTGCCGAGGGCAAGTCGCGGCTGGGGCTGGCGGAGGCGGAACGTGGCGCCGTCAATCGTGCGTTTATGATCCACGTGCTCGATGTGGTGGGGGCGCTGCTTCCCGGATCACGTATCGTGATAGTGTCACGCGACCGCGAAGCGCTGGCCATCGCGGCGGCGCGCGGCGTTCGGGGATTGTCGGAGCCGTCGGGGAGCGATCTCAACGACGCGCTGACGCAGGGCGCGGGTTACGTGCAGGCGCTGGGCGCGGATGCGGTGTTGAGCATTTCGACCGATCTCCCCCATCTGACGCCAGGCGATGCGCGGGCGATGATCGCGGCGTTCGCGCCGGATGGTGCGGTGTTCGCCCCTGACGAACGGGAGGTGGGAACGAATGCGATCCTGATGCGGCCGATGGCGATGCCCTATCGACACGGCGTCGGGAGTCTCGCGTCGCACCTCAGCGCAGCGGAGCAAGCGCAGATTTCACCCATTCTCGTGCGCCGGCCGGGACTGGCGCGAGATGTCGATACGCGGTTCGCCTATCGCGCTTTGTTTCGGGAGGAAACGCCCAACGCCTTGATCCGGGCTGCCAGCGCCATGGCGTCCGAAGCCAACGCGATCTTCCGCGAAAGATCGGGCATGGCGATGTCGGCGCGCGCGATCTGAATGCCGTCGGCGGGGCAGGGGTCTTCGCTGTCGACGATCATGCCGTCGATTAGCCCGGCATAGTGCGACGCCACCGAGGTGCTATCGACCGGGATGCCGAGTTCGGTCATGATCTTGGCGGTCGGTCCTTTGAACGATTGGCCGTTCCTGACCGGTGACACGGCGACCACGGGGGCCGGTGCTGTGGCGAGCGCTTCGCGAATGCCTGGCACGGCGAGAATCGGGTCGATGCTGAGCCACGGATTGGATGGGGCGATGACGATTGCAGCGATGCCGGGATCGCCGATGGCCTCGATGACGCCGGGTGCCGGCTTCGCCGTATCGGCGCCGACATAGCTGATCGAATGGATTGCCGGCTCGCAGCGCCGAGCGACGAAATAGGTCTGGAAGTCGAGCTCCCCGGCATCGGTGGAAAGCCGTGTCGCGACTGTCGCGTGCGTCATCGGCAGCATCCGTGCCGCGACCTCCCAATGCCGGGCGAAGTCACCGGTGACCTGGCTCAGCGTTTGCCCGTTCGCGAGCGCCGCCGTTCGCAGCACATGGAGCGCCAGGTCGCCATCGCCGAGCTGAAACCAATCGGGGCCGCCCAGCGATCGCACCGATTCCATGAAGGTCCAGGTTTCGCTGGCGCGGCCCCAACCCTTGATATCGTCGGACTTGCCGGCAAGCGTGTAGAGCAACGTGTCGATGTCAGGGGACACGTTCAGGCCCATGTGGACCATATCGTCCCCGGTGTTCACGATCGCCGTGACGTTTTCGGCGCCGAGCAGATGCACCAGACCAAGCACGAGCTTGGCGCCGCCCACGCCGCCAGTCAGCACCGTAACCCGCGTCATCGGAACAGGTCTTCCTCAAGGGGGCGGACCAGCGCGCTCGCGGACGCAGCCGGCGCATTCCAGCGATATCCGCGGACCAGTGCGGCCGGAACACCTTCCGCGCCTTCGCCCATCGCCAGCCCCCCGGCGCTGGCGACAAGATCGGCGAGCGCGATCTGCGTCACTTCGAGTATGCGCCCGTCGCGGTCCAGCATGCCGCGCCGGTCGATCAGCGCCGGGCAGCCGGCGGCGCCGATTGCCACATTGGTCACGCCATAGCGCCACGGCCGGCCGAAACTGTCCGAGATGACGATGCCGAACGCGGTGTTCCAATGTCGACGGAGTCTCGCGCGGAGCCGTTCGGCCGAGGCATCCGAATCCTCCGGGAGGAGCAGCACGTGCTCCACACGGCCACCTAGATTGGATTGATCGATCCCGGCATTGGCCATGACATGACCCGTCCGGTGACGCGTGATCAGTACACCACGAACCGCTCGAACGACCGCGCTCGATTCCGCCAGCACGAGTTCGACCAGCCTCGGATCCTTGGCGGTGATCGCGGCTAATCGCCGTGCCTCGATGCCCGGCGTGATCGTCGCCAGATCGACGAACCGCCCCTCGGCCTTGGAGACGATCTTTTGCGTCACGACCAGGATGTCATGATCCGCGAGTTCAAGGCCCTGCCCGTCGAGCGCATCCGCGATCTGCGCCGCGAGATCGTCACCTGCGCGAACCTCGCCAAGACCATGCAGGCTGTGGATACCGATCATCACCCGGCTGCTTTGTCTGTCGTGGGAATGCTGCGTCAAGTGTTCTATCGAAATCGGAACGGTGCGATTTCGCGTAAGCAGTAGTTTCAGCCTGACCTGCCGTGGGACTTTCATCCGGCGCGGCGACGCCGCGCATGGCGATCAGAACCGTCGCACAGCAGGGGACATCTACTGGGGCATTATCGCGGAAGAGCAAGTTAATTATTAATTAAACATAATTAGTTATATGATGGATATCGAATCCCTCCGTCAATGCTGCGCCATGGCATGATGCATGCGGCCTATATGTATGTGGCCCTGGCGTTGCAGTAGCGGCGGGTTGAACGCATCAGCCGCGGGACAGCGAAATTTCCCAATGATTCGAGTGCCCATTTTGGTGGTCTATGGGGCACCATTCCCGGTCAAAACTGGGCACCAGTTGCCCGTCGGCGGAGATTCTGCTGACGGCGCGAGCGAGAGCCTGTCTTGACCCGCTGATCCTGATCTCAGTGGGAGACAGGACGATCTGTGAAACGAACAGCCTGAAATAGCCGCGGCGCAAAGCGAGTTCGTCGCCGCGCAGCTTCTCGCGGACCAGTGCCCCGAACCGAGCGGTCGAGATCGGAAGCGATCGGCCCGCAGCTATCATCGGCAACCCGCCCTTCGGGAAGAACGCCAGCATGGCCGTGCGCTTCTTCGACCATGCGGCTCGCCAATCGGACGTCATCGCCCTGATCCTGCCGCAGATATTTTTCGACAGGCAGCTTTTGATGGTCTCCAGCGAAAAGCGACCATACGCTGCTATACTTGAGCGCATCAAACGCTAAACCGGCGCGCCGCAATCGAAAGTGTTCCAATGACCCTCCGACGCCTCCGCCTGCTGTCACTGATCCTGATCAGCGCCACCGGCGCGGCGGTCGCCGCGCCCGGTTATCAACCGCGCGAAACGTTCGCCCCATTCGACATGGGCCAGGCGGTCAATCGCTATCGCGGCGGCGATGGCATGCCCGGACCCGATTATTGGCAGAACCGCGCCGACTACCAGATTCACGCGACGCTGGATCCGGCCGCCCACACGCTCACGGGCGAGGTGACGATCACCTATACCAATGCGAGCCCGAGCAAGCTGGACGCCTTGTGGCTGCAACTCGACCAGAACCTCTACCGCCAGGGATCGCGCGGCAGCCTGGCGCAAGGCGGCGTGCCGCGCGGCAATACGGGCGGCATGACGCTTGACCGCGTTTCGGTGACGCTCGGCGAGGCCACAGTCCCGGTGACGCCGATCGTTTCCGACACGCGCGCCAAGTTACCGCTTCCGAGCCTGTTGGGGACCGGCGCGAAGGCCGTCGTCCATATCCAATACCATTACGAGGTGCCGAACGACACGTTCGGCGGCCGCACCGGTTGGCTGACCGCGCAGAATGGCGCCCCGATCTATTCGGTCGCCCAATGGTATCCGCGCATGGCGGTGTTCGACGATGTGCGCGGCTGGGATACCGCGCCCTATCTCGCGCAGGAATTCTACCTCGAATACGGGAACTTCGACTATTCGATCACCGTCCCGGCCGACATGCTGGTCGCCGGTTCGGGCGAATTGATGAACCCGCAGGATGTCCTGACCCCGCAACAACAGGCGCGGTTGGCGGCGGCGCGGCGCAGCGACAGGACGGTGATGATCCGCGAGCCCGAACGGGTGAGCGATCCGGCGACGCGTCCCCGGTCCGGGCAACTGACCTGGCGCTTCCACATGGACAACAGCCGCGATGTCGCGTTCAGCGCATCGTCGGCCTTCGCCTGGGATGCGGCGCGGATCAACCTGCCGGACGGCAAATCGTCGCTCGCCATGTCCTTCTATCCCGCGGAGTCGGCCGGCCCCGACAAATGGGGCCGCTCGACCGAATATATGAAAGACGCGGTCGAGCGCTATTCGGCGAAATGGTATCCCTATCCGTGGCCCGCCGCGATCAACATCGCCGGCCCCGCCTCGGGCATGGAATATCCCGGCATCGTGTTCGACGGCGTCGAGGATAAGGGCAAGGAGCTGTTCTGGATCAGCGCGCACGAGATCGGGCATAGCTGGTTCCCGATGATCGTCGGCTTCGACGAGCGTCGCAACGCGTGGATGGACGAGGGCTTCAACACCTTCATCGACACCTATGAGTCGGACGAGTTCAACAAGGGCGAATATGCGCCGAAGCGCGATGGCGAATATGCCCCGGGCGGTGGCAACCCGGTGGACGAGATCCTGCCGATCCTCGCCGATCCGGCGGCCCCGCCGATCCTGTCTCGCGCCGACACGATTCCGGGCAAGTACCGCCACCCGGTGACCTACTTCAAATCGGCGCTCGGCCTGGTGCTGTTGCGCGAGCGAATCCTCGGGCCCGAACGGTTCGATACCGCGTTCCGCCGCTTCATCGCCGCCTGGGCATTCAAGCATCCCAAGCCCGCCGACTTCTTTCGCGCGATGGAGAGCGAGGGCGGTGAGGACCTGTCCTGGTGGTGGCGCGGCTGGTACGCGAACAATTGGCAGATGGACCTTGCTGTCGATGGCATCACCGCCGCGAAAGACGGTACGCCGCTCGTTCGCGTGTCGGCGCGTGACAAGCTGGTGATGCCAGCGACGTTGCGCGTGACTTATGCCGATAACAGGACGATCGATATCGCGTTGCCGGCCGAGACCTGGATCCGCCAGGCGGCCACCGATGTTCCGGTTGCGCGCGGCACCGTCGTCAGCGCGGAGATCGATCCCGATCACAAGCTCCCTGATCGCGATCGCAGCAACAACCTGCTCCGCATCAATTCCTAGCGAGCGCAGTCATGCGTCCCAAAAGTCGGCCGCTTTGACCCGGTGGCCGGAATGCCGGGAACGGCATCGGACTCAAACCATATGCTGCCGACAATGGAGAGCGAGGCATTTGGATAACGCCTCGCATCCGCTATGGTGCGGTTCGTCAAACCAAGCGGTACGTTGGAACCATGAGCCGTCCTCCTCGCCTCCCCACCCCGACCTTTCTCCCGCTCCTTTCGCGGCGGCGCACGCTGGCGATGCTGTCGTCGTCCGTCGTTCTCGCGGCATGCGGCGACGGTGGCGGGTCGCCGACGCCGAGCCCGTCTTCCGCGCCATCGCCCACGCCGCCCCCGACCCCGACACCGGTCTCGGGCCCCGCCTGGTTCGGCTATGGCCGCGATGCGCAGCATACGGCGGTCAGCGCGATCGCATCGCAGGATCTGGGACGCATCACGTGGACGTCCGCGATGGATCTCGCGCCGCAATATTCGGCATCCGGCGCCCTGCTCACGCATTACGGCTCGCCGGCCGTGACGACGAACAACACCGTCGTGATCCCGGTGAAGACAACGGCCACTGGCGGATACCGCGTGGAGGGGCGCAACGGCGCGACCGGCGCGGTCATTTGGCAGGCCGCGATCGACTACATCATGCCGCCACACAATTGGCTGCCGCCGTACAACGTGCTCCTCACCCAGCAAGGCCGCCTGTATGCGCCGGGCGCGGGCGGCAAGCTGATGATGCGCACCGACGCGGATGCGGCCAGCGGCACGTTCGCGGCCCAGCTATTCTATGGCGCCGCCGCCTATAACGCCAATCCGGCGGCGTTCGATGCGACGGTCTTCGTCAACACGCCGCTCACCGCCGATGCGGCCGGCAACATCTTCTTCGGTTTCGTCGTGACGGGCGCGAACCCGGCGGGCCTGGTGAGCGGGATTGCGCGGGTCGCGCCGGACGGCAGCGGGACATGGGTCGGCGCCGCCACGGCGGCCGGCGATGCGTCGATCGACAAGCCCGCGCTGAACTGCGCGCCCGCGCTCTCGGTCGACGGCGGCACGGTGTACATCGCGGTGAACCGCGGTTCGACCAACGCGACGCAGACGGGCTATCTGCTCGCCCTCGACAGCACGACGCTCGCCACGCGGGCGCGGGTTGCGCTGACCGATCCGAACCAGCTCACCGCCGCGCGGGTCAGCGACGACGGCACGGCGTCGCCGGTGGTTGGTTCCGACGGCCGCGTCTTCTACGGCGTGCTCGAGACGACCTTCCCGACGCACAATGCGCGCGGCTGGCTGTTGCAGTTCGACGCCCTGCTCAATCCTGTCGGGGTGCCTGGCAGCTTCGGCTGGGATGTCTCCCCCAGCGTGATCCCGGCGTCGATGGTGCCGTCCTATACGGGCTCCTCGACCTATCTGCTCGCGCAGAAATACAACAATTATGCCGGGGTGGGCACCGGCGACGGGTTGAACCGCATCGCCGTGCTCGACCCGAAGGCGAGCCAGGCGGACGCGATCGTGCCGGGTTTGCAGGTGATGCGCGAGGTGCTGACGATCCTCGGTCCCACGCTGGAAGCGGGTTCGGCGACCGCGCGGCGCGAATGGTGCATCAACACGATGGCGGCGGACCCGGCGCGCAAGTCGATCCTCGCGAATAACGAGGACGGCGTGCTCTATCGCTGGGACCTGACCACGAACACGCTGTCGCAGCGCCTGCGGCTCAACGCCGGGCTCGGGCAAGCCTATACGCCGACGCTGGTCGGTGCCGATGGGGCGGTGTACGCGATCAGCAACGCGACGCTCTATTCGATCCGCGCCTGACCGTCCCGTCGCCGGAACGGGTTGCCGAAGCGCGGATCGGTGGTGAGGGCGCGGTCGTCCAGCGTCCTGAGGAACGCGACGAGCGCCGCGCGGTCCGCCGCGTCCAGGTGCAGGCGTTGCGGTCTGCCCGCCGATTTCAAGCGATCGTCGAGCGCCGGGCCTCCCTGAATGCCGTGATCATAGAAATCGACGACCTCGGCCAGCGTCGCGAACCGGCCGTCATGCATATACGGTCCGGTCAGCCCCACGCTCCGCAGGGACGGTGCCTTGAAGAGCCGCGTTTCCGCGGCGTCCAGGCCGTTGCTCCGCGCATCGGCGGCCAGGGCGAAGGTCGGGGGAAGATGGCAGGAGGAGCAACCGGCCCCGCCCCGTCGGACGGCCGTCATGAACAGATGGCGGCCGCGGTTTTCCTGGGCGGTGAAGTTGGGCAGATCGGCATCGAGCGCGCGGTCGGGCGCGGTCGGCGAGAAGACCCGGGCATAGCCCGCATCCCACTTGCTCGAATGCGACACCATGGCGCGCACGAACTGGGCGAGCGCGCGCTGGATGCGCGTTTCGGTGATCGTGCGGCTGCCGAATGCCCAGGCGAACAGGTCGGGATAATAGCGTGTCGCGTTCATCTTGCGGATCAGCGCGTCGAAACCGCCCGCGGCGCCGCCCCATCCCATTTCGGCCAGATTGTGCAGCGGGATGCTCGTCTGCGCCTCCAGGCTGGCCGCGCGCCGATCCCAAAAGGCCGAGCCGGGCCGCCAATAGCGGAAATTGCCGAGCCGCATCGCGTGAAAATCGGTGGGCGCGGCGTTGCTGATCCCGTTGCTGAACCGCATCGAATCCGTGAAGCCGACTGCCTGTTGATGACAGGCCGCGCAGGAGGCCTTGTCGTTGGTGCTCAACCGCAGGTCGTAAAACAGCACCCGGCCGAGCGTTGCCACCCGGTTGTCGATCGCGTCGGACGCCGGGCTGTTGTCCAGCGCCGCCACCGTCCGGTCGAAATAGGCGGGAAGCGCCGGTGCGGCATAGTCGACAACGTTGGCGAAATCGATGGTCGTGCGTTCCGCGACGCCCCCGGGGGTGGCGTATTGCCGAGCGCGATGTTCACTTCCGCACGCTGCCAACACAAGCATGACGGCGCTGACGATGGGCAGCGCCCTGCCTACCAAGCGGCGTTCGGCATGTGCCAAGAGGGATGTCATACGGTCAGTCGAAAATTCATGCCTGGTTACATTTCAGCGGTTCGAGCCACCTTGATTTGGCGGAGTAGGCCTTCCTATCGACAAAGCACTGCTGTGTCCGCTTCTACGTGTCGAGGTCTGAAGGCAGCCAGACCGCCATCGTGAAGAGTTTCGGGCGCCGGCAGGCGTACGAAAGTCCCCGAGGCACGAACCCGCGGGCCCCGTGCGATGGCTATGGGGTTTTCGTTTTCCGGTCGGCCTTGGGGTGTTGGCAGTCGCGGG
>Ga0153956_1000413_pt1 | contig 49918 bp, 46 predicted proteins | sample TSFL040MetaG_FD_104704 | JGI IMG/M metagenome (GOLD analysis project Ga0153956, IMG submission 104704) | Attine ant fungus gardens microbial communities from Florida, USA - TSFL040 MetaG | ecosystem: Host-associated > Fungi > Mycelium > Unclassified | place: USA: Florida, Wekiwa Springs... | reverse complement strand
GTGAAGCGGACTTCTGAACCTGAACCACACGAGAATCATAAACTTGCCAGTGTCCCTTTAATTCCGAAGTTCGCATCAAAGGTCGCCGCAAGGACATGCGAACTTCGGAATCGGGACACGAGCAGCGTTTTCGAGCGGAGTGGGGACCAGCTCCAGGCTGCGATCACTCGACCTTGTCGAAGCGCTCATCCAGCGCGTAACCCGCGCCGCGCACGGTGCGGATCGGATCCGTCTCGCCGTCCGGGCTGAGCAGCTTGCGCAGCCGGCCGATGTGCACGTCCACGGTCCGCTCGTCGATGTAGATGTCGCGACCCCAGACGCTGTCGAGCAATTGCTCGCGGCTGAACACCCGGCCGGGATGTTCAAGGAAAAACTCCAGCAGGCGATACTCGGTCGGACCGAGATCGATCGGGCGGCCGGAGCGCGCAACACGGTGCTTGTCGCGGTCGAGCTCGAGATCGCCGAAGCTCAGGACCGTCGCGAGCCGTTCGGGGCTCGCACGTCGCAGCAGGCCCTTCACCCGCGCCAGCAACTCCGGGACCGAGAACGGCTTGACCACGTAGTCGTCCGCACCGGTCGCAAGCCCCCGCACCCGTTCGCTCTCCTCGCCGCGCGCCGTGAGCATGATGATCGGAAGCTGCTTGGTCTCGGGCCGCGCCCGCAGGCGGCGACACAGTTCGATGCCGGACAGGCCCGGCAGCATCCAGTCCAACACCACAAGATCGGGGATGCGCTCCTTCATCCGGGTATCGGCCTCATCGCCGCGCGCTACCGTTTCGACCTCATAACCTTCGGCGTCGAGGTTGTAGCGCAACAACGTCGTCAGCGCTTCCTCGTCCTCGACCACCAGAATGCGTGCACCCATCGCTCTCGTCCGCCTTTAGCTGCCCGAAACCGCCGACGCGAAACTCGTCATGTCGCCCTTGGGGCGCTTGTCGAGCATCTGCTGGCCTTCGATCATGTAAAACACCGTCTCCGCGATATTGGTGGCATGGTCGCCGATGCGCTCGATATTCTTGGCGCAGAACATCAGGTGAATGCAGAACCCGATATTGCGCGGGTCTTCCATCATGTAGGTGAGGAGCTCACGGAACAAGGAGGTACAGATGGCGTCGACTTCTTCGTCGCCCTTCCAGACCGCCATGGCCGACGGCAGGTCGTGCGCCGCGTAAGCGTCCAGCACCGACTTGACCTGAGACTGCACGAGATCGGTCATGTGCTCAAGGCCGCGGATCAGCTTCAACGGATGGAAATCGCTGTCGAGCGCGACCACGCGCTTGCCCATGTTCTTGGCGAGATCGCCGATTCGCTCGAGGTCGGTCGCGACCCGCATGGCGCCGACGATTTCGCGCAAATCCACTGCCATCGGCTGCCGCTTGGCGATGGTCAGCACGGCGCGCTCCTCGATCAAACGCTGCAACCCGTCGATCTCGGCGTCGGCGGCGACGACGCGCGCACCCAGCGCGGCATCGCGGCGGATCAGCGCATCGACGGACTCGACGATCTGCCGTTCGGCAAGGCCGCCCATCTCGGAGACCAGCCGCGCCAGATCCTGAAGATCGTCGTCGAAAGCCTTGGCGGTATGTTCCATTCCCATATCGGTTCTCCCGGCGCTTGCTGCGCGTGTCAGCCGAAGCGGCCTGTGATGTAATCCTGAGTGCGTCGGTCGGTCGGCGAAGTGAACAGCTTGTTGGTCGGCCCGAATTCGATCATCTCGCCGAGATACATGAACGCCGTCGAATCCGATACGCGCGCCGCCTGCTGCATGTTGTGGGTGACGATCGCGATCGTATAATCGTTTTTCAACTCGTCGATCAGTTCTTCGACCTTGGCGGTCGAAATCGGATCGAGCGCCGAGCAGGGTTCGTCGAACAGGATCACCTCGGGGCGTACCGCCACGGTGCGCGCGATGCAGAGCCGCTGCTGCTGGCCGCCTGAGAGGCTGAGCCCGTTGGCGTTGAGCTTGTCCTTGACTTCGTTCCAGAGCGCGCCGTCCCGTAGCGCCTTCTCCACCCGCCCGTCCATCTCGGACCTCGGCAGCTTTTCGTACAGCCGGATGCCGAAGGCGATGTTCTCGTAGATCGTCATCGGGAACGGCGTCGGCTTCTGGAACACCATGCCGACCCGCGCGCGCAACAGATTGAGGTCGAGCCGGGGATCGAGGATGTCGGCGCTATCCAGCATCACCTGCCCTTCGGCGCGCTGACCGGGATAGAGATCGTACATCCGGTTGAAGATCCGAAGCAGCGTCGACTTGCCGCAACCGGACGGCCCGATGAAGGCGGTCACCCGATTTTCGACCAGCGTAAGATTGATATTCTTCAGCGCGTGATGCTCGCCGTAATAGAAATTGAGGTTGCGCACGCTGACCTTGGCCGGTTCATCCTCGCGCACCTGCATGGCGGGCACGGGACTCGCAGCCTTGGTCGATACAGAAAGCTCGCTCATTTTGCTGTCCTCTCGGCGCCAACGATCCGCGCACCAATGTTCAAGGCAAGTACGGTGAGGGTGATGATCAGCGCTCCGCTCCAGGCCAGTTCCTTCCAGTAGGCGTAAGGGCTCTGGACGAAATTGTTGATGGTCACGGGCAGGTTGGCCATCGATCTCCCGAGATCGAGGCTGAAGAACTGGTTGCTCAATGCGGTGAACAGCAGCGGCGCGGTTTCGCCGGCCACCCGCGCCGTCGCCAGCAGCACGCCGGTGACGAGACCGGCTCGTGCCGAGCGATAGGCTATCTTCCGGATCACGAGCGAGCGCGGCAGACCGAGCGCCGAGGCCGCTTCACGCAGCGGATTGGGCACCAGCCGCAGCATGTCCTCGGCGGTGCGCAGCACCACCGGAATGACGATCACCGCGAGTGCCAGCGCGCCGGCGATGGCGGAGAAGCCCTTCATCGGCACCACCACCGCGCCATAGATGAACAGGCCGATGATGATCGAGGGCGCGCTGAGCAGAATGTCGTTGATGAAGCGGATCACCGGCGTCAACCGGTCATGCTTGCCGTATTCGGCAAGATAGGTTCCGGCAAACATGCCGAGCGGCGCGCCGATGCCGACGCCGATGACGGTCATGATGACCGAGCCTACGATGGCGTTCAGCAGGCCGCCGGCATTCGAGCCGGGCGGCGGCGTATTCTGGGTGAAAATCTGAAAGCTGAGACCGGCGAGACCGTTGTAGAACAGCGTGAACAGGATCAGCGCCAGCCAGACGACGCCGAAGGCCGCGGCGGCGAGACAGAGAAAGCGAACGACGATGTCGTTGCGGCGGCGCGATTTGTAGATCGGGTTCATGCTTACTTCCCCGCCTTCTTCTCGAGCCGCAACAGCATCAGCCGCGCCGCGGCAAGCACGAAGAAGGTCAGCACGAACAGCAGAAGACCGAGTAAAATCAGGCCGGACTGGTGCAGACCGTCGCTCTCCGCGAATTCGCTGGCGATCGCGGCCGATATCGTCGTGCCCGGCGCGAAGATCGAACCCGACACCCGGAACGAGTTGCCGATGATGAACGTCACCGCCATGGTTTCGCCGAGCGCGCGGCCGAGCGCCAGCATGACGCCACCGATCACGCCGACCCGGGTATAGGGAATGACGACATTGCTCACGACTTCCCAGGTGGTGCAGCCGACGCCATAAGCCGCCTCTTTCAGGACCGGCGGCACCGTCTTGAACACGTCGACGGAAATCGCGGTGATGAACGGCAGCACCATGATCGCCAGCACCAGCGACGCATTGAACAGGCTGAGATAGGACGGCGGACCCGCAAAGACGGTTCCCAGCACCGGCAGCCCGTCAAACGTCCGGATCATGAACGGCTGGAGAGTGTCGGCAAGAAATGGCCCGAGGACGAAAAATCCCCACATGCCGTAGATGATCGAGGGAATGCCGGCGAGAAGCTCGATGGCGATGCCGATCGGACGGCGCAGCCACTGCGGACACAGTTCGGTGAGAAAGATGGCGATGCCGAGCCCGACCGGGATCGCGATCGCCATCGCGATCGCCGATGTCAGCAATGTGCCGTAGATCGGACCGACCGCGCCAAGTACCGGCGGATCGGCCGCCGGCGCCCAGCGCTGGGTCCAAAGAAAGGCGAAGCCGTATTCCTGCATCGCCGGCCAAGCACCGACGATCAGAGAAACGATGATACCGCCGAGAATGAGCAGGACCGAAATCGCGCTGAGACGCGTGATCCAGTAAAAGGTCGTATCGCCGAGTTTGAACGCACTGAGGGCCCGGGCGCGGTCATAGGGTCCGGCGACATCCATCACACCACTCTGAACAGCTAGATCGGCCACACCATCCCTCACTCTCTAGAGCCCTTCCGCTTCCGATGGAACCAGAAGCGGGGCTCTATGATTTTGATTTGACGCGTTTTCTTGACGCGAACCGGTATCCGCTTCGCTCGAAAACGCTATAGATCAACCCGCAGACAGCGGGGAAGGGAGCAGGCTCCCCTCCCCTTGTCGGATCACATCGACTTGACGTCGGCGCTCCAGGTCTTCTTGATGAGGTCGATGACGTTGGCCGGCATCGGCACGTAATCGAGATCCTCGGCCATCTTGCCACCCTTCTCGAAAGCGAAGCCGAAGAACTTCAGCGCCTCGGCGGTCGCCGCCTTGTCGGTCGGCATCTTGTGCATGAGAACAAAGGTTGACGCGACGATCGGCCACGACTTGTCACCGGGCTGGTCGGTGAGGATCAGGTGATAGCCCGGCGCGTGGATCCAGTCGGCATTGGACGCCGCCGCCTGGAATGCCTCGGCCGTCGGCCGCACGGTCTTGCCGGCCTTGTTGATCAGCGCGCTGTAAGCGAGCTTGTTCTGCTTGGCATAGGCGTATTCGACATAACCGATCGAACCCTTGGCCTGGGCGATATTGCCCGAGACGCCTTCGTTACCCTTGGCGCCGACGCCGACCGGCCACTCAACCGCGGTGCCGGATCCGACCTTCGACTTCCAGTCGGCGCTGACCTTCGAGAGATAATCGGTGAAGTTGAAGGTAGTGCCCGAGCCGTCGGCACGGTGCACAACGGTGATCGCCGACGACGGCAGGTTCAGCTTCGGATTGAGCTTCTTGATAGCCGGATCGTCCCACCTGGCGATCTTTCCGAGGAAAATGCTGGCCAGCGTTTCGCCGTCGAGCGTCATGTCGCCGGCCTTGATGCCTTCAAGGTTCACCACGGGAACGATCGCACCCATGATCATCGGCCACTGCGCGAGACCGTCCTTCTCGAGCTGCTCCGACTTGAGCGGCGCATCGGTCGCGCCGAACGTCACGGTCTTGGCCTGGATCTGCTTGATGCCCGCGCCCGAACCGATCGACTGGTAGTTGATGGCATTGCCGGACGCGGTCTTGTAGGCGTCAGCCCATTTCGACAGGACGGGATAGATGAAAGACGAACCGGCCCCGGTAACGTCCGCCGCCATGGCGGAAGTCGACGCGGCGACGAAGCCGGCGGCGACGATGGCCTTAAAGAAATTCATGTGGGTCTCCCTCGTATTGAGCAGAGCGCCGATGCGCTCACGTCGCCCCTTTAAGAGCGGTCGATGCTGCTTTTACGAAGGTTCGATGACAGCCGGATGACAGCGCCAAGCCACTGAAATTATTGATCTTCAGGCTGCCGGAGTGGTTTGTGCCGGTGGAAAACCCGCCGTGAAGGCCGCTCCTTGTCCGAGCGTGCTCTCGATCAACAGACGGCCGCGATGGCGGTTCAGGATATGTTTCACCAGCGACAGGCCGAGCCCGGTGCCGCCCTGGGCGCGGCTATCGCCGACGTCGACGCGATAGAAACGCTCGGTCAGCCGCGGCAAATGTTCGGGTGCGATGCCGGGACCGAAATCCCGCACTGTCACCCGAAACTCCGGCGCGCCATCCGGAGAGGCGGCTTCCATCGACGACACCATGACCTTGCCGCCGGACGCACCGTATTTCAGCGCGTTCTCGATCAGGTTCTCGAACAGCCGAAGCAATTCCTCGCGATCGCCTGCGATCATGACGGGCTCCCGCGGCAACGTGACCTCGATCCCGACCTGACGCTCCGCCGCCAGCGGCTCAAGCCCGTCGACGACCTGACGCACGATCGGAATGAGGTCGACCAGCACATCCGGCCGGACATGCGCCGACAGTTCGACGCGTGATAGCGACAGCAGGTCGTCGATCAGCCGCGCCATGCGGGTGGCCTGCGCATGCATGATGCCGAGGAAGCGTTCTCGCGCCTTCGCATCGTCGCGCGCCGGCCCCTGCAGCGTGTCGATGAAGCCGGACAGCGCCGCCAACGGCGTGCGCAACTCGTGACTGGCATTGGCGACGAAATCGGCGCGCATTTCCTCGACGCGGCGCAATGGCGTTTGATCGTGGAACGTCAGCAGCATGCAGTGATCGATGCCGCCGAACGCGGTCGGCACCGGCACCGGCGTGATAATCAGTTCCGTCCAGCGATCGACCGGAACATGAGTGAGATAGGTCGCCCGCCGCGTTTCCCGCGTCGCAATCGCCTCGCGCAATGCCGTGACGATTTCGGGCGACCTCAACGCGAATTGCGCGAGTTCATGCTTGCGCAGCGCCGGCACGAGTTGCGCGGCTGCGGCGTTGAGATGGATCACGCGACCGGCCCGATCGAGCAGCACATTGGGGTCCGGCATACCGGCGACAATGGCGTAGACCGCAGCGGTCTCGACCGGATTGGCGCCGATCGCGGGTTCGCGCGAGGAGCCCGCTTCATGCAGCCGCCATGGCACCAGTGCCGCGCCAACGATACAGACAATGGCCGCGATGGCACGGGCCGGCGGCAAATCGCCGAACACGACAAGCGCGGCCAGCACGATGCCGGCCATCAGCAGAATAAGCGCCGAGCGGCGCAAACGGTCTGGCCAGGCCGCGAACATGGAAGCCCGCGCGTCGGAGGACCGCGGAGCGGCGGCGTTCGTGTTCACTTGAATGCTGTCAGGCGCCGGAGTCGCCATGCTTCCTCAGATAGGCCATTTCACCCTTCGGCCCGGCGCTCGGTCCAGGCTGCGAATCACGCAAGCGTTTCATTCGCGCGCTGATGATAATTTCCCGAAGCGTCAGCAGGATTACAGAAATCACGAAGGGCACAATATAATAAAGCAGCCGGAACAGCAGCATCCCGGCGAGCAGGTCTTCCTTGTCCATCTGCCAGAGGCCGACCAGCATGGCGGCGTCAAACACGCCGAGGCCGCCCGGCGAATGGCTGGCGAACCCGAGCAGCGTCGCGGATACGAAAATCACCGCAACGACGATGAAGCCGAGATTGGGCTCGTCGGGCACCAGCACGTACATCGCGAGCGCGCAAAACCCGAGATCGAAAATCCCGATCATGATCTGCAGCAGCGTCAGCGGACCGCCCGGCAGAACCACGGTCCACGGTCCGCGGCCCACGCGCCGCGGCCGCATCCAGACCCAGACCACATACCCGATCAATCCAAGGATGATCGCGACTGCTACCAGGCGATTGCACCACGGCGGAAGCTGATCGATGTTGGCGGCGGCTTCCGGATGATAGGCGATGCCGAGCCCGAGGACGGCGGCGTTGCCGAGCCAAAAGGTGAGACCGGCCAGGAAGCAGATTTTTGCGACGTCGATCGCATTCAGGCCCCATGCCGAATAGATACGATAGCGCACCGCGCCGCCGGTGAAGACGCTGGCGCCGACATTGTGTCCCACCGAGTAGCTGGTGAATGCCGCGAGCGCGTTGATCCGGTAAGGAATATGCGTGGCGCCGATCGCCCGCACTGCGAACAGGTCATAGAATGTCAGCGTGAAATAGCCCGCGGCAACGAACAGGCCGGACAAAACGATCGAGCGCGGCTCGGTCTGCTTGATCGCCTCGACGACATCGTCCATATCGATACCCTTGAGGATATGGAAGAGCACGTAACACGCGATCGCGATGACCGTAACGCTGATCGCAACACCGAGTTTGTGCAGGATTTGCTTCTGGCGCAGAACCGAAATCGCCCTGCGTATTGCTCCGAGCATCGAGAACCTCGAATTGCGATCCGCGGCAAAAGCTGTCGCTACTCCGCGTTCATTCGCGTGGACAATGTCGTAGCGTGTTTCGGCACCCAGTGGAATTCCGCGGGCACCGCTAAAACGCCTCATTTCAACATATTAGACTGTCGCGCCTCCCGACCGCCCTGTGGCCGCCTGGCGCGAGACCACCCGGTCGCGCAGCCATGAGCCAATTGCGCATCCCACGAGATAGGCAACCAGCATCGCAAGACCAAGATCGAGCCAATAACCGAACCGTCCCGGAACGGCGCGCGTGACGGCTGCGACAATCAGCGCGACGATCGGCACTGCCAGCCACTGCGCGGCCTTCTTCGTGATCCCCTGTCCCCGCTGCACCACCGAGATCCAGCCCATGGCGAAACCGAGCAGCAGCGCGGCCAGGAGCCAGCCCCAGTGAAACATTGCCAGATAGACCATCTCTACTGCCTCACAATGAAGTCAATGCGGCGGTTTTTCGCCTTGCCTTCGTCGGTGTCGTTCGCGGCGACCGGCTGGGCGCTGCCATACCCCATCGGCTTGAACCGGTCCGCGGGCATGCCGGCCTTCACCATGTAGTCCACGACCGCCTGCGCGCGCCGTTCGGACAGCGTCTGGTTGAACGAATCGCCTCCGTCGCTGTCGGTATGCCCGACGACTTCGATCGTCGCCGTCGGGCAACGCAATGCGGTCTCCGTCAACCGATCCAGCAAACCGACGGAATCCGCGTCCAGCGTGGGCCGGCCGGTTTCAAACCGGATCGCGCCCTTGCCGAGCAGATCGGCGAACAATTGCTGGCAGACGGTCGAATCGACCGGCGCCGCCGCCGGCTTGACCGACACTTCCGCCTTCGCCTGCCACCCCTGCGGCATGCCTTTGGGAAGATCCGCGCGAATCTGACTCCCCGCCGCGTCATAAAGCGCGTCGCCGGAAATACTCACATTCCGATCCGAGACCACGAGCGTCCCCGTCGACAATCGCGACAGCACGCCGAGCATCCGCGTGACGACCTCGGTGAAGTTCGCCGGCTCGCCCACGCTCGCCTTGAGTTTATCGATGACCTTTTCGCCGAAGAATTTGCGGCCCGCGGATGCGACGATCGCCGCGTGGACCGCGTTGTCGGGCACATATCCGGTCAGCGTCAGCGTCGCAGCCACCGGATCCTTGTTGGCCTCGAAAATATATGGCGGGGCATGGATTTCGTTGGCAACCGAATATCCCTCCGGCAGATTCTTCAACGCCGCCGCGATCGCCTCGCGTCCACCCAGTTCTCGCGCCATACCCGACAAGGTCACCGTTGCATCGGAAATCGCGATCTTGCCCGTCTTCAGCTTGCCGACCTGAGCAATCAGCAGCGCCGCCGCGGCCTCGAAGCGTGACGGCGCGCTTCGGGAAAAATTCATGCGATCGTCGATTTCGGTGCCGGCAAACGTCGTACGCGCAGCCTCGAGCAGTTTGGTCCTGACCACCGGTAACGGCACGCTGCCGCTCAATGTCACTTTCGCGACATCGCGTTCGATCGCCCAGACGAAAGGCTTTGTCTCAGGAACCAAAGTCGTGAGATCGTTGACCAGCCGTACGCCTGGCACCGCCTCCACCGACGCCACCGCGCTGCTGCGGCCTTGTTCTGAAAACGCATCGGCGGAAAATGTGATGTCGCGCCCGGCGGTGGCAATCGTGGCCTTGTCCAGGACGCTGTCCTTCAGCGCGGCTGCGGCATGCGCGGTCAGGTCGGCCTCCAAAGGAACTGTGGCGGTCCACGCAGCCGCGACCCACAGGATTGCCAGAGGAATGAGCCCCGGCCACCACTTGCTGCTCCACCTGAATAGTCTGTGCATTCGGTATCCTGTCGTGCACGATCTCCCGGCGCCCGCGGCCGGCGACGAAATCGTGTACCCGGTTCGACGTCTGAAACGCGCTTCGGAACCGAACCGGATACCGGTTTCGCCGATCACGCGCGAAATCTGGAAATGAAGAGAAAACAAACCCTTGGCGGACTGTCAAACCGGAAATAAGGCGGATGCGCGCCTTGCCGCTGCCTCGGGCTGGAATAACCGTTTCTTCAGCCGTTTCTGACAATAAAGCCATTCAACAAGAGGCGGCCGGCCCGTTCCGATGAAACAGCTCCGCAACGCCATCATCCACGCCGGACTCGAAACCCTCTATTTCAGCGGCGCGCACCGCCTGCTGCGGCCGATTTTCGCCGGTGTCGGCGCGATCTTCATGCTGCATCACGTGCGGCCGCGCCGAAACAACGCATTTCAGCCCAATCATCACCTGGAAATCACTCCCTCGTTTCTGCGCGCGACCCTGGCTCATGTCCGTTCGCGCGGGATCGACATCGTCACCGCCGACGAAATGCAGCGCCGGTTGACCGAGCACGATTTCGCCAGGCGATTCGCCTGTTTCACGTTCGACGACGGCTATCGCGACAACCGCGACTTCGCGCTCCCAGTGATGCGCGACTTTGACGCACCGCTGACCGTCTACGCGGCAAGCGATTTTGCGGAAGGGACCGGCCGCCTCTGGTGGGTCGCGCTCGAGCGCATTGTGGCCGCGACCGACCGGATCGACACCGAGATCGGCGGCGTGGCCATTCACCTCGACACCGCGAGCATCGAGGCGAAGCAAGCCGCATTCACCCGCATTCACGATGCATTGCGCGGATTGCCGGACGATCGCGACGTCGCGCGGGCGATCAGCAGCCTCTGCGCGCATTACGGCATCGACGAAGCCGCCATCAGCGGCGAGTTGTGCATGTCATGGGACGAACTGAAGCGGTTCGCCGACGATCCGCTAGTCACGATAGGCGCGCATACGATCAGCCATTGCAATCTGGCGAAGCGAAGCGAACCGCAGGCCCTGCAGGAAATGACCGGGAGCCGCACGCGGATCGAGGCCGCCTTGCAGCGGCCAGCCGTCCATCTCGCCTATCCCTATGGCGACAGGAGCGCGGCCGGCCCCCGCGAATTCGCCATGGCGCTCGCGGCGGGATTCAAGACCGCCGTCACCACACGGCCGGGCATGATTTTCGCAGAAAACGCCGAACATCCGACCGCGCTGCCCCGCATTTCCCTGAACGGAAATTATCAAGCCAACCGCATGCTGCCGGTCCTGACATCGGGCGCCGCCACCGCGATGTGGAACGGCTTCCGCCGGGTGGACGTCGCCTAGCAGACCTGCTCCCTGCAGGGCGCGCTGTCGTCTTGACTCGTCCCGCTATCGTGCCCACAAGCGTGCCGAACGCTAGTACCGCCGATTTGAAATTCCTGCACTGCTCGGAGCAGGGTCGTCTTCAGGACTTTCAAATCGAAAGCGGCACTAGAAACATAAAGTTGCTAGCGTCCCTTTGATTCCGAAGTTCGCATCAAAGGTTGCCGCAAGGACATGCGAATGTCGGAATTGGGACACTCATAAGGAGGCATCATGCTCAAGGATATGTTTTCGCTCAAAGGCCGCGTGGCGCTCGTCACCGGCGGCTCGCGCGGCATCGGCAAGATGATCGCGGCCGGCTTTCTCAGCCAGGGCGCGGCGAAGGTTTACATCACCGCGCGCAAGGCCGGCCCCTGCGAGGCGACCGCGAAAGAACTGTCCGCGCAATACGACGGCGAATGCATCGCGCTGCCGATCGACATTTCCACGGTCGAGGGCTGCGACAAGCTGGCTTCGGAAATCGTCAAGCGCGAGCCGAAGCTCGACATTCTCGTCAACAATGCCGGCGCGGCGTGGGGCGCGGAGTTCGATGAATTCCCGGAAAGCGGCTGGGACAAGGTCATGGACCTCAACGTCAAGTCGATGTTCTTCCTGACCAAGGCGCTGGCGAAGCCGCTGCGCGCTGCCGCATCGGCAAAGCACCTGGCCAAGATCATCAACATCGCCTCGATCGACGGCATCTTCGTCAATCCGATGGAGACCTATTCCTACGGCGCCAGCAAGGCCGCGGTGATCCATATGACGCGGCGGATCGCGACCAAGCTGATCAAGGACCACATCGCGGTCACCGCGATCTGTCCGGGCGCCTTCGCCTCCGACATGAACAAGGCGGCACGCGACCACGCGGACGAACTCGCCAAGCGCATTCCGGCCGGGCGGATCGGCGACGAAACCGACATGGCGGGGCTGGCGATCTTCCTTGCCTCGCGCGCGGGCGACTATGTCGTCGGCAACGCCATAGCGATCGACGGCGGCGTGGTCTATGCCAGCGCCGGGCTTGAAATCGCAGGGTGACGGGAGGGGCGATCGGCGGTTACGTGCATCCGTCGGCGAGCACCAGCTTGCTCGTCGTCGTGGCGTGACGGACCTTGAACAGGTCCTGAATCTCAGGGTCGGCTAGAAAGGCTTCCGCCTGTTCGCGCGCTGGAAACTCGATGATGACCATGCGGTCGGGTTTCCAGCCGCCCTCGATTGCCGTGGGCTGAGCCCCTTGAACGATATATTTTCCCGAATGTTTTGCGATGAACGCGGGAATTTCGGCGATGTATCTTTTGAAGCCGCCGAAGTCGTTCACGGACAGTTCGAGCACCAGATAGGCTTTCATCGCTCACCCTCGCGGACTTATCGGTCTGACGCGCGATCAGCTCGCCGCCGGAAGTGCCGCCTGGCCGCTCCAGGGCCGCTCTGATGAGGCCAGACCGATCAGCCGGCCCTGAATGAAGTCGCAGCCCCAGTCGCGCAGCATCACGGCGGATTGCTCGTCCTGCACCCATTCGGCGACGGTCTTGATGTCGAGCCGCCGCGCCAGATCGATCAGCGTCTGCACGAAGGCGCGATCGTCGGACGAGCGCGCGATGTTCTGCACGAAGGCGCCGTCGATTTTCACGATGTCGACGCCGAGCTTGCGCAGGTTGCGAAACGAGGTGTAGCCCGCGCCGAAATCGTCGATCGCGATCTGGCTGCCGAAATTCTTCAACCGCGTGACGAATCCCCTGACGCCGTCCAGATCCTGGATCGCCACCGTTTCGGTGATTTCGACAATGAGCCGTTCGGCAACACCGGGATGCGCCGCCATCAACGATTCGATCGCGGCCCACCAATCCGGATCCATGGTGGTTTCCGGCGAGATGTTGAGGCTGAGCCGGATGCCCGGCGCTTCCGCAAGTTCGGCGATCACCAGTTCGAGCACGCGATGATCCACCAGCCGGATCAGGCCGAGTTTCTCGGCCACCGGCACCACGTCCGGCGCCAGCAGGAATTGACCGTCCTCCTGGCGCATTCGCACGAGACATTCATAGAACGCGGGCTGACGCGTGTGTGCATCGACCACCGGCTCGAATGCGGTGAGAATGCGCCGCTCGTTCAGCGCGGTGACGATCTCATCGGTGACGCGAATGTTGACGCGGCGCTGCGCGTCGCGCTCGACATTGGGCCGCCACACCGCGAACGATCCGCTACGGCGGCTTTTCGACGTCTCCAGAATTTCCTGAGCGCGGTTGATCGCCTCGTCGGCGGTGCGGGCATAACGCGGAGCGCCGATCGCGCCGATCGAGGCGGTGACCGAAACAGGACCGGAGCGGGTCGGCACGATCTCGTCGCGGATGCCCGCCAAAAACCGTTCGGCGGCGACATTCATATCCTCGGGCGTACAGTTCTTCAGAATCAGACCGAACTTGTTGCCGGAGAACCGCCCCAGCACGTCGCCGCCGCGCAGCCGGGCGCGGATACGCCTGGCGATTTCCGCGATCACTTCGTCGGCGACATCGAAGCCGAAGGCGTTATTGATGCGCGCGAGATGATCGATGCCGAGCAGCATGAAGGCGGACGACGAGCGATAGCGCGTGGCCTCCTCGATCGCTTCGGCGAGCGCCGCCGTCAGATGCGTGCGGTTGAGTTCTCCGGTCAGAGCATCGTTCTGCGACATCCTGAGCAACTGCTCGTCGCGGGCACGGCGTTCGTTGTCGAGACGCACGATGCCTTCGACGCGCACCGCTTTTCCGTCGGCGTTCGCGAACCAGCAGCCGGACTCCTCGATCCAGAGCAGCGGCGCCGAGGCGCTGGCACGCACGCCATACTCGATACGATACGGCGCGCCCTCGCCGCGCCTCCGCGCGGGTGGCGTGCTCATCAGAATGTTGCCGCGGATCGATCCCGACGGCTCGATCAGCCTGGCGAACGCCGCGCCGCTCGCCAGGGAGGCCGGATCGATATCCACGAAGATCGATGCAGCCTGACCGGTCCAGGCGATGGCGTCGCTCGCGATATCCCAGACGAAAGCGGCCTGACCGAGCGCGGCAAGAATCTCCGAAACCCGAAGCTGGTCCGCAGTCCCGTTAATGATCTGCGATGCGCCTGCGCCAGACGTGGAATTGGCTGCCGGTGAGATAGCGGATGTCACGGTCGCCTCGTTTTGGGACGCTGTCGGATGATTCCCCGGCGAAGCATAAGGCGTCCCACGCCGTTCAGGCTACGCAAAGTTCATAAACAATTCGAGAAACCGCCGTTTTCCGCCCGGATCAGCCCCCCTGACTCCAAACCCGCGAGCTGGAACGGCTTTTGCGACGGCAAGTCTGCAAGGGGAGTCATGTCCCCAAACGAGACATCCGACAAGACAGGGTCGCTCATGGTTATCGTGGGAACGCGCCGGATACACGCCATCGCCGTGGACACCGCACGGAATGACGGCATCGCGGCAAAGGCGCCCGGCACCACGCTGGTGCCGGTCCATCCGACACCGGAACGCCAGCCGCCGTCCCTGCACGCCTCGCGGCATGACGCATTCTTCGTGACGCAATTGATCGCCATGGCGCAGCATTGTGCGCAGACCCGGCAACTGCGGCGCGCCACCCCGGCGGATGCCGGCGCGGCCTATCGTTCCACCACGAGTCAAAATCAGGCTGCGGGACGGGTAACCCCGCGGACGTTGCGGGTCGCTTGAATTAGCGCCGCGGCTGATCGGAAGACGTTCCGCCGCCGGACTGGATACCGGGCGCCGAGACTTCCGGATGCGCCGTAGCGGTCGGCGCGTCGGGGTGAACGATCACGGGTTCCGGCCCACTCTTCAAAATCGATTCCGCGACGGGTGCGACACTCGGAACCGCAACCGCGCGGGCCGACCGCCGCGTGCGCAACGCGACGCCGGACAGAAAATCGACCAGCGCCAGCAGCGTCAGCAGGAAATAGATCGACGACCCGAACTGCGGCAGCATCGCGAATTCCGCGGCCGCGCCGCCGAACACGATCAATGACAGCAGATGATCGGTGAAATACTTCGCGCCGGGACGTGCGCCCTTGATGACCTCGAGCAACAACAGGACGATGCCGAGCGCAAGCAGCACATCGCCGAGCGTCACCGGCCACGCCACGCCCGACATCAATGTCAGTGTGAAAAGGGGCGCCGCGAACTGAACGCCCGGCATCAGGAAGATGACGATGTTGCAGATGGCGAGCGGAATCAGGAGCAGCGGAAAACCGATCATCGACATCGGCAAGGCCTTCCTCGTTCAAGCGTGAGAATCGATGCGTCCTTGAGAGCGACCATGCGCTTGCTCAAGGACACCACGTTGCCTCACCAGTTGGAGCGAATTCGGGCGCAGAATTGTCGCCGGATTCGCCCTGCCGTCACGCCCCTGCTGCTCGCAGCCCGTGCCGCATGCGGCCGGGGAATCCCGATCAGGATTCTTTCTTCGCCTTCAGAACCTGGCGGCCCTTGTACATGCCGGTTTTCAGGTCGAGGTGATGGGGACGGCGCAGTTCGCCGGAATCCTTGTCCTCGGCATAGGTCGGCTTGCTGATCGCATCCGCCGAACGGCGCATGCCACGCCGCGAGGGCGATGTTTTTCGTCGAGGAACGGCCATATCGGGTGTCCTTGCAGGATGTTGTCCGTAGCGTCAGGTGTCGGGAATCGCCGTGGCGGCCGGCCCAGCCCTGAACGCGCGAGCTAAAATGCTGATAAGGCCGGGCTTATAACGGAAGGAATGCGCCAAGGCTAGGGGGCCCAGGCTGTCAAAATCGTCCCAAAATACCTAGGAACCGCCATTTTGGCGCAGGCAACTGCGCAGTTCGGCGCTCCGTGCCCGGACCATGTAGGTTCCCGCCAGCCGGCGTACGCCCGGACCGGGCTTTCGGGCGCTGCGTTTGACCGGATTTGGCAGGATCGAGGCCATCAGGGCCGCTTCCCGCGCCGTCAGGCTGGCCGCCGACCGCCCGAAGGCATAGCGAGACCCCGCCTCGGCGCCGAACCGCCCGTCGGGGCCCCATTCGGCGATATTGAGGTAGATTTCCAGCACCCGCTGTTTCGGCAGAACGGCGTCGATCCACATCGCCAACGGCAGTTCCAGCGCCTTGCGGAGGATGCTGCGCCCGGGCCAGAGAAACAGGTTTTTCGCGACCTGCTGGGTGATGGTGGAGCCCCCGCGCGTCACCTCGCCATCCTCGGCATCGTCGATGACGTCGCGCAGCGAATTCCAGTCGATACCGTGGTGGCTACAGAATTTGGCGTCTTCCGAGGCGATCACGGTCCGCGGCAGGGCCGGCGAAATCGCGGTGAAATCGATCCATTGCCGCGACATCGGCCCGCCGGTGACTTTGCGCCACATCATCAGCGTCGAAACCGGATGGCCGGTTCGATACAGCGGCGTCAGCAGATAAGGCAGCAACAGCAAGCCGAGGGCGACCAGCACCGTGACACGAAGCGCCCGCCGCATCAGGCCGCCATGCCGCGAGCCGAACCGCGCGCGGGCTCGGAAGCCCTGCGGCCCATGTCGCGCACGAAATCACGGTTAACGGTGCCGGTCACGGCAAAAGATGGCATCAAAATCCCCGTTTGGCCGGATCATACCACAGCCCGGCCGGCATATTGCCGGATCGGCCGGAATTGACGAAGCCGGTGCCATGAACGATTGTCCGGCCAAATCGACTTAGAGCCATTCTTGTTCCAGATTCCCCTTGGAGCCTTTCTTGATGACGTCAGGACTTTCATCCGCCGATTTCGCAAAACGCCTCGACAAGACGGCGGACGATACCGAAGCCCTGCTGGGGAAACTGTTGTCGGATACGCTTCTGTCCGACGAGATCGCGCGCCCGAAGCGGATCATGGACGCCATGCGCTATTCGTCGCTGGGCGGCGGCAAGCGGCTGCGCCCGTTCCTCGTCGTCGAAAGCTCCGCGGTGTTCGGGGTGCCGCGCGATGCCGCGCTGCTGGCCGGCGCGGCGCTCGAATGCATCCACTGTTACTCGCTGATCCACGACGATCTGCCGGCGATGGACAACAGCGACCTCCGCCGCGGCCGCCCGACCCTGCACAAAGCCACCGACGACGCCACCGCGATCCTCGCCGGCGACGGCCTGCTCACGCTGGCGTTCGACATCATCACGCGGGACGAGATTCACAAGGATCCGACGGTGCGCCTGCTGCTGACGCGCGCATTGGCGCGGGCTTCCGGTATCGGCGGCATGGTGGGCGGACAGATGCTCGACCTCGCCGGCGAAGGCCGCTTCGGCGATCGCGAGCCGGTCGATGTCGCGCGCTTGCAACAAATGAAAACCGGCGCCCTGCTCCGCTACGGCTGCATCGCCGGCGCGCTGCTCGGCCAGGCTTCGCAGAAGGATTATCAGGCGCTCGACGACTACGGCCGCGCGCTCGGCGAAGCCTTCCAGATCGCGGACGATCTGCTCGACGTCGAAGGCGACGCCGCCGCGCTCGGCAAGCCCGCCGGCGCCGACGCGGCACTCGGCAAGACCACCTTCGTCACCCAACTCGGCATCGACGGCGCGAAGAAGCGCGTCCGCGATCTGCTCGGCAAGGCGGATACGGCGCTCTCTGTGTTCGGCGCACGAGGCGATGTGCTGCGCGCCGCGGCGCATTTCGTCGCCGACCGCAGGAACTGACCCGCCATGGCGAGCAAGGACGCCGACGAGCAGTTCCTGCTTCGCTTCAAGAAGATGTCGACACCGATGCGCGTGGTCTATGCACGGCCACGCACCTTCATTGCGTTTGCCGTCGGCGTGGTCGCCGGCTTTCTGACGCCGGACAGCATGCGGCTCGTGACCCGGCTCCTGATCGGATGGGATACGTTCGTCGCGCTCTACCTGCTGCTGGTCTACACGATGGTGTTACGGAGCGGCGTTCATCATGTCCGGCGCAACGCGGTCATTCAGGACGACGGCCGGTTCCTGATCCTGCTGGTCACCGCCGTCGGCGCGTTCGCCAGCATCGCCGCCATCGTCTTCGAGCTCGGCGAGCAGCATCGCGGCACGCTCGAACTCGGACTCGCAACGCTCACGATCGCGCTGTCGTGGGCGGCGGTGCACACCACCTTCGCGCTACACTACGCGCACGAATATTATCGCGGCACCAAACCCGGCGGCCTGCAATTCCCCAGCGGCGACCGGCATGAGGACGCCGACTACTGGGACTTCGTGTATTTCTCATTCGTGATCGGCATGACCGCGCAAGTGTCCGACGTCGGCATTACCGATAAGACCATTCGCCGCACCGCGACGGCACATGGCATGATCTCGTTTATCTACAACACCGCGCTGGTCGCGCTGATGGTCAATATCGCCGCCAGCGCGATCTGACCGGTCCCGCGACGGTGTCCACGTCGCTCAAAACGCTCTAATTGCAGATCTCGACGTTGCTTCCTCCGCCCATGACGCTCCCGCCTTGCGCCGTGGTGCGGTACTCGATGTGGCAACCGCGCCGGACCGGGCGGCAGCTATTGTCCCCGCAAACATACCGCGGCGACGAGGGGATGACATCGCCGCGCCCGGGCAGCCTCGGCGCATCGACCGGCGGCTCCATCTCATCATCGAACCTGCCGCGGCCGGCACGGCGTGGACGCGGCTCGTCGCGATCGCGCGATGCGAAGGGTGCCGGGCGCTCCTTGCGCACGACGCATTCGTTGTCGCCGTTGAGAATCTTGCCTTCGCCGCAGGTGATTTTCACGCACGCGTCGCCGTTGGCCCTGTAGCCGTGGCGGCAGATCGGCGGGCAGACGCGCGCCGTCTTGCCCTTGATGGCGTCGAGCGTGCCGAGACTGGCCAGCTTGACGTTCAATGATGTGCCGGCATAGCGGTTGAATTTTTCCAGCGATGCCCGTGACGCCTTGTCCCAGTCGCCGTCGGCCGATCCGCCGTAGCATCCGACCCTGTGCAACTCGGTCTGCACCGATTTGGCAATCTCCACCGCCGACAAGGCCGGGTTCACTGGCGGCGCGGGAGGCGGAGTCAGGGAAGCGGTTTGCTGGGCCGGCGGCTGGGCAACCGGCGGCGGCGATCCGGCTGTCGCGGGCGCGGCCGACTGGATCGAGCTGCGATCCTGCACGTTGGCGGCAACCACCGTCGATCCGGAGACTGGCGCAGCGGCAGGCCGCTCCGCCGCCTTGCGCGCCTGTTCCGCTGCGTCGACTTTCGCCTGCTCGACCTGCTTCGCCTTCTCGGCCGCGATCCGTGCCTGTTCGGCGGCCCTGGCCTTCGCTGACGCCTTGCTCAACTCAGCTTGCTGCGCGCCCTGTGCCGTCAGACGGGCCGTTTCCTCCGCCGCGACACGCGCCTTCTCGGTCGCTGCGAGGCGTCGTTCTTCCGCACCGATCTTCTCGAGCTGGGCGTTCGCAAGGTCGGCATAAAAGCCCGTCGGATAGCTCTTCAGGAACGTGTTCCAGGCGGCCCGCGTTCCGAGTTGCAGCGACAACTCATAGTCCCGGCGGATATCGGCGCGCGCATCGGAAACGGAAGCCGGAGCAACCGACGGCGCGGCCTTGGCCGGCACCAGCGGCACGTCCTCGCCGCCGAGCGAACCGTAGACATACGGCTCCTGCCGGTTGTTGGTGACCTTGAGCACGTCGTCGCGCACGAAGCCGAACGCCTTGCGCACATCGAGGCCCGGCGTCGCGATATGATGCACCAGCGCGGTGGTGAACGGGCTGTTCTTGCTGTCGCCGTCGGCGGCGGTGGAACCGGCCTTGGCCGCATACGCGATCAGCGTGTTCGGCGACGTCGGCTCGACCTTGGCGAGACCGCGGCCGATCGAGCGCATGCTGACCTTCTTCATGGTCTTGCTGAACGGGTTGTCGCGGCATGCATCCAAAATCACCAGCCGCAACTGCTTGGCGGATTCGACCGCAACCAGCACGCGATCGAGCGAGACGGCTTCGTCGTAAACATCGGTGTCGCGCCGAAGCGCGGCGTCGACCGGGATCAGATAGTTGGTGCCCTCGACCTCGATGCCATGACCGGCATAGTAGACCACGGCCATGTCGGCAGTGCGCGCCTTATCGCCGAAGTCCCGCAGCGCGCGGCGCATCTCGGCTTCGGTCAGATCGTGACGAGCATCGACCACGTCGAACCCGGCCTGCTTCATGATTTGGGCGAAGGCCGCCGCGTCATTGTCCGGATTGGCCAGTTGCGGAACGTTCCGGTACTGCGAGTTGCCGATGACGAGTGCCACGCGGGTTGTCGCCCAGGCCGGCTGACCGATCAGCCCCACCGCCGCCACAAGCAAAAATCCGAACAAATTGAGATATCGTCGCACGGTCATGGCGGTACGTCCTGACGGTTCATTCATAGCACATGCACCTGACTACCTGAAACCGAAGTCCGCCTTTGTGAGGCACGTCACATACGCGAATGTGACGGCAGCCTCACTTGATGGGACGTCGGCAGCCCGCCAAACGTTCAATCCTCCGGAGGAGCCCGGAACCGATGCAAGGCCGGTGGACGCCGACAGCCCGTTCCTGCTTTAACAGCGGCCGATAAGCCTTTCCCCGCAACGCAGGAGACCTGTCTTGGCCCATGACCGTTCCACAGTCGAAGCCGTGATCCAGCACTATTTCGACGGTCTCCACGAAGGCAGCGCCGAAACCATCGGTGCGATCTTCCATCCCACCGCCGACCTGCGCTGGCTGGAAAAGGGCGAATTGAAAATCCTGACCGTACCGGACTGGCTCGAGCTGATCCGCAAGCGCCCTTCCGCGAAGGCCGAAGGCAAGCCGCGCGAGGATTTCGTCGTCACCATCGACCGTTCCGACGAGTCCACCGCGTTCATCAAGGTGCGTTGCCAATTGCCGCCGCGCTACTTCACCGACTATCTGGTCGCGATGAAACTCAAGGACGGCTGGGCCATCGTCTCCAAATCATACCGTTACGATTTGCGGGAGTGAGCCTTTCCACGCTTGCCGATACATTGTTGACGCCGCTACCGTTCCACGCCATCTGAGGAACGGGGCACCTGTTCGACATGACCGAAACCTTCCTGACATCGCTGCTCGTTCTCACCGTACTCGCGGCCTCCGCCGCGCTGGCGCGGCGGCTGGTGACCGCGCCCGCCATCGTGTTTCTGGTGGTCGGCATCGTGCTCGCTTTCGTGCCGGGCTTTCCGCTGATCGAGATGAAGCCGGAAAGCGTGCTGCTGATGGTGCTGCCGCCGCTGATCTATTCCGCCGGCGTCTCCATGAGCTGGCGCGAATTCAAATTCAACCTGAGGCCGATCGCGCTGCTCGCCATCGGCTGCGTGATCTTCACGACCTGCGCGGTCGCCGCCGCGACGCACTGGCTGCTCGGCCTGCCCTGGGGCGTCGGCTTCGTGCTCGGCGCCATCGTCTCGCCGCCAGACGTTGTGGCGCCGCTCGCGATCGCCAAGCGCCTGCAACTGACGCATCGCATTCTTGTCATCCTTGAAGGTGAAGGGCTCGCCAACGATGCCACCGCGCTGATCCTCTATCGCTTCGCGGTGCTCGCAATCTCGACCGGCACTTTCTCGCTGGGCGCCGCCGCCGGATCGTTCAGCCTGATCCTGCTCGGTGAAATGGTGTTCGGCATTGCCGTCGGCTGGTTCAGTCTGCGCTTAAGGCAGTGGGCCCACGACGAGCGCGTCGAAATCCTGCTATCGCTGCTGACGCCCTATCTCGCCTACTGGGTTCCCGAACACCTTGGCGGCTCCGGCGTGATCGCCACCGTCGCGGCCGGTCTTTATGTGAGCTGGAACGGCCCGTTGCTGATCTCGGCGGCGACACGGCTGCAAGGCATCTTCTTCTGGGATCTCGTGATCTGGCTGATCGAAGGCGTGCTGTTCCTGCTGATGGGCTTCGAGGTCCGCGTATTGATGGAGAAGGCCAAGGCGGTCCCGGTCAACGAAGTGCTGGTGGCGACCGCGCTGACCTCCGCCATCGTGATCGCCGCACGGTTCATCTGGGTATTTCCCGGCACTTACCTGACGCGCATCCTGAGTGCGCGCGTCAGGCGGCGCGATCCTCCACCCCCCTGGCGCTACCTGGTCGTCATCGGCTTCACCGGCATCCGCGGCATGGTGTCGCTGGCGGTCGCGCTCGCGCTGCCTCTGACGCTGCCGAACGGGCAGGACTTCCCGTATCGCGACCTCGTTCAATTGACGAGTTTCGGCGTGATCTTCGTGACGCTGTTCGGCATCGGCCTGACGCTGCCGTTCGTCGTCAACCTGCTCGGCATTTCAGGGCACGGACACCGCGAGGCGCTGAACGAGCGCGAGGCGGAAATCGCAGCACGGCGCACCATCATCGAGGCGGCGCGGGGCGCGCTCACCAAGATCATCGCCGAACGCAACCTCCCCGAAGGTCTCGCGAAATTCCTCGAAGCGCGTCACGAAACCCGAATGCGGGCGCTACCCGAACCGCCGCGCGAGGGCGACGAACACTCGCCGGCGACAAAAGGAGGATCGATGGTGCGGGAGATCATCACCATCGAGCGCACGCATTTGCACCGGCTGCTGCGCGAAGGAAAGATCACCGACGAAACTCGCCGCCGCATCGAGCGCGATCTGGACCTGGAAGAAGCGGTGGTCGACAATCGGGAAAAGCACAGTCCGCTGTAGCCGCGGACGCAACTCAGGCGATGCCCTCATTCACAAGGGCGAGACCGGCCTTGAACACGGTGGTGCGATCGCGCCCGGATCGCTTCGCGTCATAAAGCGCGATGTCCGCCCGCGACAACAGATCGTACAGGCTGGTCAGGGCGTGATCCACATGCACGCCAACGCTGATCGTCGGCGTCAATCCGGACGGCAAACGGCCGCTGCCGTAAACTGGCAATTCCGCGCGCAACCGTTCGGCATAGCCGCGTGCGGCGCCGAGTTCGGTGCCCGCCAACAGAATGGCGAACTCCTCGCCGCCAATCCGTCCGGCGACGGTGTCGGCTCCAGACATGCGTGCCACCAGTTCGCCCAGCATGGCAATCACGCGGTCGCCCACGGCATGGCCGTAGGTATCGTTGATCGACTTGAAGTTGTCGATATCCGCGATCAGTAGCGCGACCGGCCAACCACGCGCGACATGGCGCTGCAATGCTGCCGATGCTTCTCCCTCAAACCCGCGCCGATTGAGCAAGCCCGACAGTTTGTCCGTGTTGGCCTCGTGCCGCAATTCGTTGATCAGACCGATCGCAACCGCAACCATCAGGTTCAATGCCACGGCGATCGAGATCAAGGCCTGGGTGAACTGCACCGTGGTCCAGTAGACCGACTGCTGGAAACCTTCGTCGCTGTCGTAGCCGCCGACCAGCCACGCGATCAGCAGCGGCCGAACAATGAAATTCGCCGCCGCGATCGCCGCGGTGCAAATCAGCAGCCGGTCGATCAGGTGTGGCTTCGGCACCGAATAGAGTTTGACCACCGTCATCAGAGCGATCATGCCAAGCGAGAAGCTGATGGCGTAGATTCGCCCTGCGAGACTGGGGGCAACCGAGAGGAACCAGACATACCCCGCCATCGCGGCCACGGCAACGAGAACCATCGGCCGGTACGGCACCGGAATGCGATAGCGAGTCAGAACCGCGGCAGCCAGCGTGCATCCCGCAAGGATAAAGCACAGGTTGGAGAGAACGTGATGGAGTTGATGCGGCAGCGCGGGTCCGATGTCCTGGATCACGAAGCCCGCGGTCGTCAGCGCATAGCTGGCCGCGGCAATCGCGACATAGGTCTGGTCTCGCCTGTTCAGCCAGAGCAGCAGGAAGGCTGCGGCCAGAAGCAGACCGATGCCCGGGTTCAAAAGTGAAATGAAGATTTGTCCGCTCATCATCCCCGCCGCGCCAGGACGCGAATGTCTTACTCTATCGGTAAGATGTCTTACCCTATCGGTAATAAGGCAGCCTTGACGCGATATCGGGGATTTTAGGTATCCTGTTTACCGGCACGGCATGATGCCGGCCGGCCGACGATAAAGGCCGGACACGGGTCCGGCCTTTCATGATCGCGACCGATGCAGCGCCGCTGAGCTATTCCGCCGCCGTCACCGCATTTGCCGGGGCCTTGGCGCCGTTGCCGTAGCGCTGATCGATGTAATCGATGACCAGCGCTTTGAAATCGGCGGCAATGGTCGCCCCACGCAGGGTGCGGAATTTCTTGCCATCGACGAACACAGGCGCGGCCGGTGTTTCGCCGGTGCCCGGCAGCGAGATGCCGATGTTGGCGTGCTTGGATTCGCCGGGGCCGTTGACGATGCAACCCATCACCGCGACGTTGAGCTGCTCGACGCCGGGATACTGTGTCTTCCAGGTCGGCATCTCGTCACGGATGAAATCCTGGATCGAACGCGCCAGTTCCTGGAACGTGGTCGAGGTGGTGCGGCCGCAGCCGGGACACGCCGCGACCAGCGGCACGAAGGTGCGGAAGCCCATGGTCTGCAGCAATTCCTGCGCGACCTGAACTTCCAGCGTGCGGTCGCCGCCGGGCTCCGGCGTCAGCGAGATGCGGATGGTATCGCCAATGCCCTGCTGCAGCAGGATGCCGAGCGCGGCCGACGAGGCAACGATGCCCTTCGAGCCCATGCCGGCTTCCGTCAAACCGAGATGAATCGCATAGTCGGAGCGTTCGGCCAGCGTCTGGTAAACCGCGATCAGATCCTGAACCGCGGAGACCTTGGCCGACAGGATCATCTTGTTTTTCGGCAGGCCGATCTCCTCGGCGCGCTTCGCCGACAACAGCGCGGACTGTACCATGGCCTCGCGCGTCACCGCGCGAACATCCTTGGGCTCCGGTGCCAAGGCGTTTTCGTCCATCAGCTTGGTGAGCAATTCCTGATCGAGCGAACCCCAGTTGGCGCCGATGCGCACGGCCTTGCCATACTTGATCGCCATCTCGACGATGTCGGCGAACTGGCTGTCGCGCTTGTTTTTGAAACCGACATTGCCGGGATTGATGCGGTACTTGTCGAGCGCTTCGGCGCAGGCCGGATGATCGGCCAGCAGCTTGTGCCCGATGTAATGGAAGTCGCCGATCAGGGGCGTGGTGATGCCGCGCTTGCGCAGACCGTCGCGGATGTGCGGCACGGCGGCGGCGGCCTCGTCACGATCCACGGTAATGCGAACCATCTCGGAGCCGGCACGCGCGAGCGCCGCGACCTGCGCGATGGTGCCGTCGACATCGGCGGTGTCGGTGTTGGTCATCGACTGCACCACGATCGGCGCGCCGCCACCGACGGCGACATTGCCGACCATGACCTGCGTGGTTTTGTGCCGCGGGCTTGGGCCGGCGACGTCGACTTGGGGCGGTTTCTCGAGCTTGTTCATGGGGTCTCAAATATCAGGTTTTTGTGACGTTCAGCAACGGATCAATGGAGACCGGGGAAGGCCGGTTAACGAGGTAAAGCCCGGCGATCACCAACAGCGCCGCGACGCCGAAGGCCAACGTCAGCGGGTCATGCATGATGAAATAACCAGCCGCGACGCCAAACAAAGGGGTGATGAAGGTAAAAGCCGACAATTTGCTGGCCGAATAGGTCTTAACCATTGAAAACCATATCAAAAATGTCAGCCCGACCACCCAGACCGCCTGATAGGCCATCAGCGACAGCGCCAACGGGCCGGGAACCCGGGTCAGGGTTTCGCCGGACGCCCAGGCGGCGATTCCGAGAATCGGGATCGACATGGCGACCTGGTAGCTCAGCGCCTTTTCCGGCGGGGCCTTGATCAGCGAGGTCGCCTTCACCAGCAGCGTGGTCGCCGCCCACAATGCGCCGCCGCCGACGATCATGAGGTCGCCCAGCAACACCTTGGCATCGACATCGGGCTGCGGCACGCCGATCGCGAACGCAACGCCCGCGAAGCAGAGCGCGAGGCCGCCCCACTGCGAGGCACGCAGCCGCTCGCCGAGAAAACGATACGAGCCGAGCGCGACGAAGAACGGCGCGGTATAGAGAAACACCACCGCGCGCGACGCCGTGGTCAGCAGCAGTCCGTGATAGATCAGTACGAATTCGAATCCGAACAGGACGCCGGTGAACACGCCGGCACCCAGCGTGCCGTCACGCTCGAACAACTTCACGCCACGCAGCCGCGCAATCAGCAGCAGCACCACGATGGCGCCGCAGGAGCGGATGAAAGCCTGCAGAAACGGCGGAATGTCGGGCAGCGCCAGCTTTACCGCGATCTGGTTGAACCCCCAGCTTAGACACAGCATCAGCATCAGGGCGATGGCGCCGGCGGTGAGCGGACGACCGGCCGGCGTGAGCGGCATTTGTTCAGATGACATGAAACCTCGTGATCCGGCTTGCCGCCGTGTTGTTTAGCAGAATGTTGCCACCGCTTCGATGACCGATGGATCTATGCGGCTTTCTGACAATGCGCGCAGACCCCGGTGATTTCGACGACTGACAGTTTGGGCGTGAAGCCCGTGGTCCGCGCGGCATCGCTCAGGCTTTGCGCCACGTGGCTCGCGGGAATCTCGCCGACCGATCCGCAGCGATCGCAAATCAGGAACGCAACCATCGCGCTGTCGTCGTGGTCGTGGGCGCAGGCGAGAAATGCATTGCGGCTTTCAATACGATGAACGAGGCCGTTCTCCATCAGGAAGTCGAGCGCGCGATATACCGTGATCGGCGCCGGACGAGGTATCGACTTCGCCAATTCGTCGATGACCTCATAAGCCCCGAGCGGCCGGTGGCTCGACAGCAGCGCCCGCAGCACATGGCGGCGGATCGGTGTAAATCTTTGCGCACGCCGCGCGCAGATCAGCTCTGCATGGCTGATGGCCTCTGCCGTGCAGCGGTCGTGATCGTGCCCGGGGGCGGGGAATGTCGGTCGCGTTGATGTCATCTGACAACCATCTAACCCGTTTAAGCCGGTTTCGCCCGCTATTTCGGCAGTATCGGCTCTGACAATTCCACAACACAGCCCTATATATTGCATTGCAACATAAAGCCGCAATTGTCGGAAACCATTGGAATCCCAAGCCTGGTTCCGGAGCCGATGCTGTCCCTCCATGAACCCGACAGAGCGAAAAAAGAGGCTGCGCATTGGCAACCAAACTCAAATCCTATCTCGACAGCCTGTCCACCTGGAGCATGTCCGGCATCGCGAAGCCGAAGCCGCATCCGGGCACGGTTAAAAAGATCAACCTCGCGTTGCAGGGCGGCGGCGCCCACGGTGCGTTCACATGGGGCGTGCTGGATCATCTGTTGACGGATGGACGGCTGGAGATCACCGGGATCTCCGGCGCATCGGCCGGCGCGGTCAACGCGGTGATGCTGGCCGACGGTCTGGCGCGCGGCGGTCCGGAAGAAGCGCGTAAACGCCTTGCCGATTTCTGGCGCGCCGCCAGCGCAGGCGGCGACCTACCCCCGGTGCAACGCGCGGTGACCGATCGCCTGTTCTCGCTGATGCCGTTCGCGGCGACACCGATCCAGAACTGGTTCGAGGCGATGTCGCATTACTTTTCGCCGTACGAACTCAATCCGCTCAACATCAATCCGCTCAACGAACTGATCGCACGCTTCGTCGACTTCGACGCCGTGCGCGGCGGCGATCTCGCGCTGTTCATTTCCGCGACCAATGTTCACACCGGGCGGCTGCGCATCTTCGACCGCGACAGCCTCTCCGCAGACGTGGTGATGGCGTCGGCGGCGCTGCCGTTCCTGTTCCGCGCGGTCGAAATCGATGGCGTGCCTTACTGGGACGGCGGCTACATGGGCAATCCGGCGATTTTCCCGTTTCTGCAGACGACCGACGCCGACGACGTGCTGGTGGTGCAGATCAATCCGATCACGCGCAAGACCACGCCACGCACATCGGCTGAGATCATCAACCGGCTCAATGAAATCACCTTCAATTCCGCGCTGGTCTCCGAACTGCGCGCCATGGATTTCATCAATCAACTGATCGCGGACGGCCGCCGGCCCCAGACGAAGGGGAGAAGCGCCGGCAGGAACGGTTACCGCAAGCTCAACATTCATCGCATCGACCTCGGCGGGCTCGGCACGCGTCTCGCCGCCTCCTCCAAGATGAAGACCGACTTCGACTTCTTCGCGTTCCTGCACCGGGCCGGACAGCGGGCGGCGCGGAAATTCCTCGACCATCACTTTGCCGACATCGGCCATCGGAGCAGCATCGATCTCGCGGCCGAATCCGGAATCGAATGGAACCATGCACTTGTTGGAATTGAGTAAAATTACGATTCCGGGGGTCTGGCCTTCAGCCATGAGACACCCGCAGGTCAGCCCTTCATTAACTTCCGATGTCGTATTCATAAGCTAGCTTATTATATCGAATGTTAGGAGTGCCGATGCCCCGGACCCGTTCGATTGACAACGACTTCCTGTTTGCCCTGTTCGAGGTGCAGCGCCTGCTGCGGCTTTACGCCGACAAGCAGGCGTCGCGCTACGGACTGACGCGCGCCCAGTGGGCGGTGCTGGCCAAACTCGAGCGTACCGAAGGGTTGAAGCAGACCGAGGTTGCCGAATTGATGGAGATGCAGCCGATCACGCTGACGCGGCTGATCGACAAGCTCTGCCATGCCGACCTGATCGAACGCCGCAGCGATGAGACCGACCGTCGCGTCAATCGTCTGTACCTGACCAAGACCGCGCGGCCGATGATGGCGAAACTCGCCGCACTGCGCAGCGAAATCACCCGAGCCGCGCTTGCCGACATCAGCGTCCCGGACGCGCATCGCTTTGTGGAACAGCTCGAAACCGTCAAGGACAACGTCCGTCAGGCCCTGCAAAGCGGCGGACCCACCAACAATAACAATAGAGTGAAAGAGCAGCACTATGGCTGAGCCGATCCTGAAATTTCCGCCCGAGAAGGGCACCCCCGCGGAGCCCCCGCTGGCACAGGGCGCCGACGCGCCGGCACGCCGCCGACCGGGAGATGTGCTGCGCCGTTATCGCCGGCCGCTGCTGCTGGTCGTGCTGCCGTTGATCGCGCTGATCGCCGGACTTGCGTTCTATCTGTCGGGCGGACGCTACGTCACCACCGACGACGCTTATGTCGGCGCACAAAAGGTGCTGATCACCCCCGAAGTCTCCGGCAAGGTCGACAAGGTTTCGGTGAAGGAAGGCCAGCACGTCAAGAAGGGCGACCTTCTGTTCGAAGTCGATCCCGCGCCGTTTCGCTTCGCCGTCCAGCAGGCGGAAGCAAAATTGAATGACGCGACGGTCGAGTACAACACGCTGAAGGCGAATCTCGACATCTATGCGAAGTCCGCAGCGCTCTCCCAGGAAAGCATCAACGTCAAGCAGCGCGACGTGGACCGCAAGACCTCGTTGGTGAAGAGCAGTGCCGGATCCCAACTGGATCTCGACAACTCGCTCAGCGCGCTTGTGCAGGCACAGGGGCTGAATCAGATCCTTTTGCAGCAGATCGCCAACGCGCGAAACAAACTGCTTGGCGATCCGAACCTGCCGCTCGAGAAATTTCCGACTTACGCGCAGGCCAGGGCCGCACTGGACGATGCTCAGCGCAATCTCGCCAATACGGAATTGCGCGCTCCGATCGACGGCGTCGCGACACAGGTCGACAACATTCAGCTCGGTCGCTTCGTCCCGGCCGGCACGCCGGTGTTCAGCGTCGTCGATCTGGACAATCCGTGGGTCGATGCCAACCCGAAGGAATCCGACTTCACCTATGTGACCGTCGGGCAGCCGGTCGATCTCGACGTCGACTCCTTCCCCGACCATACCTTCAAAGGCACGGTCGGATCGCTTAGCCCCGGCACCGGCGCGACATTCGCGATCCTGCCGCCGCAGAACGCCACCGGAAACTTTGTGAAGATCGTGCAGCGCATTCCGGTGCGAATCTATTTCGACAAAAACGACCCGATGGTCGCCAAGCTGAAATCCGGCATGAGCGTCAACGTGTCGATTGACACCAATCATCGCCGCTCGCTCGCGGGCCTGCTCGGCCTGTCGCGGACGAAGCAGGACTAGAACGGTGACGACGGACGCGGCACATCCCATTGCGGTCCCTGGCCTGCGCCGGAACATGGTGACGATCTGCGCCATGACCGCGACCATCATGCAGGCGCTCGACACCACGATCGCCAACGTCGCCCTGCCCTACATGCAGGGATCGCTGTCCGCCTCGCAGGACCAGATCAACTGGGTGCTGACGTCCTATATCGTAGCCGCCGCGATCATGACCGCGCCGGTCGGCTGGATCGCGAACCGCTTCGGCCGCAAGCGCGTCTTCATCCTTTGTTCGGCAGGTTTCACGATCGCGTCGGTCATGTGCGGACTGGCGCAGGACATCACGCAGATGGTGGTGTTTCGCCTGCTGCAAGGTGTCTTCGGCGCGGCTCTGGTGCCGCTGTCGCAAGCGGTGATGCTGGACAGCTACGCGTTGCACGAACGCGCCAAGGCGATGGCGATCTGGGGCATGGGCGTCATGATGGGGCCGATCATGGGCCCGTCGCTCGGCGCATGGCTGACCGAGACGTATAGCTGGCACTGGGTGTTCTTCGTCAATCTGCCATTCGGGATCATCACGGTGGCCGGGCTTCTGGTGTTCATGGACGAAACCAAGCTCAACACAGGGCTGCAATTCGATTGGTTCGGCTTCACGGCGCTGGCCGTCGGTATCGGTGCGTTGCAGCTCGCGCTCGATCGCGGCGAGCAGCTCGACTGGCTGGAATCCTGGGAGATCGTGATCGAGCTGATCGTGAGCGGCATCGGCTTTTATTATTTCTTCGCTCACTCGCTGACGACGAAACGTCCGTTTGTTCAGTTCGCCATCTTCAAGGACCGCAATTTCGCAACCGCGCTCATCTTCATGGTGGTGATCGGCGTGGTGCTGTTCTCGACGATGGCGCTGGCATCGCCGCTGTTCCAGAACGCCTTCGGTTATCCCATCCTGACCGCCGGCCTCCTGCTCGCGACCCGCGGCGGCGGAACGTTCGTGGCGATGATGCTGGTCAGCCGCCTCATGGGCTGGTTCGAGGCCCGAACCCTGATCGCGACCGGTCTGTCGCTGATCGCGGTTACGCTTTACGAGATGACCACCTGGACCGCCGACGTTGCGGTGCAGACCATTGTCGTGAACAGCGTCATCCAGGGCTTCGGTCTCGGTCTGGTGTTCGTGCCGCTTACGACCGCGGCCTTCATGACGCTACCCAATCATCTGCGCACCGACGGTACCGCGATGCTCACGCTGGTCCGCAACGTCGCAAGCTCGATCGGCATTTCCATCGTCATCGCCCAACTGACGCGGGGCACCACGCGCGTCCACGCCGTGCTGACCGAACACGTCAATCCGTTCAACAACGCGCTGCAGATGCCCAATGTCACCGGCACCATCAATCTCAATACGGATATGGGGCGCGCGATGATGGATCTGCTCGTCAGTGCGCAAGCCCAGATCATTGCATTCTCTCAGGACTTCGAACTGGTCGCGCTGGTTACGGTGTGCGCGATCCCGCTGGTTCTGATCCTGAAATCGACCAAGGCCGCGATGCAAGCGCCGCCGGATCATGCCGCCGTGATGGAATAGCCGCAATCCAACGGCCGCAGCGGTCAGACGGCGAAGAACACGGTCTCCCTGTCGCCTTGCAGGTGAACATCGAAATGATAGACGGGGCCGGCGCTGCCCTGTACGCGCTTGGCGATCACCGTCGCCCGGCGATCCCGGGGCACCAGCGCCAGGATCGGATCGGCCGCGTTCGACGGCTCGTCGTCGAAATAGATCCGCGTATAGTTCTGCACCAGCATGCCCCGCGCAAAAATCGCCATCAGGATGTGCGGCGCCTGCGGCTTTCCATCCGGGCCCGGCACCGCGCCGGGCTTGACGGTGGCGAAAGCGTATTCGCCGTCGCCGCCGGTGCCGCAGCGACCGAATCCCCTGAACGACGAATTGGGCAGCGCCCGCTTGTCCTGCGGATCGCTGAAACGCCCCTGCGCGTCAGCCTGCCATATCTCGAGCATCGAATCCGGCACCGGCGCGCCGTCGCCGTCGAACACCCGGCCCTCGATGCGAATCCGCTCACCCGAGGTATCCGGCGTCACCAGATCGTTGGTGAACGCGTCGTTCCACGCGTATTTTCCGTTCGAGGTCAGGCCGTAGGCGAAGAACGGACCGACCGTCTGAGATGGGGTGATGCCCGCCGGTGTATCTGCCACTATTTGGTCTCCATGGGCGTGGCGTTGCGGCCGCGCAGCACGATGTTGAAACGGTAGCACAGCGCCCAGTCCGGCTTGGTGTTCTCGAGATCGAAGCTCGATATCATGCGCAGCCGCGCCTTCTCATCCGTCACCGAATTGAAGATCGGGTCGAACGGGAATAGCGGATCGCCGGGGAAGTACATCTGCGTGACCAGCCGCGAGACGAAAGCGTGGCCGAATACCGAGAAATGGATATGCGCGGGACGCCACGCGTTGTGATGATTGCCCCAGGGGTAAGCGCCGGGCTTGATGGTGATGAAGCGGTAGTAGCCGCTCTGGTCGCTCTGAGCGCGGCCGGCGCCGGTGAAATTCGGATCGAGCGGCGCCGGATGCTGGTCGCGAACGTGAATGTAACGACCGCAGGCATTGGCTTGCCACAGCTCGACCAGCACGTTCGGAATGCCGCGGCCGTCCTCATCCTGCACATGGCCGTGCACGATGATGCGCTCGCCGAGCGGTTCGCCCTTGTGCTGCATGGTAAGATCGTGATCGTTCTCGCGAACCGCCTCATGGCCGTAGACGGGACCGGTAAGCTCGGACAGCGTCTGCGGCACAATGATCAGCGGCTTCGACGGCGCGCGCTTGATGGTGCTCTTGTAGCCGGGCGACAGCGACGCCGGATGGGCCTTCAGGCTGTCGAGGGGATAGACGAGGGTCATTCAATTCTCCTGCGGACCGCTCCGGCATGCCGTCACCCTGAGGTGTGAAGGCGCTCGTGCGCCGAGCCTCGAAGGGCAACGGCCCCGCAATCCTTCCAGGCTCGCGATGAAGGATCGCTCACGCCTCCGGGATGACGGGGCAACCAGCGCTAGTTCAGTTTCTCGATTGCAATCGCGACGCCCTGACCGACGCCGACGCACATCGTTGCCAGCGCTAGCTTGCCGCCGCGCCTTTCCATGCCGTGCACCGCCGTCAGCGCAAGGCGCGCGCCGCTCATGCCGAGCGGGTGGCCAAGCGCAATCGCGCCGCCGTGCGGATTGACGAAATCGGCATCGTCCTTGACGCCGAGCTGACGCAGACAGGCGATGCCTTGCGACGCAAAGGCTTCATTGAGTTCGATCAGGTCGAAATCCGAAATCTTGAGACCCAGCCGCTCCATCAGCTTGCGCGTTGCCGGCACCGGGCCGATGCCCATGATGCGGGGCGGCACCGCCGCCGAGGCGAGGCCGAGAATGCGGGCGCGCGGCGTCAGTCCGTGCTTCTTCACCGCGGCTTCCGACGCGAGTATCATCGCCGCCGCGCCATCGTTGACGCCGGACGCATTGCCCGCCGTCACGGTTCCGGGATCGCGCACGATCGGCTTCAGCTTGGAAAGCCCCTCGAGCGTTGTCTCCGGCCGCGGGTGCTCGTCCTTGTCGACGATGGTCGGTCCCGCCTTGCCGCCGGGAATGGTGATCGGCACGATCTCCTCGGCGAAGTAACCGCTCGCGATCGCCTTGCCGGCGCGCTCCTGCGAGCGGATCGCGAAGGCGTCCTGATCGGCGCGAGAAACCTGGAATTCCTCGGCGACATTCTCGCCGGTCTCCGGCATCGCATCGACGCCATACTGCTTCTTCAGCAGCGGATTGATGAAGCGCCAGCCGATGGTGGTGTCGAAGATCTCGGCGCTGCGCGCGAACGCGGTCGGCGCCTTGCCCATCACGAACGGCGCGCGGGTCATGGACTCGACGCCACCGGCAATTGCAAAATCGATTTCCCCGGCACGGATCGCACGGCCCGCAGCACCGACCGCATCGAGGCCGGAGGCGCACAGCCGATTCAGCGTTTGCGCCGGAACCGAATCCGGCAGGCCCGCCAGCAGAACCGCCATGCGCGCGACATTGCGGTTGTCCTCGCCAGCCTGGTTGGCGCAGCCGAAATAAACCTCGTCGACGGCGCTCCAGTCGAGATTCGGATGCTTCGCCATCAACGCCTTGATCGGCGCAGCCGCCAGATCGTCCGCGCGCACCTTGGCCAGCGAACCGCCGAAGCGGCCGATCGGAGTGCGTATCGCGTCACACACAAATACGTCGCGCATTTCGTTTCTCCCTGAAAGCCGCGTCCCGCGCCCGTTCGCTGGAACTTCCCGCGAGTTTTAAGCGGCGGACAGCAGCTTGGTCAAATGATCGCTGCTTTCCAGCGTTGCTTTCCCGAAAGAGCGGTTATGCTCAATGGCCTCTCATGGTTTCCAATCGCGAACCCGGGCGTGGAAAACGTGCATGGCCGCCGCAACGCCATAGGAACCGGGGCCGAAACTTTGTAGTTTGCGCCGCCATGACGATCCAACACACCATTCCGGCATCGCCCGACCCCGCGGCCCCCACCGAGGCAACGCGGGTTACGCCGATGATGGAGCAGTACCTTGAAATCAAGGCCGCCAATCCCGGTCTGTTGCTGTTCTACCGGATGGGCGATTTCTACGAGCTGTTCTTCGAGGATGCGGAAATTGCGTCCCGCACGCTCGGCATCATGCTCACCAAGCGCGGCAAGCATCAGGGCATGGACATCCCGATGTGCGGCGTGCCGGTCGAGCGCTCCGACGATTATCTGCATCGCCTGATCGCAGCCGGCCATCGCGTCGCGGTGTGCGAGCAGATGGAAGACCCTGCCGCGGCGCGCAAGCGCGGCAACAAGAGCGTGGTCCGGCGCGATGTGGTGCGCCTGGTCACGCCGGGCACGCTGACCGAGGACACGCTGCTCGATGCCAAAGCCAACAACTACCTGCTGGCGATGGCGCGTGTCCGCGCCTCGTCCGGCGGCGACCGTATCGCGCTGGCCTGGATCGACATCTCGACGGCGGAATTCATCGTCACCGAATGCAGCGTGGGCGAACTCGCGGCCACGCTCGCACGGATCAATCCCAACGAGGTGATCGTCTCGGATGCGTTGTACGGCGATCCGGATCTCGGCGCGCTGCTGCGGGAATTGCCTGCGGTCACACCGCTCACCCGCGACGTGTTCGACAGCGCGACCGCCGAGCGCCGGCTGTGCGATTATTTCGCCGTCGCAACCATGGACGGCCTCAGCGCCATGTCGCGGCTGGAGGCAACCGCCGCCGCTGCCGCCGTCACCTATATCGACCGGACCCAGATCGGCAAACGGCCACCGCTATCGCCACCGTCACGCGAGGCGTCCGGCAGCACCATGGCGATCGATCCGGCCACCCGCGCCAACCTCGAACTGACTCGCACGCTCGCCGGCGAACGGCGTGGCTCGCTGCTCGACGCCATCGACCGCACAGTGACGGCGGCGGGGTCGCGCCTGCTCGCTCAAAGACTGGCGGCGCCGCTGACCGACACCGCAGCCATTGCGAAGCGGCTCGATGCCGTCGCGGCATTCACATCCGACGGCGCGGCGCGCGACGACATGCGCTCGGTTTTGCGCTCGGCGCCCGACATGTCGCGGGCGCTGGCGCGGCTGTCGGTCGGACGCGGCGGCCCCCGCGACCTTGCAGGCCTGCGTGACGGCATTCTCGCGGCGGACCAGGCGCTGGCGCGGCTCGGCGCGATGCTAGAGGTGCCGCGCGACATCGCAGCGGTGAAGGACGCCTTGCAACGACCGTCGCGCGATCTGGCCCGCGAACTCGACCGTGCGCTGGCCGAGCAACTGCCGCTGATGAAACGCGACGGCGGGTTTGTCCGCGAAGGCTACGAGCCGGCGCTCGACGAGGCCCGCAAGCTGCGTGACGATTCCCGCCTCGTCGTCGCCGCGATGCAGGCCCGCTACGCCGACGAGACCGGCGTCAAGGCGCTGAAGATCCGCCACAACAATGTGCTCGGTTATTTCGTCGAGGTGACAGCGCAGCACGGCGACAGGCTGATGACGGCGCCGCTCAACGCCACCTTCATCCATCGCCAGACGCTCGCCGGTCAGGTGCGTTTCACCACATCGGAACTCGGCGAGGTCGAGGCCAAGATCGCCAACGCCGGCGACCGCGCGCTCGGCCTCGAGCTTGAAATCTTCGACCGTCTCACGGCGATGGTCGCGGAGGCCGCCGACGATCTGCGGACCGCCGCGCACGCTTTCGCGCAACTTGACGTCGCGACCGCGCTGGCGAAACTCGCGACCGACGAGAATTATATACGTCCCGAGGTCGACGCCTCGCTCGGCTTCGCCATCGAGGGCGGACGGCATCCCGTGGTGGAGCAGGCACTAAAGCGCGACGGTCAGCCGTTCATCTCCAACGCCTGCGACCTGTCGCCGGGACCGACCCAGTCCACCGGGCAGATCTGGCTGCTGACCGGTCCCAACATGGCCGGCAAATCGACCTTCCTGCGCCAGAACGCGTTGATCGCGCTGATGGCACAGATTGGCAGCTTCGTGCCGGCGAGCCGCGCGCGCATCGGCATGATCGACCGGTTGTTTTCGCGGGTCGGCGCAGCCGACGATCTCGCGCGCGGGCGCTCGACCTTCATGGTCGAGATGGTGGAGACCGCCGTCATTCTCAATCAGGCGTCGGAGCGCGCGCTGGTCATCCTCGATGAGATCGGCCGTGGCACGGCGACGTTCGACGGCCTGTCGATCGCATGGGCCGCGATCGAGCACCTGCATGAGGCCAACAAGTGCCGCGCGCTGTTCGCGACCCACTATCACGAACTCACCGCACTGTCGGCCAAGCTGCCGCGGCTGTTCAATGCCACCGTGCGGGTCAAGGAGTGGCACGGCGAGGTGGTTTTTTTGCACGAGGTGCTGCCCGGCTCCGCCGAGCGCTCCTACGGCATTCAGGTCGCCAAGCTCGCAGGCCTGCCACCCTCGGTTGTCGCACGCGCCAAATCGGTGCTGGCCAAACTTGAAGCGCAGGATCGCGGATCGACGACCCGCGCGCTGGTGGACGACCTGCCCTTGTTCGCCATACCGTCGCGCGCCGCCCCCGAGCCCGCGCCGCCGAGCGAGGCCGAGCGACTGATGGATGCGCTGAAGGCCCTGCATCCCGACGAGATGTCGCCGCGCGAGGCGCTTGACGCGCTCTACGCGCTGAAAGCAAAACTGCCGAAGGCGTAAGTTCAGGCTGCCCGCGCGCGCCGTCCGGCCCACCACAGCCCGAAATTCCAGGTCATGCAGGTGGCAAGACCGAGCAACAGACCGGCGGCGGAGCCTGCGTAACGCGCGCCGAGATGCAACACCACAAGGCCGACGCCAAAACCGATCAGGCCCTGCAACCCGTTGGCGACAACCGCAGCCGTAGCGCGGCCGCCGATCCTCGGATGCAGAATCAGGATCAGGCTCGAGAACACCACCGGAAACACGGCAAGGATGCCGGTCACGGTCGGGCCGACCCGTCCGGACAGCAAAACGACCGCTCCCACGAGCATCGCGACAAGCCCTGCGCGGAACGGCATGTCGTACCAGCGCCGCACGAATGGCGGCATCGTCACGCGCCGCAAGTTGCGCGTCAGCGGAACGCCGATCACACAGGCTGCGACGTTGAGAAGGATGCCTTCAACCAAATTCCATTGAAACGCCTGCACGAGAAACGCGATCGCGGTCCAGCCGGCCAGTCCGATGCCGTAGCTGACAGCCACACCATGGCTCTGTGCAAGGCGCGCGTAGAGCACGCCGAACAACATGGTCGCCGCATTGATCGGCAAACTCGCCAGAGCGCCCTGCGCGATGAAGGCCGGGTCATGATCCAGGGCCAGGAAAACATAGACCGGACCGGTCGAGATCGGCAGCGTCGCCACCAGCGCGCCGATCGCAGGGCCCGCGCGCTCGGTCACCAGCGCGGCGAACAGGATGAACGCCGCCGTCACCGCCATGCGCAGCGATAGCGACAGGATGAAAGCGAGATCGGGGGACATCGGAACGAGGACAACGCTTTCTTACCCTCTCCTGGAGGGGGAGGGTCGATGTGAGCGCAGCGAACATCGGGGTGGGGTGCCCTTCGGTCGAGGTTTTCACCCCACCCCGTCTCACATCCCGCTACGCGTGCTGTTCGCCGACCCTCCCCCTCCAGGGGAGGGTAAAATCCTCACACCCTCTTCATCTCCACCGACACCTTCGGCCCGTTCTTGATGGTCTGATAGACCACGCAGTAGCGCTCCGTCAGCTTGAGCAGAAGATCGAGCTTGTCCTGCGGCGCGTCGGTATCGACCTCGAAACGCAGCCGGATGGATTCGAAACCGACCGGCGTTTCCTTGTCGACGCCGAGCGTGCCGCGAAAATCCAGATCGCCTTCCGCGAACACAAGACCGGATTTCAACGGTGCCTCGATCGCGGTCGCGACCGACTTCAGCGTCACACCGGCGCAGGCGACCAGCGCTTCGAGCAGCATGTCCCCGGAGCACAATTCGAGGCCGGAGCCGCCCGTGGCGGGATGCAGGCCAGCGACCGAAAGCGCGCGTCCGGTCTCGACCTTGCAGGCGATGCCTTCGTTCTCGATCGATCCCTTGGCCTTCAGCGTGATCAACGCGGCTTTCGGATCGGTTTTGTACCGGTCCTTGATCGGGGCCTGCGTGGCGCGAAGCTCTGCGGCGTCCATGAACGTCTCCTTTTTTGAATTTCCGAGCGAGTTTAATCGCTGCGCGGCGATTTCACCACCACAACGCGTCGCCGGTTTCGGCCCCCGTGGCCGGATCCGGGGCATTGCGGTCGAGCGAACGGTCGAGCGCGGTCAGAACCCGCCGCTTCGTGGTCTCGAACAGCGGCGAGTTGCGGTCACGCGGCCGCGCCAGATTGATGTCGATCCGTTCGAACAGCCGCCCCGGCCGCGGCCGCATCACCAGCACCCGGTCCGCCAGAACCACAGCCTCGTCGACATCGTGAGTGACGAGAACGAGAGTCGGGCGCGTCTCCGACCACAGATCGAGCAGATGATCCTGCAGATCGCGCCGGGTGAAGGCATCCAGTGCAGAAAAGGGCTCATCGAGCAGAAGAACCTCGGGCCGCGTCACCAGCGCTCGCGCGATGGAGACCCGTTGCGCCTGTCCGCCGGACAGTTCGCGCGGCCAGGCCTTCGCCTTTTCGGAGAGGCCCACCTTGGCCAAGGCCACGGCAACGCGCGCGCGCCGCTCGGCGGACGGCACATCCGACAGGCCGAAACCGATATTGTCGGCCACGCTCAGCCATGGCAGCAGCCGCGGCTCCTGGAAGATGATGCCGACCTTGGGATGCGGCGCGGTGATCGCTTCGCCGCCGAGCGTGATGGCGCCATGGCTCGCCCGGTCGAGTCCCGCGATCGCGCGCAACAACGTGGATTTTCCGCAGCCGGAGCCGCCGATCACCGCGACGATCTGGCCGAGACCGATCTCGGCCGAGAACCGCTCCAGCGCGTTGACGCCGTTGGGATAGGTTTTTCCGAGGCGATCGAGCACCAGCATCAGGGCTCTCCATGGCTTGGCGCGAACGCATCCTGCCAGCGCAGGAACGGTTTCGCGGCAAGCTCGATCAGCCAGTCGGTGGTCTTGCCGAGGATTGCGAAGATCACGATGGCCGCGAGAATCTGCGCCGGCTTGCCGAGCTGCTGCCCGTCGATCAGGAGATAGCCGAGCCCTTCGGACGCGCCCATGAATTCCGCCGCCACGACGAACATCCAGCCGAGGCCGAGCCCGACGCGCAGCGACACCACATAGGCCGGCAGCACCGCGGGCAGCAGAATGCGCCGGATCATCGCTGGTCCGCTTAAACGAAACGTGCGGCCGACCTCGACGATCTTGCGGTCGACCGAGAGGATCGCCCCCATCACGCCGAGATAGACCGGGAAGAATACGCCGACCGCGATCAGCGCCACCTTCGACAGTTCGAAGATGCCGAGCCACAGAATGAACAGCGGCACCCAGGCGATCGAGGGAATGGCGCGAAGCGCCTGAATGGTCGGATCGAGCAGACGCCGCGCCAGTCCCCAGTAACCCGAGATCGCGCCAAGGATCGTACCCGCCGCGACGCCGAGCCCGAATCCGGCGCCGACGCGCCCCAGCGTCGCCGCGATATGACGCAGCAGTTCGCCGCTACGGGCGAGTTCGACGATCGTCGATATGATCTTCGATGGCGGCGGCATCAGCCGTCCGTCGGACCAGCCCGCCCCGACGATCAGTTCCCAGGCGACCGCAGCCGTCAGCGGCACCAGCAATCCGAGCGCCGGACCGGTCCAGCGCCGGCGCGCCGCGGACGGCCGAGCGGACTGTTGCGTGGTTTCGACAGGCGTGTCCAGTGTCATCGCCATTGGCAAACCCTGTCCGGCCCCGGATTGCAAGCCGAAAGCAACGGAAACGCGGCGAGGGCCGGCGAACCGGCCTTTGCCTGTCTTCAGGATGGGCCGATCAGTTGGTCGGCAGCGGAATCTGATCGTCGATCAGATTGTCGAGCGCGGCCTTCACATCGACCTTGGCATCGAGCACGCCGGCCTGCTGCAGGGCGATGCCGGCGGCGAGGATGGTGTCGTGCTGCGCCTTGCCGATCTTGCCATTCGACAGGTCGGTGCGCTCGCGCAGCTGCTTGTCGACCACATCCTCGGGCAGCTTGGTGGCCGCGATGAAGCTCGCCGCCAGTTCGTCCGGATGCGCGACAGCGTATTTGCGCGCCGTCTCGTAGACCGCGAGCACGCGCTGCGCGATCTCGGGATATTTCTTCAGGAATTCTTCGCGCACATTGAGGATGCCATAGGTGTTGGCATCGGCGTCGCGATAGAACAGCCGCGCGCCGTCCTGCAATTCCGCCTGCGCCATCATCGGATCGAGGCCGGCCCAGGCATCGACGTCGCCGCGGACCAGCGCGGTCTTGCCGTCCGGATGCTGCAACAGAACCGGCACGATGTCCTTCTCGGTCATGCCGAACTTTTGCAGCGCGCGGACGAGGAAGATGTGCGGATCGGTGCCGCGCGTCACCGCGACGCGCTTGCCCTTGAGGTCGGTCACCGTCTTGATCGGCGTGTCCTTGCGGGCGACGAGCGCCGTCCATTCCGGCTTCGAATAGACGTAGACCGATTTGATCGGGTTGCCGTTGATCTTGGAGACCAGCGCGGCGGAGCCCGCGGACGACCCGAAATCGATCGAACCGGCATTCAGGAATTCGAGCGCCTTGTTGGAGCCGAGCGTCTGCACCCAGCGCACGGTGATGCCGTCCTTGGCGAATTCCTTCTCGACCCAGCCCTTGTCCTTCATCAGCATCGACACGGGGTTGTAGGTCGCCCAGTCGATGTGAAGTTCCTTCGGCGCGTCCGCCGCGAACGACGCGGCCGGCAGAAGCGCGGCGGCGGCGATGGCGGCGAGCACGGTGCGGCGTGCAGACATGAACATGGCAAATTCCCCCGGCGGTTGATGGCTGCGGCCGACTTGACCGCGCGAAAAAAGATGTCTTATCTCAAATAGTTAGCTGCATCCGTCAACGAGAAAATAGATTTGCCGGACGCCGCTCTCCGAGCACATCGTTGCCGAAAACCCGCGCTCGGAAGCATGAATCCATCGCGCGCCAACACAATCTCCGGTGACAGCGCACCTGACGTCCTTTATCCGGTTAGCCATGGACCTCATTTCGACATCCGGCGCGACCGACGCCGTTGACGGGTTCGACACCGCCCGGATCACCGGCGACATCGACGCGCTGGCCGACAAGCACGCCGGGCACGAGGATGTCTTCCGCTCGGCGCTGGCGCAGTTGTTGAAAGCCGAACTCGTCAAGGCGCGCGACGCGGCGCAGGCGCGGCTCCTGCGCGACCGGCACGGACGGCACTGCGCCGAGCGGCTGTGTTTCCTTCAGGACGAAATCATCCGCATGCTGTTTTCGGCGGCGACCCGCCATCTCTATCACTCACCCATTGCATCGGGCGCCGAGCGCATGGCCGTGGTGGCGACCGGCGGCTATGGCCGCGGATTGATGGCGCCGGAATCCGACATCGATCTGCTGTTCATCTTGCCCTACAAGCAGACCGCGTGGGGCGAGCAGGTCGCCGAGGCGATCCTGTATTGCCTGTGGGACATGGGGCTGAAGGTCGGTCACGCAACGCGCTCGGTCGATGAATCGATCCGCCAGGCGCGCGGCGACATGACGATCCGCACCGCGATCCTCGAGACCCGATTTCTCACCGGCGACCAGGCGCTCTACGACGAACTGGTCGCGCGCTTCGACAAGGAAGTCGTGCAGGGCACGGCGGCGGAATTCGTCACCGCGAAACTTGCCGAGCGCGAGGAGCGCCATCGCCGCGCCGGCCAATCGCGCTATCTGGTCGAGCCCAATGTCAAGGACGGCAAAGGCGGCTTGCGCGATCTGCACACGCTGTTCTGGATCGCGAAGTACGTCTACCGGGTGCGCGAAACCGACGAATTGCTGGAGCGCGGCGTGTTCGACGCGCACGAGTATCGAACCTTCCGCCGCTGCGCCGATTTCCTGTGGTCGGTGCGATGCAACCTGCATTTCATCGCCGGCCGCGCCGAGGAGCGGCTGTCGTTCGACATGCAGCGCGAGGTCGCGGTGCGGCTCGGATACACGTCGCATCCGGGCATGCAGGACGTCGAGCGCTTCATGAAGCACTACTTCCTGGTCGCCAAGGAAGTCGGCAACCTGACCGCGATCCTCTGCGCGAAACTCGAGGATCAGCAGGCCAAACCGATCCCGGTGCTGAGCCGCGTGATGGCGCGGCTGCGGCCCGGCGCGAAGCGGCGGCGCGTCCCCGACAGCGATGACTTCATCATCGACAACAACCGCATCAATCTCGCCGCGCCCGATGTCTTCCGGCAGGATCCGGTCAACCTGATCCGCGTCTTCCGCCTCGCGCAAAAGAACAACCTGGCGTTCCACCCCGACGCCATGCGCGCCGTGACGCGCTCGCTGCGGCTGATCAACACGCAGCTTCGTGAAAATCCGGAAGCCAACCGGCTGTTCATGGAAATCCTGACGTCGAACGATGCCGAGGTCGTGCTGCGGCGGATGAACGAGACCGGCGTGCTGGGCCATTTCATCCGCGCCTTCGGCAAGATCGTTTCGATGATGCAGTTCAACATGTACCACCACTACACGGTGGACGAGCATCTGATCCGCTGCATCGGCATCCTCCAGGAGATCGAGCGAGGCGGCAACGACGAATTCGTCGTCGCCAGCGACCTGATGCGCAAGATCCGCCCCGAACACCGGGCGGTCATCTATGCCACGACGCTGCTGCACGACATCGCCAAAGGCCGTCCGGAGGATCATTCGATCGCCGGCGCCAAGGTGGCGCGGCGGCTGTGCCCGCGGCTTGGCTTCAACGCCGCCGACACCGAGTTGATCGCCTGGCTGATCGAACAGCATCTCACCATGTCCACGGTGGCGCAGTCGCGAGACCTCTCCGACCGGAAAACCATCGAGAATTTCGCGGCCGTGGTGCAGTCAGCCGAACAGATGAAACTCCTGACCATCCTGACCACCGCCGACATCCGCGGCGTCGGCCCCGGCGTCTGGAACGGTTGGAAGGCGCAATTGCTGCGCACGCTTTATTATGAGACCGAACCGGTGCTGACCGGCGGGTTCTCCGAGGTCAATCGCGCGCAGCGCATCGCCGCGGCACAGGCCGAATTCCGCGCCGCTTTCACCGAATGGCCGGAAGCCGAACTCAATGCCTACATCGCGCGGCATTACCCGGCCTACTGGCTCAAGGTCGATCTGGCGCACAAGATCCGGCATGCGCGTTTCCTGCGCGCCAGCGAGCAGGGCGGCCAGAAGCTGAACGTCAATGTCGGCTTCGACGAGGTGCGCGGCGTCACCGAACTGACGATCCTCGCGGCAGACCATCCGTGGCTATTGTCGATCATCGCCGGCGCGTGCGCGTCGGCCGGCGCCAACATCGTCGATGCACAGATTTACACGACCACAGACGGGCAGGCGCTCGATACCATCGCGATCTCGCGTGAATACGACCGCGATGAAGACGAAGGGCGGCGCGCCACCCGCATCGGCGAGATGATCGAACAGGTGCTCGAAGGCCGGCTGCGCCTGCCCGAAGTGGTCGCCCGCCGCGCCGCCGGCAAGACCAAGCTGCGGCCGTTCGTGGTCGAGCCGGAAGTCATCATCAACAACCAGTGGTCCGATCGCTACACGGTGATCGAGGTGTCCGGCCTCGATCGTCCCGGCCTGCTGTTCCAGCTCACCACCGCCATCTCGAAGCTCAACCTCAACATCGCATCCGCTCATGTGGCGACGTTCGGCGAGCGCGCGCGTGACGTGTTCTATGTCACCGATTTGCTTGGCGCGCAGATCACGGCGCCGACACGACAGGCTGCGATCAAACGCGCGCTGGTCCATCTGCTCGCCAACAGCGACGTAGCCGAACAACCCGCGGCTTGACGGTCGTCAGTCTTCCAATCGCACGCCCTCGTGCGCGAGCAGCCAGCGCTTGCGCGCGATCCCGCCGCCGTATCCCGTCAACGATCCATCGGCCCCGATCAGCCGGTGACAAGGGATGACCACGCTGATCGGGTTGGCGCCATTGGCGTGCCCGACCGCGCGGACCGCTTGTGGGACATTCAGGCGCGCCGCGAAGGCGCCGTAACTCATCGTCGATCCGGCGCGGACTGTCTGAAGTGCGCTCCAGACGCTGCGTTGAAAGGGCGTGCCGCCAACCCGCCATTTGATGGCGGCGAGGCGATCGAGACTGCCGCGGAAATAGGCCGCCAGCGGTTGCCGGATGTCGCGGGGGGCCGCCCTCTCCGCGAGCGAAAACGCGCCGTTTTGCCGGCGCAGCAGTTGCATCATGCGCGGCTCGTAATCATGCCAGTCCAGTGCCCGGAGACAACCGTCGGCGTCGGTGACGAGCAGCGCGGTGCCGATCGGCGTGTCCAGCCGGTCCAGATAAAAGTTTTCGGGTGCAACTATGCTCATGCGAGACCTGTCCAACAAAACACCACGACGGTGTACGGCCGTTGGCGCCCGGCGGCCACCCGATTTGCAGATCGCCGGCGCTGCCGGGCAATCGCTCCGCCGAAGCGGCCGTGTCAAGCATCGGGCCGCGGATTTTCCCGCCGGGGGGGCATTGCCATGAACCTGATCGCCAACAGTCTCGTCGCGCTGGTCGCGGCGCTGCGTGCCTATTTCCTCGTCCTCGAGATGTTCCTCCGGACCAAGCCGAAGGGGCTCAAGACATTCGGCAATTCACTGGAAAAAGCCGAGGAGCCGGCGGTTCTGGCTGCCAATCGGCCTGATCCGGGGGCTGCTCCATCGCGTCCCTCCCTCTCCCTCCAGATCAAAACCTTCTTCATGCTTTGCGTCGTGGCGGCCGGCGTTTACGGCGCGGCAACGGTCAGCCGCAAGATCCTGTTCGTTCAGGCGCCGCCCGCCGCGCTCGCGCTGATTGTGCTTTGGCTGACGTAACGCGCGTCCCGGCATGCCCGCATCATCTTGCAATGCCGAAAGGCTTCATCCACACTGGAACCCAACGGCGGCCTGAGAAACCGATTGGACAGGATCGCCGGCATAAGCACACAAGAGGGAAACACCAGGATGAAGATCACGACACTCCATTTGGCCGCCGTATCGGCGCTGACGATCGCACTGTCCGCGTCGTCGGCCTTTGCGCAGAAGAAGTACGATTCCGGCGCCAACGATACCGAGATCAAGGTCGGGCAGACCGCTCCGTTCAGCGGCCCGGCCTCCGCCTATGCGACCATTAGCAAGGCGCAGGCGGCCTATATCAAGATGGTCAACGATGAAGGCGGCGTGAACGGCCGCAAGATCAACTTGATTCAGTACGATGACGCCTACAGTCCGCCCAAGACGGTCGAGCAGGTGCGCAAGCTGGTCGAGAGCGACGAGGTGCTGCTCACCTTCCAGCTTATCGGAACGCCGCCGAATGCCGCCGTCCAGAAATACCTGAACGTCAAGAAGGTGCCGCAGCTCTTCGCCGCGACCGGCGCCTCGCGCTTCAGCGATCCGAAGAACTATCCGTGGACGCTGGGCTTCAACCCGAGCTACTTCGTCGAGGGCCGCATTTACGGCCAATACATCCTGAAGAACCATCCGGATGCAAAAATCGGCGTGCTCTACCAGAACGACGACCTCGGCAAGGACTACCTCAACGGCCTGAAATCCGGCCTCGGGGACAAGGCGAAGATGATCGTTGGCGAGGCCTCCTACGAGGTTGCCGATCCGACCATCGATTCGCAGATCCTCAAGCTGCGCGATGCCGGGGCGACGCTGTTCTTCAGCGCCTCGACTCCGAAGCAGGCGGCGCAGGCGATCAAGAAGAATGCCGAGATTGGCTGGCACCCCATCCACATCCTCGACATCAATGCGACGTCGGTGGGCGCGGTGATGAAGCCGGCGGGCCTGGAAGCCTCCAAGGGCATCATCAGCACCAACTACGGCAAGGATCCGCTCGATCCGCAGTGGAAGGACGATGCGGGCATGAAGAAGTATTTTGCCTTCATGGCGAAATACTATCCGGAGGGCGACAAGAACTCGAGCTTCAACTCGTACGGCTACAGCACCGCGCAGTTGCTGGTGCATGTGCTGAAGCAGTGCGGCGACGATCTCACCCGCGCGAATGTCATGAAGCAGGCCACCAACCTGAAAGACGTTCAGCTCGACCTGTCGCTGCCCGGGATCACGGCCACCACGACGGCGGACGACTATCGCGTCAACAAGCAGATGCAGATGATGCGCTTCACCGGCGAACGCTGGGAGCTGTTCGGACCGATCATCACGGACGGAGGCAAGAGCTGACGCTGGTGTCCTGGATAGACATCAAAGCCGGCCCGAAGTGTTTCGGGCCGGCTTTTCGTTGGCGTCCGCGTGCATCCTGACGCCGGCCACCGCTCAACCGGCAGGGATTTCGCCAAAATTCTCACCGACAGGCAAAATTGCGTGGCGGATCAGGCGGGAATCTTCCACCGCCGCCTGCCGGTGCTTGACCGCTTCGCGGTAGACCGGATCCCGGATCATCTCGGCGAAGGCGCCGACGCTTGGATATTCCGCGATGAAGCAATGATCCCAGCGCTCGTCCGCGGGCCCGATCAGCATCAGCTCGAATTTGCCCTGCCATACGATCCGTCCGCCGAGCCGCTTGAATACCGGTCCGCTCTCGCGGCCGTAGGCGGCATAGGCCTCCGCACCTGTGGCAGCGCGACCGTCGGGATAGGCGGCCCGCGCCCGCAGCCGAACCAGATTCAACATATGGATCGGCCCCTCGCGATCATTGGCGCGGAACTGTGCGAAAACCTCCTTGGTCGGATCGATATGGCCCATGCTGTTCTCCTTTTTGAGCGGCCCTTGAACCCGCTGCGGGGTTCCCTTCAATTCCTAAGCCTACGTTAATAAGGGGGTAACCGCGCCTTAAACCCCGACCGCTAGCTTGCCCAGGATCAGGTGCGGGTGTTGTAGCGTATGGCGTCGGGGAAGAAAAAGCGCGGCGGACGCAAGGAGCCGGTGTTTAGCGGATTTGCCGCTTCGCTCGCCGAATTGCGCCTTAATCCGCTCGACCGCGTCACCGTGGCCGACGACAAGCCTGCGAAGCGTGCGACGCCCCGCAAAAACAGCGACTCGGACACCAGCAGCCCGCGCGAGCGCAAGCCGCCACCCGAACCGCGCCGCAAGGGACGCTCGAAGCGACGGACGCGCCTCAATCTGTACCGGATATTCTATTGGGGTGCCGTGCTCGGCCTTTGGGCGGCCATCGCGGTCGTCGGCGCGGTCGTCTATGTCGGCGCGCATCTGCCACCGATCCAGTCGCTTGAAATTCCCAAGCGCCCGCCGACGATTCAGATCGTCGGTACGGACGGCAGCGTGCTGGCAACGCGCGGCGAAATGACTGGAAGCAACGTTTCGCTGAAAGACCTGCCGCCCTACCTGCCGAAGGCATTCGTCGCGATCGAGGATCGCCGGTTCTATTCGCACTACGGCATCGATCCGCTCGGCATCCTGCGAGCAGCCGTCGCCAACGTCCTGCACCGCGGCGTATCGCAGGGCGGTTCGACGCTGACCCAGCAACTGGCCAAAAATCTGTTCCTGACCCAGGAGCGGACGCTCGAACGCAAGCTGCAAGAGGTCGAGCTGGCGTTGTGGTTGGAGCGCAAGCACACCAAGGCGCAAATTCTCGAGCTTTATCTCAATCGGGTCTACTTCGGCTCCGGCGCCTATGGCGTCGAGGCCGCCGCGCAAAAATATTTTGGAAAGCCCGCGAAGAACGTCTCGCTCGCCGAAGCCGCCATGCTGGCCGGCTTGGTGAAATCGCCGTCGCGCCTCGCACCGAACCGCAATCCGCAAGGCGCGGAAGCCCGCGCGAAGGTCGTGCTCGCGGCGATGGCCGCCGCGAACTTCATCACCGAGCAGCAGGCGCGCGCCGCCGGCGCCCATCCCTCTTACGCCGTGAAGCCGGCTGGCGCCGGCACCATCAACTATGTCGCGGACTGGGTCGGCGAAGTGCTTGACGATCTGGTCGGTCAGATCGACCGGAGCATCGTCGTCGAAACGACCATCGATCCGAAATTGCAGAGCGTGGCCGAAGCCGCTGTGATCGACAAGCTCGCTGCGAAAAGCGTGAAGTTCAATGTCAGCCAGGGCGCGCTGGTGGCGATGACACCCAATGGCGCGGTGCGCGCCATGGTCGGCGGACGCAATTACGCCGACAGTCAGTTCAACCGCGCGGTCACGGCAAAGCGCCAACCCGGCTCGGCCTTCAAACCCTTTGTCTATCTCACCGCCATCGAGTCCGGCCTGACGCCCGAAACAATCCGGCAGGATGCGCCGCTCGACGTCAAGGGGTGGCGGCCGGAGAACTACAGCCACGAATACTTCGGTTCCGTGACGCTGACCCAGGCGCTCGCGATGTCGCTGAACACCGTCGCGGTCCGGCTTGGCCTTGAGGTTGGCCCTGCGAATGTCGTTCGCACCGCGCACCGGCTCGGCATCACGTCAAAGCTCGAGCCGAACGCGTCGATTGCGCTCGGCACCTCCGAAGTGTCCCCGCTGGAGCTGGTCGGCGCCTACGCGCCGTTCGCCAACGGCGGATATGTCGCCAATCCCCACATCGTCGAACGCATCCGCACCGTCGAGGGCAACAAGACGCTCTACGCGCGGACTGCCGAAACACCCAATCGGGTGATCGACCCGCGCGGCGTTGCCATGATGAACACCATGATGGAGCAGACGCTGATCAGCGGTACCGCGCGCAAGGCCGAAATTCCTGGGTGGACCGCCGCGGGCAAGACCGGCACCAGCCAGGATTTCCGCGATGCCTGGTTCGTCGGCTACACCGCGAAACTCGTGACCGGCGTATGGCTCGGCAACGACGACAACTCACCGACCCGGAAAGCCACGGGCGGCGGCTTGCCCGTGGAAGTCTGGACACGCTTCATGCGTGCCGCGCATCAGGGCATCCGGCCCGAGCCTATTCCCGGCACGCAGCCCGGCGGGTTCCTCGCGAGCGTGGCGTCAAATGTCGCGCAACTCGGTCAACAGGTGACGGCACCGTCGGTGAGCGCGCCTCCCGGCAATTCTCGGCCCGCGCCGATCCGTACCAATGGGCGGCCGGAACCCGCCAGCGGACTGGGACTGGACGGATGGCTGATGGATCGCCTGTTCGGCGGCGGGCGCTAGTGTCCCGATTCCGAAGTTCGCATGTCCTTGCGGCGACCTTTGATGCGAACTTCGGAATTAAAGGGACACTGGCAAGTTTATGATTCTCGTGTGGTTCAGGTTCAGAAGTCCGCT
>Ga0153956_1000412_pt1 | contig 49971 bp, 50 predicted proteins | sample TSFL040MetaG_FD_104704 | JGI IMG/M metagenome (GOLD analysis project Ga0153956, IMG submission 104704) | Attine ant fungus gardens microbial communities from Florida, USA - TSFL040 MetaG | ecosystem: Host-associated > Fungi > Mycelium > Unclassified | place: USA: Florida, Wekiwa Springs... | reverse complement strand
TGGCGGCCGCGGTCGCCGTAATCGAGTGTGAGGTCATTGACCCACATCGAGACAAAGCGGTCGGCAAGCTCGGGCTGCATATCGCGGGCGAACTGCATCGCGTAGGCGAGTGCATTCTCACGATTTTCCATCGAATAAACGATGCTGCGATGGAGATGTTTTGACACCTCACGCATCAGCTCGGGACCGAGATCGCGGCGGATCACATTGCCGCCCATCGGCAGCGGAAGCCCGGTCTTTTCATGCCACCATTCGCCGAGGTCGAGAACCTTATCGAGGCCCATTTGCTTATAAAAAAGCTGTCCCTCATGAATGAGCAGTCCGGCATCGGCGACACCGGCCTTGACCGCGTCGATGATCTCGTCAAATGGCACAACGACGTGTTCAAAATCTTTGTTATAGATCCTGAGAGCGAGATATGCACTCGTCAGTTCGCCGGGCACGGCGATCTTCATCTTGCCGATCTCAGAGGCGTCACGAGGCTCTTTTGAGACGACGATAGGCCCGTATTTGTCACCTATGCTTGCACCATGCGGCAGCAAAGCATATTTGTCGGCAACATAAGCGAACGCGTGAAATGAGATCGCCGTCACGTCATAGACGCCATTTTTGGCGTCTTCGTTGAGCGTCTGGATATCTTTCAGCGTATGCTCGAATCTCAGCCCTTCGGTCTCGAGCTTATTGGTCGCGAGGCCATAGAACATAAATGCGTCGTCCGAGTCCGGAGAATGGGCGACGGTGATAGTACGTGTTTCGGGAGATCCTTCAGAATTGGAGGTCATAATTTAATGCAGTAAAGCGCGGTGCGATACGAAATGCTAATTTTACCGTTTTCGCTGTATTTGGCAAATATCGCGGACAGATCATTTTTCATTAACCCAAAAGCCGGGTGTTCGCGGCCCGGCATATATGATGACGAAGCAACGCGTCCGAGTAGCCCGTCAAGATCGAGATACTGAATATTTTCAAACTCAGTAACCGTCATTTTGCCCGAGATCGCGGACGAGATCATCTCTGTATCGACACGGTCATGGCGTACCGTATCATAGTCGATCGCGTGCTGTTTTAACAGCCTTTCGTACTCGATGAGAAATGGTGTTTCGTCGAGACGGCGTTCGTTCCAGACGATGACGGCAAAGGCTCCGGCCTTTGCGATACGGCTAAACTCGGCACCAACGCGTTCGTGATCGAACCAGTGAAACGACTGGAATGATGTGATCAGATCGACCGACGCATCGTCAAGCGTCGTCGCCTCGGCCGGAGCGTTCACAGCATTGAACCGCTCATAACCGGCGAGAAACTCCACGGCGGCATCGAGCATCGCCGAGTTAGGCTCGACACCGTTGACGGTGTTGCCGTTATCAAGAAATAATTTCGACGAGATGCCCGTTCCGCATCCGATATCAGCGATGACGGAGTTGTCCGTGAGGCCGCACTCTGATCTCAGATAGTCGAGCACCTCCGGCGGATATGACGGCCGATTCTTAACATAATCAGCAACTCGTGAACTAAATCTCTGTGTCGGTTCGGTCATTTAAGATTGAAAATAATTATCCTGTCTATCCTGTTCGATCTCAGTCCGTTATCACTCGGCGACCTCATCACCCGTCCATTGGCTCTTTTTCGAATGCGGTATGTCAAACTGATCCAGGATCCGAAAGCAAAGATGATCGACAAGCTCACCTATCGACTGCGGACGATGATAGAACGACGGGCTTGCGGGCAAGATCCGCGCTCCGGCGTGTGCCAGACGCAGCATATTCTCAAGATGGATCGCATTGTACGGCGACTCTCGCGGCACGAGTACAAGCTTGCGGCCCTCTTTAAGACAAACGTCAGCCGCGCGGTGGATCAGATTTGTTCCGGCACCCGATGCGATCGCTCCGAGCGTTCCCATCGAGCACGGTACGATGATCATTCCGGCCTGTTTATTAGATCCTGACGAAGGCTTTGCCGCGAGATTGTCGAACCGCCAATATCGTATCAGCTTTGATGCCTGCTCAAGGCCGAGCCGGTCGCAGATCGCGGATGCGTCGGCATTGTTCAGGTCTATGCCCAACTCGACCTTTGCAACGGTTGCCGCCGTACCGGACATTATCAGATTGATCGTCTCGACAGCACCGCTCTCAGCCAATAACTGCAGCGTCCTCTTAGCATAGATCGTGCCCGACGCACCCGTGATGGCAACAGTTATCTCCACAAGGCTAATTTTAACTAACCGCACGGCTGATGACTAGGTTGTGCCCGCATTTATGTTTGGCGTCAGTGAATTAAATTTTCGCGGTCAATGTCGTCATACTCTGATAGGTCAGAGAAAACAACGATGATAAAAATCTTTAAACACAGCCGCGGTTAATGATATTATTGTTGAATGATCGCGGTATGAGCCTCTACCGCTTACTCAGATCTAACCCACAATCATGAGAGAATTGACATATCTAACCCGAACGGCGGTCATATCGCTGCTTTTACTTGTTGGCGGAGCATCTGCTCAATCAGCGTTAAGCTCAAAACAGTTTAGCGAGAGCTTTGTGATAAAGGCGATCAACACGATAGTGTCGGCAGAATTTACATATTCTGCGACCGACGGGCTTGGCTCTTATGCCGCACTTTCCGACCTGCCGTATATCGACAATGCTCTTGCGTCAGGAACCAAATACGGATATAGATTTGTCATCACCGTCACTCCGCGTTCAAACGACGCTCCCTCGAGATTTGAACTGGCCGCAGTACCTGTCAGTTATCGAAAGACCGGTATCAGATCTTTTTTCATAGACACATCTAACGAACTGCACGGGGCGGACAAGTACGGCGAACAGGCGAACGCAGATGATCCGTATATAGACCAGTGCTCATTATTTGGTGCTCGCGATAATGAAAGATGTACCGCTGAAGAAATGCACGGCATCTTCAGCGCCGAGATGACCTATGCCGCCACGACCGGTTCGTCCCAATTTGGCGGTCTTTCGGAATTAAGAAATGCGTCGCTGATAAACTCTCAGCTTGGCACAGGCACGATCCACGGATATGAGTTCACCGTCACAACGTCGCCCGGATATTTTCGTATCACGGCTGTTCCTACGACATACAATGTGACCGGCAAACTCTCATTCTATATTGATAACGCCGGTGTGCTGCACGCCGCCGACAAAAAAGGCCTCGCCGCCGATGAACACGATCCGGTCATCTGATACAACTTATCGTAGGGCGATCACTGCGGCTGCTTCGATATATCCGCTCTTACGATTTGACGGACGCATCATTGATCTTCGGCGCACCGGAATCTCGACATTGAATGTTTGGAGTAATAATGCCTAAGGGTTGAGCAATACAAGTAATCTGTCTGCCCAGTCGCTGCGGGCATTGCGCAGAATGTCATACTGCACCTGAGCCATGTCGCGGTTGCCGGCCTTAAGGTAAGCACGGCCGAGGTTATAGCGTGCCTTGTCGAGATCGGGGTCATAACCGACGGCGGTGTTAAGAGCATCGATGCTTTCTTCGGCTTTGCCGCTTTCGAGCAGGCTTTCGCCGAGATAATTGTATGTCTTAGCGTCGGGGCGATAGGTCTTGAGCTGGTCAAATGCGACGGCGGCGTCCGCGTACTTCTTTTGCTTAAAATACGCAAGGCCTATCCTTTCCATCGCATTCTGCAGATCGGGCTTGAGTGCGAGAGCACGCTTGTATGCAAGTATCTCTTCGTCAGTGCGATTGAGTTTGCCCAGCGAAAGCCCGAGTGCATATTGTGTATCGGCATTGTTCTCGTCGATCTTGATCGCCTGGCGATAAGCATCAGCCGCGTCCTTAAATTGTCCGAGTGCGTAACTCGATGCTCCGATGTTTATATACGTCGCATCCCAATCGGGACGCAGCCTTGCCGCCATACGCGATGCCCGCAGAGCGTCGGCGTGACGGCCGATGATGCCGTAACAATAACCTGCCTGATACCACGCTTCGGCATAATTGGCGTCGGTCTCGGCCGCCTTTTCAAAATAAGGCAGAGCACGGGCAAAATCGTCACGCGAGAGCTGTGCAAGCCCAAGCGAATATAACCTCTCAGCCGCGGACCGTTTGTTTCGCTGGTTCTCAAGAGCAACATTGCTAAAGGTCTGAATGTCGCCGACCCGAAGCTGCGAAATGCGTTCGGCGGGCACTGCAAAATTCAGATTCTGTCCCTCGGCGGCCTGTAATGTCGCAACGCCTATGACCTGCCCGGCCATATTTACAACCGGCGAACCCGACGATCCCGGCGAGATCGATGCTGTTATCTGTATGATCTTGCCATAGCCCGAGATCTCGCGAACAGCCGAGACGATACCGTTCGAGACAGACCCCTCTAATCCGAAAGGGTTGCCGATGACAACGATCGACTCGCCCTCTTGTGGTACTGCACGGACCAACGGCAGCGGAATAGCCGAGTTCTTTGGTACATCGACCTGCAGCAACGCGAGATCGCCCTCACCGTCGAGAGCAAGTATGCCGCGAACGGGAAACTTTTTTCCGTCAAGCAGATGCACCTCTGCACGTGTTGATCTTTCGATCACGTGGCGGTTAGTGATAACGCGGTCAGCCGCAACAAAAAAGCCGCTGCCGCGCGAAACGGTCGTTCCCCGCGAATCAAATGTCTCGATCGCGACAGCCGACGGCTTGATGCGCTTTACAAGCTCAGGCAAAAAATCCTGCGCGGCGGCACCGACCGCGCAAACGACGATCATAGCCAAAAGTATCGGGATCGAATGAATCCTAAACATTGCTTATATACTTGATTATATTCTGACGGCGGATGTTAGCGAAAGCAAAAATGCGTATCCGTCTAAAACCGCGCCAACAGACACAGACATCTCTATGATGCTTAAATGCGGTCGCTCGGCAACCTTTAGAGTGATAACATCAACTTATTATGAAGATCGCACTTGCCGCTGACCACGCCGGCTTTGAAGAAAAAGAAAATATCAAACCGACCCTCGACGAACTTGGTATCGAGTACACGGACCTCGGCCCTCACTCAGCCGATTCAGTAGATTATCCTGATTACGCACGAAAAGTAGGCGAGGCGGTTGCCTCCGGCGAATACGATCAAGGCATCCTATATTGCGGCTCGGGAACCGGTATGGCGATCGCGGCCAATAAGGTCAAAGGCATTCGTGCAGCCGTCGCATGGAACCCTGAAACCGCAGCACTTGCACGCCGCCACAACGATGCGAATATCCTTGCGATCGGCGCCCGTACATCACCCGAGGGCACGATACCGTCCATCGTCCGCGCCTGGTTCGATGCCGATTTCGAAGGCGGCCGCCACGAAATGCGCGTTGAAAAGATCTCTGCGATCGAGCAGTAATTTCAATAAATTTACTGTCAAGATGTACGAAGCGCATTTCTGAGGAATGCGATCAGCGGATACATCTCTTTCATTATCCCGACCAGCCTTTTCGGTAGATCGGGTGAGAGCATCTCGTCATCACTAAATTCGGCAAATGCCATGAACTCTTTAAGTTTCAGATACTCGGCGGCACGATGATCCGGATCAAAGCCTTTCGGGATCTTTTTTAAACTGTCACCGCGAAATTCGCCGAACAGTTCGCGATAATGTCGTTTTTCAACTATCTTTAAGAACTTATCGGTATTATTTGCGATCGCGGTGCGTATCTTGAGCAATTCGGAGCCGTCAGGTACATGCTTGCCGCCGGCGATAAAACTGCGGCCGGGCTGAATGTGCAGGTAATATCCCGGCACCGACGACTTTCGGCCGCCCGGGCTTATGTACGAGCCTAGATTTGTCTTGTAAGGACTTTTGTCCTTTGCAAATCGGACATCGCGATATATGCGAAATAGGCATGACCGCGGGTCAAGATCAGCGATCTCATCATCGAACTTCCCTGCCCTGCCGATCAGATATCCTGCAAGAGCGGTCGCATTGTCCTGTGCCGTATCGAACCGGGCACGATGAGCCTGAAACCATTCCCTATCATTATTGTCGGCAAGGTCGCGAAGAAAATCTAAAGTAGAAGCATCGATCATAGATTGATAAGATAATCCTTTTATACGCTAATTTATTGCTCGCGGAAATTAAAAGATTGAGTTGCCGCTCTCAGAGGCGTAAAATCTATCGAAACAGTTTGGGGTGTCAATAAATATGCAATATTGTGAGCACGTCTCTGAGATCGTCAAGGTTACGCCGAGTGCGGATGGTTGTGAGGACTGTCTCAAGATCGGCGGCCACTGGCTGCATCTTCGCCTATGTGAGATCTGCGGCCATATCGGCTGTTGCGACAGCAGTCCGAATAAACACGCGACCAAGCACTTTCACGACACATCTCACCCGATAATTCGCAGCTTTGAGCCTGGCGAAGATTGGGGATATTGTTATGTCGATGATTCATTTTACGAATCTCTGCCCTCACCCGACAGTGGTGATCGCTCTGTAATTTCTTAAAAACCCTATTAAGGAGAACCTAAATAAAATGGCAACCAGCGCCGAATGGCACGAAGATTACAACAAGATGAGCGATGCGTCGCGTAACTTTTCGCGCGCGATCAAATCCGTCCAGGAAGAACTAGAGGCGGTCGATTGGTACAATCAGCGTGCCGAGCAGACAAGTGACAAACAGCTAAAAAAGATCCTCGAACACAACCGTGACGAAGAGATCGAACACGCCGTAATGGCACTCGAATGGCTTCGCCGCAAGAATAAAAAATTTGACGAGCATATGAAAACGTATCTTTTCACTACAGGCGACATACTCTCGATCGAAGAAAAGGCAAAATAACTCTTATCCATGGCAAAAGCGGCTAAAATATTGCTTCAGACAACGATCCCCTACACAGAGGACGACTGGCATATCGGCCGCTTTTCGCTGCTGCGGGAACATCTCGATTCATTGACCGATCCCGACGGAGATAAGCTATATGATGTCGTCACCCGTAACCGTGACGCCGGTGACGGCAATGATGCGGTGCTGAGTACACTCGACATATCGGCATTTGACGAATTGTGGTTATTTGCCGTCGATACCGGTTCGGGCCTGACAAGCAGTGATTGCGAAGGCATAACGCGATTCAGACAGCGCGGCGGTGCGATATTTGCGACACGAGATCATTTTGATCTTGGTTCGTCACTATGCACGATCGGCGGTGTCGGAGCAGCCCATTATTTTAATTCTAAAAATCGTGACCCTGACACTTCACGCAACCAACGCGACGACGACCGCAACCTTGATATCGATTTTCCCAATTATCACAGCGGTTCTAACGGCGATTATCAGACGATCTCGGCCGTTGGGGCGGTTCACGAACTTTTAAAGCGGCCTGACGGTTCGGCGATCGAGCATTTTCCGGCGCACCCGCACGAAGGCTCGGTCGGTGCACCTGTCGAGGCTTCTGCCCGGGTTATTGCGACCGGCACAAGCAAGATCACCGGACGCGAGTTTAATCTGCTCGTCGCTTTTGACCGCGGAACTGATATTCACGGCAACAACTGCGGACGCGCGGTCGCGGCATCGAGCTTTCATCATCTGGTCGATTACAATTGGGACATTCGCATGGGATGTCCGACCTTTCTGACAGAGTCGCCCGGCAGCGGCATACATCTCGAACCGCACAAACTCGACGACATAAAACACTATGTCGCAAACTTAGCCCGCTGGCTGAGCGGCAATTGATCGGAGCATTCAATAAAAAAGTGATCGACCTTAGAAGCGATACCGTAACAAAACCTTCGGAAAAGATGCGGGCGGCGATGGCGTCCGCAGAGGTCGGCGACGACGTCTATCGCGAAGACCCGACCGTAAACCGTCTCGAAGAAATGGCCGCCGACCTCTGCGAAAAAGAGGCTGCGTTATTCGTCACATCCGGCACACTCGGCAATCAGCTTGCGGTCAAACTTCACACCAGGCCCGGTGATGACGCCGTCATCGAATCGCGCGGACATATCTATTGCTATGAGCTTGGAGCGGCCGCAGCGATCTCGGGTATTACCTTTCGCCCGGTCATCAACGCCGACGGCTCAGGACATCTTTCCGTCAGCGAGATACGCTCAGAGCTTGCGACAGGCGGCACTTACTATGCCTCGCGGACAGGACTCTTATGTCTTGAGAACTCGCACAATTTTGCAGGCGGCAGCGTAATGTCGGCTGACGAATGTTCCGAAAGATGTCAGGTCGCCCGCGATGCCGGGATCCCCGTTCACATGGACGGAGCAAGAATATTCAACGCCGCAGCCGCTCTCGAATGTGATGTGGCCGATCTCGTCAAAGATTGTGATTCGGTAATGTTCTGTCTTTCTAAAGGCTTGGGAGCACCTGTCGGATCGATGCTGGCCGGAAAGCGTGAGTTTATCGACGAAGCCCGCGTTTGGCGAAAGCGCCTCGGCGGCGGAATGCGTCAGGCAGGCATACTTGCAGCCGCAGGACTCATTGCCCTCGATGATGGAGCTAAACGCCTGCACGACGACCATTCCAACGCAAAACGGCTCGCCCGAGGCATTGCCGCGATCGACGGGTTTTCGATCGATGTCGATAATGTCGTCACCAATATCGTCATTTTTGACGTCGCCGGATCAGGACGAACGGCCGCTGAGATCGTTTCTCAACTTGCCGTCTATGACATTCACGCCTTCAGTTTCGGCACGTCGATCCGTATGGTGACGCATCTGAATGTAACTGCCGACGATATTGAAACAACCATAAAATGCCTGTCCCGGATCGCAGTATAAAGGCCTATGCAGATCGACGAACTCCGAAAATATTGCCTTTCGTTCCCCGGTGCTGAGGAGAGTATAAAATGGAGCGATCATCTGACCTTTGTTGTCGGTGAAAAGATGTTTCTCTCGACAAGTATGGATACGCTTGCTCACGGATTGTCTCTCAAATGTACACCTGAAACATTTAGCGAGATGATCGAGCGCGAAGATATCGCACCGGCTGCATACGTCGGACGATACAAATGGATCAGGATCTCTGACCTCAGAGCCGTGAGTACATCAGAGCTAAAAAGCCTGATCGCCGCATCCTACAAGCTCGTCTTTGATAAGCTGCCGCCAAAGATAAAAAAGGCCATCGTTTGAACAAGGCTTTCGTTGACAGTAAAATCGATGTTTCAAGCCTCGACTTGAACTCAATTCTGATGATCGTTGCTATCGACGGCCCAAGCGGTGCCGGGAAATCTACACTCGGCAAGATGCTTGCAAAGCGGCTCGGACTCTTGTATCTCGATACCGGAGCCATGTACCGCGCCGTCGCACTTGCCGTAACTCGTGCCGGTATCGACATTACCGACACTGACAAGATCCCTCAGATCGCCGACATTGCCGAAACGGCAAAGATCGATCTCATTGGCGAACCCGATGCTCTAAAGGTGATGCTCGACGGTGACGATGTCTCGGTCGAGATACGCACGCTCGATGCCGCTCAGGCCGCGTCAGTGGTCTCGACGATCTCTGAGGTGCGTCGCATCATGGTCGAACACCAGCGTGCGATCGGTTTGGCCGCTCCCGACGGCTGCGTTCTCGAAGGCCGAGATATCGGCAGCGTCGTTTTCCCTAATGCCGATATCAAATTCTTTCTCACGGCTCGGCCCGAGGCTCGCGCCCGACGCCGCCATCTCGAAGATCAGGCAAAAGGACGCATTTCGTCTTACGAAAAAACTCTCTCCGAGATCAACGAACGTGACGAACGTGATGTTTCGCGCTCTGATTCGCCGCTGACCATTGCCGATGACGCCGTCGTCATCGACACCAGCGAACTCGACCTCGGCGAAGTTTTTGACGTAATGCTCGAAAAGATCGCCGGGCAGAATGATGCTATATTTGCTTCAAAAATTTGACTTTCTCACGGCAAGAGCCTTAGTATTGGAGATTGATTTTTGATATGCTCCCGTAGCTCAGCCGGATAGAGCAACAGCCTTCTAAGCTGTGGGCCGCAGGTTCGAGTCCTGCCGGGGGCGAAGTTCCGGTATCGAAAGATCGCTGTTTATTTATATATTTACGGCGATCGTCAATATGGCGGCTATAGTTCAGTGGTTAGAGCGCCTGATTGTGGTTCAGGATGTCGAGGGTTCGAATCCCTCTAGCCGCCCCATCATTTTCTAATTTCCGATCAAGATATCACTTCATCTTTGACCTCGTTTGAGGCATAATTGCCTATTACTTTCGATGTCCGATCAAAATTGAATATGATGCGTTTTATACGATACTTCGGAGCAATATCGGTATTTTCAGCCGCTCTGTTCGCAACCTCTTATTCGCAGAGACTCTCGCCTCAGCCCTATGTTCCCGACGAGATCCTCGTCAAGTTCAAAGACGGGGCAAATTCGCCTCGAGCTAAAAACACAAGACTCGCCCTTAACGCAGAGTCTCTCGAAACTCTCGGAAACTCGAGTTGGGGACGACTGCGTATAGCAAAGGGCACAGATGTCGAGGCCGCTGTCAAAAGATTTCGCGAAATGCCCGACGTCGAGTATGCTCAGCCAAATTTTTACTATCACCTCCTCGCAACGCCAAATGATCCGTCATTTAGCTCAAGCGGAATGTACGGACTGACAAAGATCGGTGCTCCCTCCGCATGGGATCTCTCGACAGGCAGCTCGTCTGTGGTCGTCGCCGATATCGACACCGGTATGCGCTATACACATCAGGACCTTGCTGCAAATGCGTGGATAAATACCGGCGAGATACCCGGCAACGGCGTTGACGACGACGGCAACGGTTTTGTCGATGATGTTTACGGCTGGGACTTTTTCTACAACGATCCGGACCCGATAGATGACGCCGGCGGCCACGGCACGCATACCGCCGGCACCATCGGAGCGGTCGGCAACAACGGCCTCAATGTCGTTGGCGTCAATTGGAATGTCAAGATCATGCCGATCAAGATATACAGCCCGCTCGGTACCGACTCGACCTCGTCGATGCTGGTCAACGCATACGCATACATTCGTATGATGAAACTCCGCGGGGTAAATATTCGTGCGACGAATAATTCCTACGGCGACTGCGGCGAGGCTTGCGGGTACGATCAGGCGACCAAGGACGGCATCGACGCAATGGGCGATGCAGGCATCATCAATGTTTATGCCGCCGGAAATGATAACCAAAATGTTGATTCATTTCCCGCAGGCGTCAATCCGGCTCCGGGTTATCCGGCACGGTACACCAGTCCGAGCATCATTGCCGTTGCTTCATCGACATCTACAGATACGCGCTCGAGTTTTTCGAATTATGGCGTCTTGAGCATTGACCTTGCGGCTCCTGGTTCAAATGTCCTGAGCACTTATAACTCGTCAAACACGGCGACGGCAACCTTGAGCGGCACCTCAATGGCAACGCCGCACGTCACCGGTGCGGTCGCCCTTTTGGCGGCATATCGTCCGGATCTGTCGGCGGCTTCGATAAAAGCATCGCTCTTAAATAATGTCGATGTACTCTCCGCTTGGAACGGCATTGTAAAGACCGGCGGGCGCCTTAATGTATTTAAGGCGATGCAAAATCCGACAGTGTGTACATTTGTCCCGTCACAGACGACCATACAAGCACCAACAAAAGGCGGCGTTTTTACGATCAATGTAACCGCTGCCAATAACTGTGATTATATGGTAAAAAGCGATAAGCGTTGGGCACATATTATGACCGCCGACACGTTAAGCGGCAGCTCATCATTCACCTTTAGAGTGCCGGTAAATCCGACGATCTCAAGGACGGCAACGATCAAGATCGGTGATCAGACGGTCACGATCATTCAAAAGCGCGGTTAACATCTGTAATTTAATACGGATTTACACTGCGGCATAACAACTTTTTGCGGCCCGGCGGCGTCTAATACCGCTAGAAATACTGTAAACGCAAGACTTTACGTCTTTTTAATGACAATTGCATAATAAGGCATATATCTTGCTAATGAGGAATAAAAAATAGTATATTTAGGATTCTAGGTCTGCCTCAAAGCATATCCGGATCCAAGAATTGATTTCTAAGGAAGATTAAGATGAGAAATATTTTTTCGCTTGTCAGCAAGGTCGCTCTGAGTGTTGCGATCGCCGTAGTTCTATCAGCGACAGCATTCAGTCAGGCATCGCTCCGTAAAGCCCTCGACTTTAATGGAGATGGCAAGACCGATTTCTCCGTTTTCAGGCCCGAGAATAATTCGTGGTACATCCTGCGAAGCGACGGTACTACACAGTTTCAAACGTTCGGGTCGGCAAATGACGACTATATGGCTCCCGGAGATTTTGATGGTGACGGCAAGGCAGATGTCTCTGTTTGGCGTGACACGACAGGCGTCTGGTATCGTTTGAACAGCAGCACGAATACTTTTGTCGCTATTCAATTCGGTACTACCGGTGATGAGCCTGTCCAGCGTGACTATGATGGTGACGGCAAGACCGATGTCGCTGTCGTTCGCCGTTCAAATGGTACGATGACCTGGTACGTACTTCGCAGCAGTGACGGTGCCCTCAGTGCCGGCAATTTCGGCCTCGCGACCGATTATACTGCTCCCGGCGATTTCGATGGTGACGGTAAGTTCGATTGGGGAGTTCAGCGTCCCGGTGCAACACCGACATCCTCGGCAACATTCTATGCCATAAAGTCATCTGACGGCAGCCTTTATGCTGTTACATGGGGTCTCTCAAATGACCTTTTCGTTCCCGGTGATTACGATGGCGACGGCAAGACCGATCTTGCGGTTGTCCGCGAAGGGCCAACCAACCTGTCATGGTACGTACTTAACAGTTCGGATAGCTCATTTACCGCCTACGGCTTTGGCCTCTCGGCTACCGACCTGATCGCTCAGGGCGATTACGACGGCGACGGCAAGACCGATCCCGGCGTATGGCGTGACTCGAACGGAACTTTTTACGTACTTAAGAGCGGTGCCGGTTACAACTTGTTGGCACAGCAATGGGGTAACTCTAACGATAGTCCTGTCGCTAGCTATGACACTCACTAATTGAGTGATCTCTGATCTTTTAAAGTGGTTGGCGATTCATTTGAAACGCCAACCATTTTTATTTGCCGCCTGATTTTGCAATAATTCAGCCGAGTAATAATGTCGGACCTATCAACCAGTACGATCAGCTCTTTTGCCGATAAAAAGATCGCGGTCATCGGTGACCTCGTTGCCGATCAGTATCTCAACGGATCTATCGCACGCGTCTCACGCGAGGCCCCGGTCTTTATCCTTCGTCACGACGAGACATCAACATTGCCCGGCTGCGGAGCAAACGCCGCAGCCAACGTTGCATCACTCGGCGGCGAACCGATACTCGTCGGCGCGGTTGGAAAAGACGCGAATGGCACGCTTTTGTTAAATGCGATCAGTGCTGTCGGTGCATCTCTCGATTCGATCGTTATATCTGACGAGATCACGACAACGACAAAGGTCCGGGTGCTAGCCGGCCAGCCGCACGCTGTAAGGCAACAGGTGATACGCATTGATTATGAGAATTCGGTCGGCATCACGCCTTCGATCAGGCACCGGCTTAACGAAAAGATCGCGGCCGCCTGTGAGGCTGCCGATGCGGTCATCGTATCTGATTACAATTACGGCATTGCCGACGCCGAGAGCTTTAACCTTATTAAAACGCTTACCACACTCCGAAAGATACCTGTGATCGTCGATTCGCGATTCCGGCTTCATGAATTTAACGGGGCGACATCAGCCACACCTAATCAGGAAGAGGCCGCAGCTCTCTTTGGCGGCAACCCGGCGTCTCGTGACATCTCTGCAAAATGCCGCGAACTCGGTTTTGACGCACTCATTATCACTAACGGCAGTCACGGTATGACTGTTTTTACGCCCGACGCCGAGCCTGTACAGATACCGGCGGTCGGTTCATTGCAGGCAGTAGATGTGACAGGCGCCGGTGATACAGTGATCGCTGCATACGCTCTTGGTTTGGCATGCGGGCTGAGTTTTGTCGATGCCGCCCGGCTCGCTAATCACGCCGGCGGCCTGGTCGTTATGAAAAAAGGAACCGCAGTGATCTCTGCCGACGAGCTGACAGCGTCGATACGATCGATATGAATGACCTTAACGCTCCTATCCTCGGACGCAGCCAATTAATTGAGCGCATCGACGAGCTTCGCCGCGGCGGAGCGTCAATAGTCATGGCTAACGGATGTTTTGACATTCTGCATGTCGGGCACATTCGTTATCTCGATGCGGCAAAGCAGCTCGCTGATGTGCTCGTCGTCGGTATAAATGCCGATGAACAGGTCCGTGCTCTAAAAGGTGAGGGACGTCCCGCCGCTCCTCAGCGTGAGCGTGCCGAGTTGATCGCCGCTATTCGAAGCGTCGATCTCGTGACCATTTTTACCGAGCCGACGGTGACCGAACTATTGCGGGCGATCAAGCCCGATATTCATGCAAAAGGTACAGATTACACGCCTGACACCGTGCCCGAGCGGGATATAGCACGCGAATTTGGCGGGCGCGTCGCTATCGTCGGCGACCCAAAGGATCATTCGTCATCTGCATTGTTCGACGCGATCAAGGCCGTCAAACCCAGCTAATGTGGAGATCGCGAAACAAGACAGATCTCATGATCGAGGTTTGGGAAAAGCTCGATTGCGAAGATGTCGGCCGAGCCGAGATCGAGGCTGTCGAAGAGGCCGTCCGTGCGGAATATGGCGATGACGCGGTCGATCCGCCGATGGCGATCGCCCGTTTTTTGGCCGACGAAGGAGCGTATCTGCGTCATTCTGAAATAATGCAGCTATATGTCGATCGTGCCGAAGATCGCCCGTACGATGCGGCGTTTCGCGGCATAATAGACCTCAAAGATCTGAAGAGTACACTTTCGTCGCTCAAACAGCTTGATAATTTACGCCAAAAATATTTATCTGACAACGATAAGACCGGCATTAGGCTGATCCGTGAGACGGTCGTTGCGGCTAAGGATGATCTCGTACGCAGACTGGACGACCCGCGGTTGGATGATGCGGCACGCATGATCGCGATCGAGGCTGCCGAATGGCTTTCGCATTGGCTGAGAACGCCTGACATTTTTTTTGACTGGCTGGCGATCAGACAAAACACTGCTGATTTTAAAGAGAGATTCGGCAGCTTAGCCGCCTGATCGGACAAATATCTATGCGTCGTTTTTATGCACCCGACATCAGAGACTCAATGTCATCGGTTACGCTCTCGCCGGACGAGAGCCATCATGCACGCGATGTGCTGCGACTTCGTGTCGGCGATGAGGTGACAGCGTTTGACGGTAACGGAAATGAATTTCGATGCACCGTCGAGCATCTCGACAGATCGGCCGCATTGCTCGCCATCATCGGCCGTATCGAACCGTCCGCTCCCGAATCACCGCTCGGCATCACGCTCGGTTCAGTTGTCATTCCGGGAGATAAATTCGATCTGATCGTACAAAAATCTGTCGAACTCGGCGTCGCCAGACTCGTCCCGCTTACGTCGGCCAGATCCGAATTGAAATTAAAAGATCTCGAAAAAAAACTCATACGCTGGCGTCGCATCGCGTTTGACGCAGCAAAACAGTGCGGCCGTGCCAAGCTGATGACCATCGACGATCCTTTCGAATTAGCAAAACACCTCGATGCCGAAGCAAAAAATGACGCGGCCAAGATCTTTTTTTCCGAACGCGACGGCTCGCGGTTAGATGTTGCGGGTTCGCCGTCCGATATCAGTGCCGTCATCGGCCCAAAAGGCGGCTGGGAAGATGCCGAGATCGAATGTGCACGCACGCACAAGTTTCATATCGCCACACTCGGCGGCAGGATAATGCGCGCGGAGACGGCCGCTATCGCCCTGACGGCAATATTACAGCATCGTTTCGGCGATATTAATTAACTTGATCGAATTGCGTCTTTGTCCGCGGCCGATAGTACGCATCACCGCGTTCCTGCAGCCCGGCTTTTTCGGCGAGCGTCTGTATGACCGAATCTAAAAGCTCTTTAGATTCGAGTTTAAAATTGACGACGCCTCTTATGTCGATGTCAGGATCATCGATCTGTATTATCAGATAACGTCTCTTTTCCTTGATAAATCCGCCGAGTACCGCACCGGGCAGAGGGATATTTTTAACGACGTTTCCTGTGGTCGATGTAACAGATCGTGACTGCGGATAGATCACGAGCATCGTGTCATAAGGAATGACAAAGATGCGCTTATTTGTGCTGTCAGAGAATATTAGCCTTTCCTTTGCGTCGTCAAATTTGAGCGTGCCCTCGACCTTGTTCGAATAGCCGACCATTCCGCCCTCGTATTTTACGGCGAAACTCTCAGGAGCAGCGGCGGCCTTAGGTTTTGACGACTCGGCGATCGGCCTCGGCTGAGCTGCCGCGGCAAATGATAACGCCGCGATCACGATCGCGATAAAGGACAATCTTTTCATAGCTACACCTTAGAGCAGGTACAGGTCCGGCAAATGACAAAGAAATGTTTTGTCTTAGCTCAGTCCCGCCATTCGATCTTATCTCAAACTATCTCAGTAAGTGACTAAGACGCTCGATATTGCCTAAGGGTTGTTAGGCTGCGGACAATTCGTGCACGTTCAGATATTTTGCGAGGCGTTCGTTAGCTATCGAGACGTATTCTGCCGATATTTCAGAACCGAGCCAGTTGCGGCCCAGTTGAAACGCCGCCTTTGCGGTCGTGCCGCTGCCCATAAAACAGTCGTAAACGAGATCGCCCTCATCCGTCCAGGTGCGTATCTGATCTTCGGCCAATCTCTCCGGAAAGATCGCCGGATGTTTAAAAGCGATCTTATCTTTTGAGCTTGACGTGCCGACATTATAATAAAAGATGTTGTTGACCTTTCGCTCTTTTGGGGCAATATGGTCGTGTGCAAGATCGTTGCGGCCGACCTTTGTAATGCGAAACGATTTGAACGCCTTTTCCTGTACGATCGCCTGCGTCATCGGATTGAATGTCTTTGGCTGCCCTTTCGAAAAGCAGAACATATACTCGAAACATTGTCGATACCGTTTGCCGCAATCGCTCGGGATCGGGTTGTTTTTTGCGTAGATCATCGTATCGTGAACGCGAAACCCCGCATTTTTAAAAGCAAAGGCGTGCTTAAAGCTCGTCAGCGTCTCATCTCCATTCACCGTGCGGTCACCGACGACCCATATCACGACACCGCCCGGTTTTGTCTTTGCAAAAAGCCCGTCGGCGATATCCTCGACCGGAAAATGATAACCGTTGTACTCACGCAGATCGTCGTACGGCGGGCTAGTGATCGTCATATCGATCGTGTCGTCTGCCATTCGTCCCATAGTTGCGACGCAATTTTCTGTGTAGATCCGGTTTATTTCCATCTTTTGATCTTTTATAACTGTTACGCTGCCTCAGGCAGGCCATTTATCCAAAAAGTCCTTTATGAATGCCTTTTCGGGCTTTGCGGTCTCGGCTTCGAGAAAAGCTCGAAACTGTTCGGTCTCGTCAAAATACTGTTCTTCGTTAAGCCGTCCCGTAAAATAGACGACCCTCAGCCATACAAGGTATGTGTTGAGGACATCGATCTGGTTGTACTCGACGATCTTTGTCAGGTCGCCCTCGAGCCAAAGATCGGTAACTTGATCACCCTTTACATCGATCTTTCCCGGATATCCGCAGAGTTTTGCCAACTCGTCGAGGCGCGGCATCATCGCTCCGGTCGATAAGCGTTTAATAAGGTCAAGATGTGCCTCGCTGTTGCGGGCGTCAAAGTAATCCGGGCCTTCCCACGGTTTGTCAGGACGCTTGTTAAACTCAGGTGCCGAGACCTCGTTTATGATGCCGCGTTGGATCAGCACCTGAAGGTCAGACGCCTCAGAGTTAAATCCGACAAGCTGCGGACGGCGTGCTCCGACAAAGTACAAGAACTGGTTGATAAGCTCGACCTCATTCGGCCGCGGGTCATCGACAGGCAGCTTTGGAAGCGAATTGAGTCCAAACTCGATGGTCCGTTCGCCGTCGCGGTAAACGACCTTTCGTGACAAAAAAGCGATAGAGACGACCCGCGAGAACATATACTTGAGAAACGGCCTCGGACATTTCTCCTGATCGTATTGCGGTGATCTGCTCCACAACTCGTGCATCGCATCGATCTCTGACATCTCCGGCGAAAGGTCGTACAGCCGCCGGGCACCTTCGGCGTCCGGAACCCACTCCATATCAAAGTACAGGCAAAGCTCTGGAATGTCAGACTTAAGCATCGACCTTAATTAATACCGCCTAAATGTTGTTTCTATTAGCGCTTAGAGCAACTGTTAAACCTGATAATATCACAGCTTGCGCGCAGTGCAATACAAAAAAGCGCAAATTTGTTTACAATGCGCGCAAAAGGCGCAAAATATTGCCTATTTAGCTCGGATCAAACGTTAAGCTACTGTCTGAAAAGTGCGGATAATGATCATTACCGTATGTTTTTACTGACGGTTCGACTGTCCTATATAAAGAAACGAGCTTTACGAAACATTGTTATTGTGAAACCGTTACGGTCACTGATCTAGTGTCTGGCAAACACCTCAGCTTATTCAGCCGGACGTTTCTTTTTGGTTGTTCGTTTTCGCGATGGTTTGGCGGGCGGCATTTCGCCGATAAGGTAGAGCACAGGTTCGTTGCCGATGACACGCGCAGTGTGTATCGTCTCTGCCGGCATAAGATCACGGTCACCTGCGGTCAATTGAGACGTTATTCCGTTGACGGTGATCTCGATACAGCCCGACACGACCCAATGAGATTGGTCCGTCTCATGCTTATGCGAACCGTAAAAAGCTCCGGGCTGATCCATCCATTGATAAACGATATAGCCCTCATTATTAAGGACAAGCCTCAGCATCGCGGCATTTGGGGCATACGGATGCGGCCATTTTTCGACCTTATACATATCTGAATTATAGACGATATCATCCCGGATCGTTTGCATTGCTCTGTCCGCCGTAAAAAAGGCACGACCGAGCGCACGATTTAAGTAGATCGCATATCGATTTGGTCTAACACCGAACCGGCAATATTTCGCATCTCGCCGCTAACCGCTTTTAACACAATAGTTTACATACTCTGGCACACACGTTGCACTATCATCAAGCGTCGAGAGCGAAATCGCTCAATTAAAATGGCAAGGAGATCTAAAAAGATGAAAAAGTATATTTCAACATTAATGATGATAGCAATGATGGCGATCTCGATACCGGTTTTGGCAACGTCGGCAAGTGCACAGAGACGGTATTACACGCCTAACCGCACAAATAATTACACCTATAACCGAGGTGATCGCAACAGGGATAGTTTTTACAAACGTCACCGCAACGTGATCAACATCGGCATCGCAACCGGAGCAGGTGCGATCATAGGCGGCCTGATCGGAGGCAAGAAAGGTGCATTGATCGGAACAGCGGCCGGAGCCGGCGGCGGTGCCCTCTACACCTACAAGATCAACCCGAAAACACACCGCTATTATCGTTACTAAGCATCGGCCGATAAAAGGCACAAAGTTTGTCCGCGAAATGGACACATTCACAAGCGTGGGGAGACGTTAACCGACTCCCCACGTTTCTTTTGTTTTGATCTCGCCGCAGCTTTTATCGCTTCGCGAGGCAACTAAAAGATCAGCCGGACGTCATGGTTTTGTTTGACGCCCGGCTGTTGCTCTATCGACATCAGCGACACTATAACGGCTTATTCTGTACCTTTACAGACCTTTACAGACCTTGACCGACAAGATCACAGATCATACGTATTGGCTGCGATAAGCAGATCGGCGATGCTCTGACGTGCGGCAATAGTGTTGATCGGCGAATTATTCTTTGTAAATCGTTTGAGTGCGACGAGTAATGTGCGACCCTCGTCGCCCTCGGCGATAGCGGCGATCGTATTGCGGGCCTTCATTTCGACACGCTGTATCGCATCGTTGCAATAGACGCCCGCAATATCTGTCTGACGCTGCGACGCAGCTTCGCCATTCTTTTCCGCAAGTTTTTTTGCACGCAGCACGGCCGATTCCATCTGATAGGCTTCCATAATAATGTCGGCACAGTTGAGCAGCACCTCCTGCTGATCGCTTAATCCCGTCATATATTTTTGAGCTGCGGTACCGAGTACCATGAGGCCGATCTTTTTGGCATTTTTTGCGAGTTTTGCCTCAGCGGAAAGAAGTTCGTTGTCCTCATCGAACGACAACTGCGGCTCGAGTATCTCGGCCTGCAGAGCCTTTGCCGCCTGCAGCAATGCAAGCTTGCCTTTCATCGCACGCTTCATCATCTGGCCGGGAATGAGCATTCGGTTTATCTCATTAGTGCCCTCAAAAATGCGATTGATGCGCGAGTCGCGATACGCCTTTTCCGCGGGGTAATCAGCCGAGTAGCCATATCCGCCAAAGATCTGGACCATCTCATCCACAACGAGATCCAACGCCTCTGAACACGCGACCTTATTTATAGAAGATTCGATGGCATATTCCTCGATCGACTGGAGTTTTTTTGCATGGTCGGCGCCGTTGCCGATGAGAGCGTCGATCATGCCGACCGTGCGGTATGTGATCGTTTCCGAGACCCAAGTGCGGATCGCCATCTCCGCGATCTTATGTTTGATCGCTCCGAATGACGAGATCTTTTTGCCGAACTGTTCCCGCTCGTTGGCATATCGGATCGCCTCGTGGATCGCGAGTTTTGCTCCGCCCGTGACCGAAGCCCCGAGTTTGAACCGTCCGACATTCAAAATATTAAATGCGATCTTTGCACCGTCACCGATGTTGCCGATCATATTGCTCGCCGGCACCATACAATCCGAGAGGATGATCGGCGTCGTTGAAGAAGATCTGATGCCCATCTTGTGCTCCTCGGCACCGGGTCGGCAGCTTTCGCTTCGCTCGACAACGAACGCAGAGAATTTATCTTTTTCACCATCGATCTTTGCAAAAACGATGAACATATCGGCAAATGAACCGTTAGAGATGAACATCTTTTCGCCGTTGAGAATGTAATGTTCGCCGTCGCCGCTCAGTTTAGCCGTAGTTTTGGCTCCAAGCGCGTCCGAACCCGAACCGCTTTCGGTCAGACAATATGCCGTGACGATCTCGCCCGAAACGATCTTTGGTATCCACTTATCTTTTAGTTCTTCGGAACCGAAATAGAGTATCGGCAGCAGGCCGATCGACGTCTGCGCTCCAAATGTCGTGCCAAATCCGCCTGCGCGGCCCATCATTTCGGCGATGACAACTCCAGTCGTTTGATCGAGGCCGAGACCGCCGTATTCATCAGGTATCGTCGCACCCAACAGCCCGAGTTCACCGCCTTTTTTTAAAAGGCTGCGGGCAACGTCCCAACCGTGCTTTTCCATCGCAGGAAGCTGCGGATGAATTTCGCCATCGACGAACTCTTTGGTTGTTTCACCGATCATTCTCTGCTCTTCGCTGAGATCCTCGGGAATAAATATCTCGGCCGCGGTTTGATCGGCGATCAAAAATTCGCCGCCTTTCATATGAACCGTCTCTGTTTGTGCTTCCATATTGTTCTATAACCACATAGAAACATAGGACACGTAGAAATAACGTTTATTTCTTAGGTATCGACAGTTATTAGTGGCTCTCCTTATTTTCTATGTTTCTATTTGCCTGTATTTAAAGCCTTTCAAAGATCCCGGCCGCGCCCATGCCGCCGCCGACGCACATAGTGACCATCCCGTACCGTGCATTTCGGCGCTTGAGTTCGGATAGCAGCGTTGCGGTCAATTTTGCTCCGGTACATCCGAGCGGATGCCCGAGGGCGATCGCTCCGCCGTTGACGTTTATTTTGTCCGGATCCATTTCGAGCACTTTGATGACCGACAGCCCTTGCGCGGCAAATGCCTCGTTAAGCTCAATGACATCGATCTGATCAAGCGTCAGTCCGGCCATCTTTAATGCCTTTGGAATGGCATAAACCGGCCCGATGCCCATTTCCTCGGGCAAACAGCCCGCCGTCGCAAATGAGATAAATCTCGCAAGCGGTTCGATGCCAAGCTCCGCTGCCTTTTCGCCGGACATTACGACCGTCGCGGCGGCTCCGTCAGACATCTGCGACGAGTTTCCTGCCGTCACCGTGCCGTCAGCGTGAAAGGCCGCACGAAGTTTGGCAAGGCCCTCGAGCGATGTATCGGCACGCGGCCCTTCGTCCTGCGCAAAAACTATCTCTTTTCGCCGAACGCGTCCCTTTTCATCGATCTCATCGACAAGGACATTTACCGGCACGATCTCATCCTTGAACTTTCCGTCTCTGATCGCCGCGAGAGCTTTTATATGCGAATTATATGAGAATTCATCCGCCGCTTCGCGAGTGATGCCGTATTTGCGGGCGAGATTTTCGGCCGTCAGGCCCATGTTCAGATAATAATCAGGGTATGTATCGACGAGCGTCGGATTAGGACGTACAACGTTGCCGCCCATCGGTATCATCGACATCGTTTCGAGGCCGCCCGCAACTATCGCATCCGCCCCCCCGCCCCTGATGCGGTCGGCGGCAATTGCGATCGTCTGCAACCCTGACGAACAGTATCGATTAATAGTCATAGCCGACGTCTCGACCGGCAGCCCTGCGGCGATCATCGCCGTACGGGCGACGTTCATTCCCTGCTCAGCCTCCGGAAAGGCACAGCCCATGATCACGTCATCGATCAGCGGGTCGTCAATGCCCGCGCGCTCGACCGCAGATCTGATCGCCGCCGCCGCGAGATCGTCAGGCCGTGTATTTTTAAGCGTACCCTTTGGCGCCTTGCCTACCGCCGTTCTGACTGCCGAAACGATAACTGCGTCTTTCATAAAAATATACCGTCCTCGAACCGATCAAAAACTGACCGGCAGACCCGAGATCTTAAATGAGTGAATGCTCATTCATTTTTCATATTAGTATCTTAACTCACTATTTGCAATAAATATGGCCGCCCGTAACCGGCGAAATTTTAATTACGTTAATGTGAGCTGTTTCGACCAATATTACTGCGATTGGTATGAAGAGAGCAGCGCGCTCCCGCTCTCGGCGAGATGTGGTTATGAAAGAACTAATATTATTCGGCTTTATCACTATTCTCTTTTCGATCCCGGCGATCGGGCAAGATATGGTTGCAGCCTGTCAGCAACAGGTGCAAGCAAAACAATATGAAACCGCCGTCGCGACCTGTCAGCAAGCAGCGAATACCAATGCTCTCTATGGCAATATGGGGCTTGGAGTTGCCTATTCGGCCCTGATGAAATGGGACAATGCGATCACCGCTCTGTCTGCGGCGATCAGTGCAAATAACCGTGCGGCCCAATTGTATATCTATCGAGGAAACGCGTATTACAATTACGGCGATTACCGCTCGGCGGTCTTTGATCTCGAACGCGCGGCGACACTCGAACCAAAATTGGCGGCATCGCTGTCAAAACTAATATCGCACTCGCGCGATATGGCCGAACTCGTTCCTCCAAAAAAACCAACACCCTCGGTCGAGCGTCGGTCGCTCGAGATATCACTTGCCGCAAACAGTCTTTTGATCGAACGTTCGATGAAATTACTGAATAAAGAACCGCAGGCAAATATCGACGAACTTGACGTCAAGGTGAATAAGCTGCTCGACGACGCTCTCAAGGTCGATCGCTATAACGGCCACGCCTACGCCGAACGCGGTGCTCTCTACAATGCTCAAAATAAAAAGGACCTCGCCGTTTTTGAATATTCTAAAGCGATCGCCGTCGCACCGGACTCAACGAGCTATCGCATCAGCCGTGCAGAGATCTACAAACAACTCAAAAATTACTCTTTCGCTCTCGCCGATCTGACAAAGGTGATCGAGATCAAGCCAAATGACTCTGATCCGTATATAAAGCGTTCGAGTGTATATGACGAAATGGGCAATGCCGATCTCGCGCTTGCCGATCTTGCGGCGGTCATCGCAAATTCGCCAAAAGATGATCTCGGCTATAGTATGCGCGCCTCATTTTTGATGAAGCACGGCGATCTCGACAAAGCATTTGCCGACCTCAACACAATGCTTACCATCGCTCCAAAAAACGCTTTTGGCCTGTCGATGCGGTGCGAGTATTTCAACAAAAGATCAAATTTTACCGCCGCACTCAAGGACTGTACCACCGCGATCGAACAAAATTCGCTTTTCACGTCAGACGGTGCTCAACTCGAACGCGTAACAACCTACATCGGCCTGAAAAGATACGCCCTCGCATTTGCCAACATCACCGCCCAGGAAAAAAAGGATACCTTTGCCAAAGATACCCTTCTCGTCAAACGCGGCCTTGTCCTCAAAGCCCAAGGCAAAAAAGCCGATGCTGTCGCCGCATTAAAGGCAGCTCTCGCTGAAAATCCATTAAATGAAGATGCCAAAACACTTCTTAAACAGCTACAGCCATAATAATGGCTCATATTGAAACATCCACCTTGACCACGTGAGAAAATGTGTTTATGACGGACGGTGCGATCTCAATCAAAAACCCGCGTTTGCCGCCGTTGATGTAGATGGTGTCGAGATCGAATATTGTTCGTTCGGCATAGATCGGCATTACGGTCCGTGTGCCGAAAGGTGACGTGCCGCCGACGAGATAGCCTGTATGTTTATTAGCCCGCTCGGGCGAAGCCGGTTCGACGGATCTGACGCCGATATGGCGAGCGAGGTTCTTTGCCGAGACCTTACGGTCACCGTGCATCAGGACAATTAGCGGCTTTTTTTCATTGGTCTCAAATATAAGTGTCTTTATGACCGAGTGTTCGTCCACCCCAAGCTGGCGTGCCGACTCTGACGTCCCGCCCTTTTCGACATAATCGTACAGATGCGGGATAAGATCGATCTTTTTCTCACGTAAATAACGAACCGCAGGCGTGATCGGATAATCCATAGAGTCATGTCAGAACCCGCTGCGTTAGCGGCGGGCCAGTTCGGCAGCAAACACGCAGGCGAGTAAAACGAGCTGACCTCCTGCTAACGCGGGCGATTCTTACATTCATTATACCTAAAGCACGTCGTCAGATGGTCATTGACCATGCCTGTCGCCTGCATAAAGGCGTACATTATCGTTGAGCCGACAAATTTGAATCCGCGTTTTTTGAGATCTTTGGACATTAGATCTGAGACAGGCGAAGTAGCGATGATATCTTCGCGGGACTTTAGTTTATTGACAATGGTGCGGCCGCCGACAAATGACCAGATGTACTTATCGAAAGAGCCAAATTCCTTTTGTACGGCGAGAAATGCCTTTGCGTTAGTAACGGCCGATGCGATCTTTAGACGATTGCGAATGATGCCCGCATTCCGGAGCAGCTTTTCGATCTTGGCATCGGAATATCGAGCGATCTTTGCCGCGTCAAAATTGTCGAATGCCTTGCGATAGTTCTCACGTTTGGCGAGTATCGTGTCCCAGCTCAAACCTGCCTGTGCTCCCTCGAGTATCAGAAACTCAAAGAGCAGTCGGTCATCGTGTACCGGCACGCCCCACTCGGCATCATGGTATGGGATATTGAGTTCGTTGCTTGCCCAAAAACAGCGTTCATTTTTCATAATGTCATTGCGGCATTTCTATCTTTAATACTTCCTGATAACATTTGCCGGTCACTTTGTCCTTTCTGATGCCGCCGAGCATATCGATCGGCAGATCGGTATGGTCTATCTTTTTGCCGTTGCGGTCAAAGATAGAGATCGCATTCCATTTGACCTGAAATGGTTTGGACAGATCGGACGGATATTCATGATCGAGTACCGCGACGTTAATACCGTTGGACACGGCTGAGGCTGTAAATGCCTTTATAATGATCGGCACCTCGGCTCCGCCGTTCTTTTCTGCCGCAAGCACAAATTGGCAGTGGATGCCGCCGGGACGATCGCTGCATGTTACGCTGCCGCGATCCTGCAGATAACCGTTAAGGCGCACATACGCGTGTGCAGCGTCGCCCTCACATGCATCTTCAACATCTTTGATCGCTATCTTGTGAGCGAACGGCTCCGGACAAGCCGAGAGTAATATCGTAAACAGCAGAACCGCAATCGGCGTCAAAAGCCTCATCCGCTCACCCTCGCTTTACTGCCCGCACCGGCAATGTATCTTTCGACCAGCTCGGCAGCCTTTAGGGTCGTAAAATCAGAATGAGCCTCGGCCGCATTTCCCGTAGCAAGAATGTCCTCTGCCGAATTGACCGTCGTCAGCCCGATGGCCGTCATGCCCGCACGTTTTGCTGCCTCAAAGCCGCCGAATGCATCTTCGAAAACCATCGAACGCTCGGGGACAGAATCCAGCCTTTCCGCTGAGAGCAAAAATATTTCGGGGTCGGGCTTGCCGCGTTTTACGTCATCCGATGTCGTCACCGCGTCAAAATATTTTCTCAGATCGATCCCGTCGAGAATAAACTCCATATTACGGTTCGATGCGGCTGTTGCGACACCGAGTTTTATATCTAACGAGCGTGCTGACTCTAAAAACTCGATCAGGCCGTCAAGCGGCCTGCGGTGCGGCAGATAAACGTCGCGATACAGATCCTCTTTACGCCGTGCAAGTTCGGCAAGCCTCTCGTCGCTGATCTCACCAAAAACGGTCGGTATGATCTCGCGATTTGTCTGGCCGGCCGTCGCGACCAAAAATTTATGTTCGTCAAAGGGCAATCCGTTCTCTTCGATCATCACGCGCCATGCTGCGGTATGAAACCGCATATTGTCGATAAGCGTGCCGTCCATATCAAAAATGAAAGCGATGTTGGATCTTGTTGTCATCTTATTTATACAGATCGTTCATAAGTGCCGTTGAATCTATTATCGCACTTGGGCGGCGGCACAAAGAAAAGAGAAAAGGACAGCCGCGAATTAACAACTTAAATATCGGGCCTTAAGTTAGTACATTCGCGGCTATTTTTAGAGAGATATCTTTTTCGCACAGATACTCTAGTTTCGCAGCGGCTTGCCTGTCTTGAGCATTGCCGCGATCCGCTCCTGCGTTTTGCGTTCGCCGCAGAGCGAAACGAAAGCCTCGCGTTCGAGATCTAGCAGATATTGCTCTGAGACCTGCGTTCTGTGATTGATCGTGCCGCCGGCCATGATGTGTGCAAGTTTTTTGCCGATCAGCAGATCGTGATCCGAGATAAAGCCGCCTTGCTTCATTATGTGAAGTGCGAGTTTCATCGCCGACTCTGCCGACTCGCCAAGTACCGTAATGTCCTTTCGCTGTACCGGAGCGATATAGCCCGAAGCGTCGAGATTGAGCACCTCTTGCTTTGCATCCTGAATGAGGCGGTCGCCATTCATCGAGATCGCGTCGCTGTCGCGTATAAAACCGAAAGCACGCCCCTCCTGAGCAGATGTCGCGACCTTTCCCATTCCGATCGTCTCAAAGGTCTTTTTGAGGAATGCGATCGGATCCGCGTCAGGAGTTTTTGCCCATGCGTCCATTGCCCGCATCGTCATTTCTTTTGTACCGCCGCCCGCCGGTATCACGCCGACGCCGACCTCGACGAGGCCGATATATGTCTCGGCCGCCGCACGCATTTTATTACCGTGCATAGCGATCTCACAGCCGCCGCCGAGCGTCAGCCCATACGGAGCCGTCACGACGGGCTTTGCCGAATATCGCAGGCGCATGACCGCATTTTGCAGCGTGCGCACCATCAAATTGATATCATCCCACTCTTCCTCTTGAGCGGCGAGCAAGAGCAGCATAATGTTCGCTCCCGCCGAAAAATTGCCGCCCTGATCGCCCACGACGAGGCCCTTGAAATTCTTTTCGACCTCGTCGATCGCAAAGTTCATCATCTGGACAGTGTCGCCGCCGATCGAGTTCATCTTTGAGTGAAACTCGAGACACGCGACACCGTCGCCGATATCGATCAGCGACGCTCCGGGATTTGTTTTGATCACGCCCGTGCGATCTTTTACATCCTTTAAGACAAGTACGCCGGGACGCTGTGGTATGGGTTTATATTCGCTCGCGACGAGATCGTAAAAATAATGTTCGCCATTCTCGTGCCTGTAGAACGAGGCCGCACCGCTTGCCAGCATTTTCTCGACATTAGGCGGTATCGGCTGGCCTTCTTTACGCATCCGCTCGACCGATTCGGCAACGCCGATCGCATCCCATGTCTCAAATACACCGATCGTCCAGCCAAATCCCCACTTGATCGCATTATCGATCTCGACGATCGTACCTGCGATCTCGGGTATGCGGTTGGCCGCATATCGCGAAACGCGCGATGTCGTATTCCATAAGAATTCGCCCACGCGATCTTCGCCCCAAACGAGAGCCTTAACACGCCTTGCCTGGTCGTCGATCTGTTTTGCAGCTTCGAGCGACGGAAATTTTGCCTTTGTCTGCGGTTTATACTCGAACGTGTTGAGATCAAGCTCGAGGATGATGCGATCACCATCTGCATTCTTCGATTTTTTAAAAAAGCCCCCGCCCGTCTTGTCGCCTAAAAGCTTTTTATCGAGCAATGTCCCGATCAGCTCAGGTAATTTAAAAACCTCGCGGTCCTCGTCATCAGGTACTGCCGGATAAAGATTGTTCGTGACATGAGCCGTAACGTCCAATCCGACGAGGTCGCTCGTTCTGAACGTAGCTGATGAGGCGTGGCCTATCGCTTTGCCAGTCATCTGATCGACCTCGGTCGGCGTCCATCCGCCCGAGATCATCTCGTGGATCGTCGCCATCATACCGAAAACCCCGATGCGGTTCGCTATAAAATTCGGCCGATCCTTTGCCGGCACGACGCCTTTGCCGAGGCGCTTATCGAGAAAGCCCGCAACCTTGCACGCGATCTCGCCGCTCGTCTGCGGGCCGGGAATGATCTCGACCAGCTTCATATAACGCGGCGGATTAAAAAAATGGATGCCGATAAAATGCTGTTTGAGGTCGTCTGAAAAAGGTTCTGCGATCAGATGTATCGGTATGCCGCTGGTGTTGGTCGCAATGACCGAGCCTTGCTTTCGGTACTTTTCTACCTCGGCAAATATCTTGTGTTTTATGTTCAGATCCTCAACGACCGCCTCGATCACAAGGTCACATTCCTTTAGCTTTTCGAGATCATCGGACAGATTGCCCGTCGTGATAAGCCTTGCATTATCGCCGATCATAAATGGGGCGGGCTTTAATTTCTTTGCCGCCTCGAAAAGTGAATTAACTATCCGGTTACGCACCTGCGGCGACTCTAGTGTAAATCCCTTTTTCTCTTCGTCCGGCGTCAGTTCACGCGGAGCGATATCAAGCAGCAGCGTCGGAATGCCCGCATTTGCAAGATGCGCCGCAATGCCCGCACCCATTGTCCCCGCCCCGATAACAGCAGCTTTTGCGATATTCATACGATCAGATCCATCCCGCGAAACTTTACCGTCATTGTACTGAATGAGCATTCATTCAGCAAGGCTCGTCTGATGTGATCAGCGTTTGAAGGTCGGAGGTCAGATGCAATGTCTAACTTCCGTCTTCTGACCCTCGAGGCACATCACTAACGGCTTTTTAGTCTAGATGCATATTTTTTGCGAAACTTGGCGACCTTTGGGGCAACGACCGCAGCGCAGTATGGCTGGTTGGGGTTATTGGCAAAATACTCCTGATGATAGTCCTCGGCGGGCCAGAATTTATCAAATTCAGTGACCTCGGTAACGATCGGATCGTCATAGATATGCTCGGCATCGACCTCTGCGATGACCTCTTCGGCAGCCTTCTTTTGCTCGTCCGAATGATAAAAGATCGCCGAACGATACGAAGCTCCGATATCGTTTCCCTGCCGATTGAGCGTGGTCGGGTCATGCACCGTAAAGTACACCCGCAGCAGATCGGCAAACGTCAGTTCGGCCGGATCGAAATGGATATTGACAACCTCCGCGTGCCCCGTCATACCGGCGCAGACCTCCTGATAGGTCGGTTCGTCCTTATGTCCGCCGGAGTATCCCGACACGACATCTTCGACTCCGACGAGATCGTCAAAGACGGCCTCGACACACCAAAAGCATCCTGCACCCAACGTAGCTGTCTCAAGTGACTTTTCCATATTACAATCAGAACAAATGACGATGACGAAATCAACAAGGGCCGATGCACCTGAGCACGAAGTCGAGGTCGAAGGAGTAGATGTAGATCATGTCACGCGATGCGCTCACTGGAGGTCGGATGTCGATATCATCGCACTCAAAGCCCCGTGCTGCTCGCGATGGTTCGCGTGCTCTGACTGTCACGATGCCGTGATGCCGCACAGATTGGCCAAGTGGAGATCAGATGAGCTCGAGGTGCAGGCGATACTCTGCGGCAGATGTCGCGCACAACTGACCATCAGCGCATATCTGTCACTGGACGCTGACGATCCTCGATGCCCAAAATGCGCGGCCCGATTCAATCAGCGTTGCTCACTGCACCATCATTTGTATTTTGAGGTTTAGATCTCGTCAAAAGACGCGACCCGTCGAAACGGGAATTCCGAGCCGACCGGAGCATTGCCTGGCCGCACCACAAGTATTGCGTCAAGTCCAGCATCGGTTGCGGCCGCAAGTTCCTCGGGAATATCAGAAAAAAATGTGACCGCATTAGGCGGCATTTCTAATGCGGCGGCGATCTTTTGATAGCTGTCCGCATGACGTTTCGGCCCGGTCGTCGTATCGAAATAGGCAGAGATATAACGCGAAAGATCGCCCGACGACGAATACTCAAATATCAGCTTTTGCGCCAGCTTGCTTCCCGATGAGTAGATCGCCAGCCTGATCCCGTTCTCTGTCCATCGTCTGAAAGCCGGTTCAACATCAGCATACATCTCAGAGACGATATCGCCATTCTCATAACCTGCCTGCCAAATACGTCCCTGTATCGCCTTTAGCGGAGTCGATTTTCGGTCGCGGTCGATCAGATGAACGAGATACTCGGCAACCGACCTCGGATCGGCGTGGTCATAATCTTTGACATACTCGGCATCGGCTTCGAACTCATACGAGAGAGCGGCGACCTCTTCGCTCAGATCGGCAAAATTCGCCTTTACAAAATCAGCCATTCGCTCGCGTGAATACGGGAACAGGCGTCGGTGAATAAGATCGATCGGCGTCGTTGTGCCTTCGATATCGAGTAAGATCACTTTCATTTGAAAAATGTTAGTTCGATGCAGATCCGGCGAGATAGCTCTTGCCGAAACATACCGGCTGATAGTCCGCATCGACTCCAGAACCGGAATAGTGCGGTGTCCATCCCGACGCATCCTGAAAGAGACGTATCGCCCTGACCGTTCGGTCACCGCACAGATCGAACCAATGCAGCGTACCGGCAGGCACTCTGATCAGATCGCCCGGATGCATCTCGACCGAGCAAACATCACCGTCACGCGGAGCGATGTGAAACAGGCCGCTTCCCTTTACGATAAATCGGACCTCGTCCTCGTCGTGCCAATGCTCTTTGTTAAATCGGTTGAGCATCTCATCAAGGCCGGGGGTCGTCGGCACGACATTGATCACATCGGCCGTGACATAACCGCCGCGCTTTTTTAGCGTCTCTATCTCGGTCGAATATGCGTCGAGTATCTCGTCATCTGCGACATCACCTGACAGCCGATCGCCGGTTTCCCATCGCTCATAGTCGATGCCGATCATACCGAGATATTTTGCAATGTCAGCCGGGTCTGTTAGTTTGACGCCCTTTTTTGGAATATTTACAACCGCCATTATTTTAACTGTCGCCCTATAACCTCAAAGAGAAACTCAAATATCTCCACGTGTCGTTTAGCCTCGGCGACGGTCTCGCCCCATGTGTAAAGGCCGTGACGGCGAAGATAAATGCCGTGAATACCGGAATTTTCGCGGATCACATTTTCGATAACGTGAGCGAGAGCGACGTAATCCTGCGAATTTTCGACGATCGGCACACGTTCGCGATGCTCGTGGGTGGTTACGCCCGACAGCCCTTTTAACATCTCGTAACCATCGATCTCGATGACGCCCTGCTCAAAATAATGATCCGACAGTATCGTGCCCCAGACAGAATGTGTATGAAGCACCGATCTCGCTTTCGCCAAAAATCGATAGATCGTCAGATGAATAAGCGTCTCGGCAGACGGCTTGCCAAAACCCTGCAATATCTCGGCATCGGCGTCGAGCTCGAGAAAATTGGTCTCGTCAAGCTCGCCCTTTTCGATGCCGCTCGCGGTCACACAGATCCGTAGCGGTTTGCGTGCAAGCAAAAGGCTAAAATTACCGCTCGTGCCGAGATTCCACCCTCGACGGTAAAATTCGCGGCCCGCTGCGGCAAGTTCGGCTGTGGGTGACTGATGCTCCAATGACATTATCTACTCCTCGTCCTCTCTAAGTTTCTCGATGACCGACAGATCCTCGAGAGTTGTCACGTCGCCGACGACGCTGCCGCTTGTCGCAAGTTCTCTTAGCAGCCGCCGCATTATCTTGCCTGAGCGCGTCTTTGGCAGTGCGTCCGTAAATCGTATATCGTCCGGCTTGGCCAGTGCTCCGATCTCTTTGGCTACATGTTCGCGAAGCTCGCTCTTGAGTTCGTCGCCGCCGTCACGTCCGCCTTCGAGAGTAACAAATGCCTCGATCGCTTGTCCTTTGATCTCATCAGGCCTGCCGACGACCGCGGCCTCGGCGACAGAAGGGTGCGAGACCAGAGCCGACTCGATCTCGGCCGTACCGAGACGGTGGCCGCTGACGTTGATCACGTCATCGACGCGTCCCATTATCCAAAAATAACCGTTTTCGTCACGTCGAGCACCGTCACCGGCAAAATATATACCGGGAAATTCGGACCAATAGGTCTGCTCGTATCGCCGGTCGTCACCCCAAAGCGTGCGCAGCATCGACGGCCATGGATGCTTGACCACAAGATAACCGCCCTCATTGGTGCCGACGGGTTCGCCCGCCTTATTGACGACATCGATCAAGATGCCCGGTATCGGACGCGTCGCCGTTCCCGGCACTGTCGGCGTAGCTCCCGGCAAAGGCGAGATCATCGACGCGCCTGTCTCGGTCTGCCACCAGGTATCGACGATCGGACATCTGCCCTTGCCGATCGTGTTGTGATACCACATCCACGCCTCGGGGTTGATCGGTTCGCCGACCGTTCCGAGCAGCCGCAGCGATGAGAGATCATGCTTTAGCACATGGCCCTCGCCCCATTTGATAAATGAGCGTATCGCGGTCGGTGCAGTATAAAAGATGGTAATGCGGTTTCGCTCGATGATGTCCCAAAAACGGTCGTAATCAGGATAGTTAGGCGCACCCTCGTACATAAAGACCGTCGCACCATTTGCGAGCGGGCCGTAAACGACGTATGTATGTCCCGTAACCCAGCCGATGTCGGCGGTACACCAATAGATGTCCTCATCCTTTAGATCAAAGATGATCTTGGTCGTATAAGCCGATTGGGTCAGATATCCGCCGGTCGTATGAAGAATGCCCTTGGGCTTGCCCGTCGTGCCTGACGTGTAAAGTATGTAGAGCGGATGTTCGCTGTCGAGATGTGCCGCCTCATGCTCGGCATCAGCGTCGGCCATTAGCTCGTGCCACCAATGGTCGCGGCCGTCGGTCATTGCGACATCGCTGCCGGTTCGTTTATAAATGATGACATTTTCGACAGACGGGCAATGTTGAGCCGCTTCGTCAACGACAGGTTTTAGTTTGATCTCTGAGCCGCGTCTGTATCCGCCGTCAGCCGTGACGATCAGCTTGCATCCGCAATCATTTACGCGTCCGCTGATCGCATCTGCCGAAAATCCGCCAAAGATGACCGTATGCGTCGCACCGATGCGGGCGCAGGCGAGCATCGCGATCGCAAGTTCGGGGACAAGCGGCATATAGAGAGCGACGCGGTCACCGGCCTTGATGCCCAGTTTATCTAGTACATTTGCAAAGCGGCAGACCTCTGCATAAAGCTCTCTGTAAGTGAGTATCCGCTGCTCGCCCGGTTCGCCCTCCCAAATGAACGCGGTCTTTTCGCCGCGTCCGGCTAAGATATGGCGATCGAGACAGTTGTACGTGATATTGATCTTGCCGCCGACGAACCATTTGGCGAACGGCGCATTCCACTCGAGTACCGTATGCCATTTTTCGAACCAATCAAGGCTCTCGGCCTGTTCTGCCCAAAATCTCTCAGGGTCGGCGGCAGCTTTGGCGTAAAGCTCTTCGTATTCGGCAAAACTCTTGATGTGTGCCGCAGCCGCAAATTCCGGAGACGGCGGAAATGTTCGAGTCTCATTGAGCACCGACTCGATCGAAATAGGCTCTGACATATTAACTGAATTATAATCTATATCTCACTCTGCCAGAAACTTTTGCACGATCACGACGTTCATCCATTTGATATGCAGTTCACCCAAAGCACTTTCAACTTCAGGCGTTAAATTCTCTTGCCATTTGAAATGAAATCCCGTTTGCCGTTGCCTGCCGTTGCAGAAGCCCGCACGAAGTAAGACCAACCGCAAAGGAACGCTAAGATGACGCAAAGGTTCGAAACGAGTATAAAGCGATAAGTACCGAAAACATCTATTCGCGGCCAGGATATTCGGCATGTTCGGCAACGCTTTTGACACGATCGGCGGTCGAGAGAGCTGAGTAAGCCGGCACCTCTTCGGTCAAGGCATCTTTTGCCGTCACAAGATCACTTCACACATCGATCGGGCAAAATTTGGAAGAGAGTTAACAGCTCTATCCGCCGATGAAACTCATTGTGCGCAAAGGCTGTTTAAAATCACTTAAGCCGATGTGATGGCTTTGCTCTTTTTGCAGAACGACGCCGATCATATACTCTGCGACCGACGCGTCATCGCGGGTCGTTCGTAAGACACTGCGCAGGTCGTGTTCGTTCAGAGAAAAAAGGCAGGTGCGTATCTGTCCGTCGGCCGTTAGGCGAATGCGCGAGCATTGGCCGCAAAAATTTTCGGTGACGGGTGCGATGATGCCGATCTCGCCGGGAGCACCGTCGGCAAAGACGTAGTTCCACGCCGTCTCGCTGCCGCGTGAGAGCGTCTTAAGCCTGAGCGGAAATGTCGCATCGATCTTAGAAAATATCTCTTTTCCCGAGACGACCATTTCCCTGTTCCATTCGCGTCCTGAGTCGAGCGGCATAAATTCGATGAACCGCATCGAAAGATCGCGTGTGCGTGCGAACCTCGCCATTTCGACGACCTCGCCGTCATTTCGTCCGCGTATGATAACGGCGTTGACCTTTGGCATCGCATATCCGGCATTTTTTACCGCGTCTATCGCCGCAAATACGTTATCGATGCCATCGACGCCCGTCATCTCGCGAAAACGCACGCGATCGAGGCTGTCGAGGCTGAGTGTTATGCGGTCAAGTCCGGCTCGTCTGAGATCTCCGGAAAGCAAAGGTATCTGGTGCCCGTTAGTTGTAAGTGCGAGATCCTTTAGATCGGGTTTGAGTAGAGCGAGGCGTTTGATGATATTTACGATATCGCGGCGCAGCATCGGTTCGCCGCCGGTCAGCCTTATCTTTTCGATGCCGAGACCGATAAATATCTTTGACGCTCGTACTATCTCGTCGGCCGTCAGCATCATCTCCTTTTTTGCAAGCGGCGGCTCGCCGTGCGGCAGACAATAAACACACCGAAAGCCGCATCTGTCTGTCAGCGAAATTCTCAGATCACGTATTCGGCGGCCATGTGCGTCAATGAGTGTCATTTTTTTAATAATAGCGCATCGGACGCGTCAGCCGTCTTTGCGTGACATAAGCGCCTCAGCGTTGCGTTTGAGGCCTGAGAGCTTGGCTCGCTTCATCGGACTGCGGCGAAAGCGTTCGACATACTCGTCGTACTCCATCTCGACGATCTTTGGCAGAAATAGCGAGGTCTCATTATTTCGCGGCTGAAATCGCGGGTCGTCGGTCGGTTTTTTAAAACGGTTCCACGGACAGACATCCTGACAGACATCACAGCCGTATGCCCAACCGTCCAGGCCCTCGGCGACTTTGTCAGATAACCGCTCGTCACGCAGTTCGATGGTCGTGTATGAGATGCATTTTTGAGCATCGACTATGTAGGGGGCGGTGATCGCAGATGTCGGACAGGCATCGATACAGGCCGTGCATGTACCGCAATGGTCATCGACGATCTCGCGGCGCCCTGTCACGTCGATATTCAGGATGATCGACCCGATGAATGTCCACGACCCGACCTCACGCGAGATCACGTTGGAGTGCTTGCCGATCCATCCCAAACCTGCCCGAACTGCCCATGCCTTGTCCATGAACGGCACCGTATCGACACAGATCTTGCCGTCCGCCTGCGGATCGATCTCTTTTATCTTTGCTAAAAGCATCTTTAGCTTTTCGCGCACGATGTCGTGATAATCGTCGCCCCAAGCATATCGCGAGATCTTGCCGTGATCGGCAAGTGCCGCGTGATCGTGGTCGGTGAAATAGTTTACGAGACAAACAACGACCGACCTTGCCTCGTCAAAGATGAGCGACGGATCCGCTCGCTTTTCAGGTTCACGCTCGATCCACGCCATTTGCCCTTGATACTGATGTCCGAGCCATTGACGCAGGCGAACTTCTTCATCATCCAGCCTTTGTGCCGTTGCCGCTCCGACCCGATCGATGCCGATCTCTGATGCAAACAGCTCGATCTGTTCCAGTGAAATACTCACAGACCTTATTATCTGACGACCTGCCTTTTGAAACAAAAATGGCCGGACGATCATTGCGGTCCGGCCGTAAAGTCAGTTTAGTTAAAGATCCGAACTAAAAATTCAGCTTAACACCGAACTGAAACTGTCTCGGGTCAAACGACGCGGTGGCGGCACTGTAATATTTGCCTCCGCCCGACTTTTGGCCATAAGCGTTTACCGCCGTATAGAACGGGTTCGATGCCGCCTCGTTGAATCGGTTAAAGAGGTTAAAACCCTCAGCGATCAGATCGAGGCTAAAGCGTTCGTTGAACCTGATCTTGCGGCTCAGGCGTGCATCAAGCGAAATGTAGTTATGCGTGATGCCCATATTGCGTCCCAGCGTGCCGTCTGACGGAAAGACGTTGGTCTGACAGTCAGCATCGACCGAAGTTTGGCAAAGCGATCCGTCAGCTCTGACCGACGGACGCTCGTTAGTGCTCTGGAAATCGCCATTCGCATCGCCCGGAGCGATGATGTTGAAAGGACGTCCGGAACCGTACTCAAAGATCGGCGAGAGGACAAAGCCGTGAACGATCTTCTTTGCAAGGCTGCCCGACCGCCAGCTGTCCGGTGCACTGAACATACCGCTGAAAACAAAACGATGACGCTGATCAAACAGCGAATTAGCACGCTCAGCACGGAAATTGTTGTTGTCCTGCGGCTTGAGCAGCGTCTGCAGATCTGACGAATCGTCGATCGAGTGCGACCACGTGTAGGTTGCAAAGAACTGTATATTGCTCGAAAAACGCTTTTTCAGCTCAATGTTTACCGCGTTGTAGCTCGAGTTGCCGTCAGACAGCTGAGCGTTGACGTCGGCATACGCATTAAGCGGACCGGCGTGGGCAACAGTTCCCGCCAATGCCGAATCAAGGATCGCTTTTGTAACCAGTCCCTGAGTTGCCATTGCCGTATAGAAATAATTCGGCCCGAGCTTTCTGAAATAATTTGCCGCGATCGGGTTAATGAATTTCTGGCCGGTCACGTTATTGACGACCAAAATATTTGGAATGAGGTATGTGAACGCCGCCGGATTTGGGTTAGCACACGTCGTTGGCGATGAACACGCAAAGTTGCTGATAAAGAAAAATGAGGCTTCGGTCAAGCTCGTCGGAGCACGCCCGGCAAATCGCCTGAAATTCTCATTCAACGCTCCGTTGTCAACCTGATTGACATCCTGCGGATGTCCGAGGTGACGTGCGTTAACCGTGATAAAGCTCGCCGATAGCGACATATCTTTACCGATCATCTTTTCGATGCCGAGATTGCCCTGATACGCGACCGGATATTGGAAATCTTTTGCAACGTTAAGCGTGAACGGAAGCACAGGCCCAAAACCGGTAAATCTTGACGAGTCGAAACGCTGATATCCCTGAAGGTAATTCGCCGTTGATGCGAGGCCGAGAGTACAGTTAGTACCCGGTATCGCTCCCGCGAAATTACACACTCTGATCGTTCCCTGAAATACCTGAAACGCATTCAACAAACCGGTCGGCGAGGGACCGCCAAACGGCAAAAGCGTTGACTGCTGCTGCTGCGAACCGTCGGCGATATTAGAGTTGAATGCCACCGCGAGCAGCGGGTGATCATAGAACATACCGTACGCACCGCGAATGACCGTGCGTCCGTCGCCTTTCATATCGTATGCAAATCCGAATCGTGGAGCTATGTTGTTCTTGTCCGTCGGAAAGCCCTGCGTAACATTGAGAGCATCCTGTGCTACCTGCATATCCTGAGCCGACAGCGTGATGCCCGTCAGCGGATCTTGGAATGATGATGTTCCGTATTCCTTAGTCAACTCGAGATCGTAGCGGACACCATAGTTGAGCGAGAGATGCTTGTTGACCTTCCACGTATCCTGAATAAAGAATGCGAGTGGCTTATTGGCAAGCGAACTGTACGGATCGCCAAATCCCTGTAGGAAAACACTCGGAAATCCGAGTCCGTAGGTCTGTATCGGCGTAAATGACGGCCCGTTACATCCCGTTATCAAGCTGCTGCACGACTGTGCACCAAAGTTGAAAAGGCCAGGAAAGTTGAGGTCAAAGCGGGCATTACCCGAGACAGTGCCGAGATCTACACCTGCCTTGAACAGGTGATCATTGTGTGCCCAAGTAATGTTGTCGCGAAACTGTACGCGGTTCTCGCGTCTCGCAACCGGCGAAAAAGGATTTGATCCCGTAAACACCGAACCCGTGATCTGGTCGGCGACACTAGGCACGGCCGAGTCAAATTTTGCGTCGCGTCGGCCAAAGTTAAAGTACGCTTCGTTGACCATGTTGCGGGGCAAGATGCTCGTCAGCGACATACCGACAGAGATGTCCTTAAGCGTCTGAATGCCCGTGCGCGAATAATCGTTCTGTCCGAGCGTCTGATTCTGCGATTCATCCTGGATGCCCGTCAAAGTGCTCGGGTTATAGCCCAATCTAAGGCTGAACTGATGCTTGGGCGTAAACGCCTCATCGAACCTCACCGACGAAAAGATCGAACCTTCGTGGATCGGAAACACCTTTTGCAGTTGGTTCAGCGGACGAAACGCGACATATTGGCCGTTTGCATCGCGGGTCAGCGGTATCGGAGCACCGGAGAGCAAAAATCTGCTGCCGACGACGCTGCCCTGTGCAACGCCGATGCCCGGCAGAAAATTGATGAGCGAACTCGAACCGTTAAGCGCGGTCTGAGTTCCGATAGATGCCATGTGTGCATAGGCGATCGCGATCGAAGGGTTAAATGCCGGATCGGTGGGCGTCAGCAGCTTTTGCACGAATGACGCCTGATCGGATGTCAGTCCGGTAAAGGTCTGTGCCAACGGCAGAAAAGGCGAACCGATCGTCACGCTCGATGTCGCTCCGCCGATGATGTCGCCGGTAAAGAATCCTGACTCGTGACGAACTCGCCGCTCGGCCGAGATAAAGATAAAACTCCTGTCCTTTGCTATCGGGCCGCCAAAGGTGCCGCCGTACTGTGTGCGGGTATATCCCGGCTTTTTAGTAGGATCGTTGTCGATCAACGGAGCAAAGGCATTGCGTGACTGTATGCTTTTGTCGCGTATGAATCCGAAGAGGTTACCGTGATATTCGTTGCCGCCGCGTTTTGTAACGACGTTGATGATACCGCCGGTCGCACGGCCAAACTCAGGCATATAGGAGTTTGTCGTAACCTGAAACTCCTGCACCGCTTCCTGCGAGACCGTCGAGCGTGCGGCGTTGATCGAGTTGTCTGTAAAGTCTGCTCCGTCAACCTGCACGAGCGTCGAGCGTCCGCGTTGGCCGCCGATATTCAGGCCGGATGTCGGTGCCGGGCCGACAGGGCGGCCGTTGTCGCGTCCGACGGTCGAGATCGTCAAAGCAAACCCGGTTGCCGAACGCTCGTTGATCGGCAGATTTTCGATACGAGCCTGATCGATCGTCGTTGAAACGGTCGTCTTTGTCGTCTCGATCAGTTGAGCATCGTCACCCGAGACCGTTACGATCGCGTCCGGCGCACCGATCTCAAGTTTGACCGTCAGATCGGCGCTCTGTCCGACTGTAAGTTTGACCGGCGAAATGACGCTCTTTTTAAATGTGGACGCCTCAGCAGTGATCTCGTAATCGTCGGCCGGCAACCCGATGAACTGATAGGCTCCGTCCGACGAGCTTGTCACCGTTCGCTTTGCGCCTGTCGTCAGGCTCTTTGCGGTTACGGATGCACCGGCGACCACGGCACCGTTGGGGTCGGTGACCGTACCGGAAAGGTCAGCTGCGGTCGATTGAGCTTGTCCCAATGCGGCGGCCGCAAAAATACCGCCTACAAATGCGGCTAGTAAGGCTCGATAAGCCGTCGTAAAAATGCGAGACGGAAGTCGGGTCATCAGATTTTCTCCTTAATTTACCTCTAAAGTTGTTCCGAACGTCGCCAGCGAGAGTCGGAAGATGTCAGGCTGCACCAGCGTCAACCCGAATAAACGCTTTGACCTCGATATGGTCATATAGCGTACGGGCTGCCTTTTAGCATCCCGATCTAACAACTTGTCCCGGAAAAGAGTTTGCTTTCGATTTTGTACAGTAAAAAGAGATTTAAGGCAAGTAAAAATGTGATATTTTGACGGCATAAGTGCTTTTATTTGCTTATTAAGTACCATTCGCCGCTCTTTGCCCTTTTTGTAATGCCGCACCGTCGCATATAGTCTTAATGTCCGGTGCGTCCAATATGAGATTTATTCCGCTATCGATCCCTACACCTTTCTATGTGGGCGACGTAAATGTCTATCTCATCAGAGAGGACCCGATCACGCTGATCGACGTCGGCCCCAAGACCGCCGAGGCTGAGGATGCTCTGCGGCGCGGCCTTGCTAAACACGGTGTCAGCTTGGCAGATATCGGGCGGATCGTCCTTACACATTCGCACGAGGATCATTGCGGGCTTGCTAAAAAGGTGCGTGACGAGGCAAAGAATGCCGATGTTCTCGTTCATGATTGGGAAACGGGACATCTATTCGGCAGGCTCGCCCGCGACGAGCACCGCGGATTGCTGCTGCGTTCCGGTGTTCCCGCTGAGGTTTTCGACGAGATGCAGTCGCTTTACGAGGACATAAGCCTCTTGACCGACTCGCTCAGTGACAGCGATATCAAGCCGCTACGGGATGAGATGGAGTTGGAATTTGAGAGCGGTTCGCTGCGCGTAATGCACACGCCAGGACATACGCCCGGCTCATGTTGTTTCATACGCGAAGCCGACAGGACCGTGATCGCCGGCGACTGTGTGCTCAAACGCATCACGCCAAATCCCGTCATTTCGCCCGATCCGATCGATCGTAAACGCCGCTTTCCCTCACTTGCCGAGTATCTCGTCTCGCTCGCACGGATCAGGTCGCTTGCGCCGACCTTGTCATATTGCGGACACGGCGAACCGGTCACCGATTTCGAAGAGATCTTTAACCGCTACGTGCGCTCTATCGACGAACGCCAAAAGCACGTCATCAAACTCGCGGGCAGCGGCAGCACGGCATTTGATGTCGCAAAGCGTCTGTTTCCCGACTCGTTCGGCCATGATGTCCATCGATTTCTTGCGATATCCGAGGCGATCGCGCACCTCGATTATGCCGAGTCAGAGGGCAGACTCGGGCTTGAGGTCAATAACGGCGTCGAATATTATCGAAACTCATAGAACTGTCAGGGCAGAGCCGCCTCAAATGAGACATCTGCGGCCGCGGCCATACTGCCGATCGTCTCGGTTATCTTTGTGATGTCCGCAAAACCTGGCAATTGACGCACTCTCTGCGTAACTTTTGTTTCGATGACATCGAGATCCTCTTCGTCCGAAAAGAGCTGTGAGACCAGATATTCAGTTCGGTGCTTAGCCAATGAACCCTGGCCGACAGGTGCCCAAAAATTTTCGATCACAAATCTCGCGATCTTTTGCGCGTACTCGTTCTTTTTCAATTCGAGCCGTGCGACGCTCCAATAAAATTGATTGTGTATCGACTCTTCGCGGATGATGCCCTCGAGTATCGTCGTCAGTACCGGATGATCGGCTTTCGTCATCAATCGACGATAGCCCTGTGCGGCCTCCATTTCATGTATCGCACCAAAGGTCATGTGCGTCGCGGTAAATTTTCTGCCGATCAGGTTGGTCAGCGTCGTTATCAGATACGCATTCGCGTTATATGAGAATTTCACCGCTTCACGAACCTGCCGCTGCCAATTTTCGTCGGTCTCGTAACCGAGTTCGTTCAAAAATCGGTTAAGCACCTCGCCGTGAGTGACCTCTTCGACGCCCCAACGTTCCATGAACTTGCTTATGTACGGATCTTTTCCCGTCGGCGTGCGCAGCAGTTCGCGATGATACATATCGGTCAGCGTCTCGACATCGCGCATATAAAAAAGCACAGGCACAAAGCGCTCGTCGAAATGATGCTTTCGCACATCGCTCCACGGCAGTCCCGAAATGAACTCAGGCGTCAGCGAACGCTCTTGAGACTCGAACCAATCCAACACCTCTTTATTGCTCTCAAACGGCATATTCGGTCGTTAAGATCCGCGTATCTTGACTGCCAAAATCCTTTCGCTTATCAGTCAAGTTCGGCAAACTGTTATTTTCGGCCTCACGATAACTGCTTTCGTGGTGTTATATTCAAAAAATATGAAGTATTTTGCGTTATTTCTTTTGTTGATTATAACCTGTTCTGTCAACCTTTTGGCACAACAAAATGCACCGCAGACCTCGCTTGCCGTTAAGGGCGAAAAGCACCTTGCAAACATCAAACAGCTCACATTCGGCGGTGAAAATGCCGAGGCTTATTTTTCGTTCGACGGCAAAAAGCTGATATTTCAGTCAAAACGCGGCGAGCATCAGTGCGACCAGATCTATTCGATGAATATCGACGGTTCTGACGTAAAGATGGTCTCTAACGGCGAAGGCCGCACAACGTGCTCATATTTTTTCAAGGGCGGCAAAAAGGTGCTTTACGCATCGACACACGGCGGTTCACGCGAATGTCCGCCTGCACCTGATTTCGCAAAATACGGCTACGTCTGGGCCATTTATCCTGATTACGACATTTATACCGCAACGCCCGACGGCAAAAATATAAAGAATCTGACCAACAGCCCCGGTTACGATGCCGAGGCAACCGTCAGCCCCGACGGCGAAAAGATCGTCTTTACCAGCGAACGCGACGGCGATCTCGAACTGTATTCGATGGACATCGACGGCAAAAATATCAAGCGGCTCACTAACGAACCGGGCTACGACGGCGGCGCTTTCTTTTCGCCCGACAGCAAATGGATCGTTTATCGCGGTTCGCACCCGACCGATCCGGCACTCATCGCAAAGGACAAGGACCTTCTGAAACAGCACCTCATCGTCCCGACAGTTTTTGAGGTCTGGGTGATGAAGTCCGACGGGTCTGAAAAGCATCAGGTCACAAAGCTCAACGCCGCGTCATTTGCTCCATTCTTTACACCTGACGGTAAAAAGATAATTTTCTGCACCAATTATTTCGCGACCGATGCCAAGAAACGCAACTTTGATCTTGCTCTGATCAATGTCGATGGCACCGGACTCGAACAGGTCACCTTTAACGAATCCTTTGACGGCTTCCCGATGTTCTCGCCTGACGGCAAAAAGCTCGTCTTTGCGTCAAACCGTAATGATGCCAAACCCGGTGATACCAATGTGTTCATCGCCGATTGGATAAATTAACACTTAACCAAAGAGCCCATCCGACGACTCCCACCGTCGATGACGACACTCTCCGCGACACTGTCCTTTTTTAAGCCGCTCTGACGGCACGATTTTTTTGACCTATGAAGCAGCTTCTCTTCTTAACCCTATTAGCTCTCTCACTCGTTACCGGCGGCTATGCCCAAAAGGCGCAGCCTGCCAAGGCCGATGCCGTCGAGAGAGATCTCAAGGTTACGATCGAGTATCTCGCCTCAGACAAACTCGAAGGCCGCCGCACCGGTACGCCCGGGGCACAGCTTGCCGCCGACTATATCGTCAAACAATTCAAAAAGATCGGCCTCAAGCCCGGAGCCGGATCGGCAAACGGCAAAACAGGTTACCTGCAGCAATTTCCCTACGCAAAAAAGGACGAAGCGGCCGTCAGCGGCTATAACGTGATAGGCATCCTCGACGGTACCGACAAGGTACTCAAGAACGAAGCGATCGTCATCGGTGCTCATTACGACCATCTAGGCCACGGCGGTGACGGCAGCCTTGCCGCAAACTCGACCGAGATACATCACGGCGCCGACGACAACGCATCCGGCACTGCCGCCATTATCGAACTCGCACGCCGCTTTGCCATCGCAAAGAGTAATAAGCGAACTATCATATTCATCGCATTCAGCGGCGAAGAGGAAGGATTATTCGGATCGAAATTTTACGTTAACAACCCGAGTTTTCCGATCGATAGTACCGTCGCGATGATAAATCTCGATATGGTCGGCCGTATGCACGATAATAAACTCGACATCGGCGGCCTCGGCACGGCAAGCGAATGGAAAAAACTCGTCGAGGATACAGATCATTTACCTGCCGCAAATGAGGGTGTATCTTCGTCAGCCGGAAATTTCAATCTCCAACTCACCGAAGACGGCTTTGGCCCGTCGGATCATTCGTCATTCTATACAAAAAAGGTTCCGGTCCTATTTTTCTTCACCGGCACGCATCTCGACTATCATAAGCCCTCGGACACCGCCGACAAGATCAATTACCGTGACGAGATGAGGGTCATCGACTATGTCGCGTCGATCGCAAGATCGATAGACAACAGCCCGACGCGTCCGACATATACGGTTGCCAGATCGACCGGCACGCCGGGCGGTACACGTACAGGCTTTAGCGTCACTCTAGGCACTATACCGAGCTATACAGACTCGACCGACGGCATGGTCATCGACGGCGTTCGCGACGACTCGCCCGCATCGCGTGCCGGGATGAAGGCTAACGACAAGATCGTCAAACTCAACGATACCGTCATCAACAACGTCCAGGACTATACAAAGGTACTCGGCACGCTCAAAGCTGATACGGAATATGAGATAGTTGTCATTCGCGGTACGGAAACGCTCAAGCTAAAGATAACGCCGGTCAAACGGTAAAGGCTGTGAAAAGAGACATCTCACGGTTATGACAGATATCGCATTTTCCAAATTTCACGGTTTCGGCAATGACTATATCGTCATTCCGCGAACTCAGGCGTTGGCAACCGTCGATCTAAAGGATCTCGCCGCTGCGATCTGCGACCGTCACACAGGCGTCGGCGGTGACGGCATCGCTGTCATCAACGAACTCAACGGACAGGTCGCTGACTTTAATTGTGAGATCGTCAACCCCGACGGCTCGTATGCCTCATTCTCGGGCAACGGTACAAGGTGCGCCGTTGCATATCTTTACCACCAAAAACTCTGGGAAAATCAGCGGCTGCGTCTCAGGACACGCAGCGGCGTCAAGGTCTTTACGTTCCTAAAACTCGAGGCACCGCATACCTATATCTTTGACGCCGAGATCGGACGGCCAAAATTTGCGAGCGACGAGATACCGGTTTCGACGCCGCAGCCGCGTGATGCCGTCATTAACGAACCCTTTCGGCTCAACGGCAGCGAATATGCTGTCTCGACCGTCAATGTCGGCAACCCTGTCGCCTGCATCTTTGTCAAAGATTTTGAGTTTGACTGGCGCACCGTCGGACGCGAACTCGAGAGCCACGCGCGCTTTCCGCAGCGTATAAATGTGGTTTTTGTAAAGCCTATCGATCGCGGTAATGTCGAGGTCCGTATATGGGAGCGCGGCGCCGGCGAGACCTCCGCATCAGGCACCTGTGCCAGCGGAGCGGCGGCAATGTCGGCATTCACTCTCAAAACTGAACGAAAGGTCCGCGTACATTCTCCCGGCGGCACCACTAATGTCGAATGGCAGGCAAATGACGAACTTGTCATCACCGGCGAGGCCACGCTTGCCTTTAGCGGACTCTGGCCAAATTAGCATCGGGACAATATGATAAGGCTCGCACCTGCGTCTCAGTGCGAGTTTGGATAAAAACTAAGCCGTTTGAGCCTGGGCAGTACATATCGCCATATTAGAAATGTTACGGTCATGGCGATCAAGACGCTTGTAATAATATCAAGCGTGTGATGAATGCCGACATAGACCCGCGAAAAGCCAACTAAAGCCGTCAGGATCCATAATATCCCGCTAAATTTCAGGTTATAGCACGACACGATGCTTGCCGTTGCAGAGCAAAGCAGCGTATGGTCTTACGGAAAACCGTTGTCAGGGTCATGAGCGATCAAAGGCGTCACTCCGTCAGAAACGAACGGCTGCGGATCGAAATAGGCAATTCCGGCTATCACAAGTAAAAGATACATTAGCGGCAGTGCGGCCATACCCCAGGCGATCATTTCGATCTGAGCAGGCCGAGGCTGAATAAGATACCAGATAAGTGCGATACCAAGCAGCAAAATATACAGATATTGAGCTGCCCAAACGGCTAGTGTGTCTAAGAATAACTGCATAACTTAAAACTCTGCTCAAGCAGATTATAATAATGGATGACAGACCCCAAACATCCGCGATCACATTAACACAGTTGTCGTTAAATGATCTCCTTTTCTTGACAAATCATCGTGATTGCGGTGATACTTTTCCGACAAATAATCTAAATAAAAATTGGACGCATTCTGTTCTGCAGCGTAATTTTACGTTGCTGGCCTGTGCTTAGAACTGCTGATTTCGCAAAAAATGAAAAACTTAAAAATAAACAACCTGCTTCTGCTCATTATTTTTGTGTTTGCCCTCACATTCACCGCGTCGGCTCAGGCCGATACGGGAGCGGCTCCACCCGCAGCATCAGCCGAGACGCCCGCAAAAAAGCGGCCGCCTGTTTTTCGTCCGACAAAGGATCAGATCTCACAGGCTCAAAAGATGCTGATCGAGAAAAAACTCTACTCCGGCGAAGCGAGCGGCAAGTATGATGACGCGACCCGCACAGGCATCCGCACGATGCAAAAAGAAAAAGGCATACCTGAGACCGGCACGCTCAACCGCGTGACGCTCGAGGCATTTGGCATCGAACTTACACCGGCGCAAAAAGCGATCCCTGTCACCGAGCCGAAAGCCGCAGCCACAAAGGCATCGTCGTCAACATCATCAACCACCGGCGGTACCAAACGCCCCGCACCTTTCCGTGCCAACGCCACACAGATCAAGGCCGCTCAAAAGGTGCTTGCCGACGGCAAAATGTACACCGGCGAGGAAACCGGAAAGCTTGACACTGCCACCCGCGACGGCCTCAAAAAATATCAGGACACCAACGGCATCAAGGTCACCGGCACACTCAACGCCGCTACACTCGAAAAAATGGGCATCGCTCTGACCGACGCTCAAAAAGCCAACGTCGCCGCACAAGCCGCCTACGATGCCGCTAAAAAGAACTGATCCCTTTTAACACTTTTTATATAAAGGCCGTCAAATTTTGTTTTGGCGGCCCTTTTTTCTTGTAGAATAGACCGATGGCAACTCATCCTATGACCGAATTTTCAAGAGTCAAACTGTTATTCGCATTCCTGTTCGTTGTGATCCTTTCTGTTTCGTCACTTGCCCAGAGGCCGACAGCCGAAGCCGCAATTAAAAAGGTTATGGCCGATCAGGCCGATGCTTGGAATCGCGGCGATCTCGAGGGTTTTATGGCCGGTTATTGGCAGTCTGACAAGCTGACATTCGTCTCCGGTGTGAACGTAACTCGCGGATGGCAGCAAACTCTCGACAATTATAAAAAGGGCTACAATACGCGCGAAAAGATGGGAACCCTTACATTTTCTGACATCGAGGTCACGCCATTGGGCAAACGAGCTGCGGTCGTACTAGGCAGTTGGTCACTCGCACGCTCGGGTGATGAACCGCACGGAAAATTCACACTTACCTTTCGCAAATTTAAAGAGGGCTGGCGCATCATAATAGATCACACCAGTTGAATTGCGATGTTCAGACATTCACTGCTTTATCACTAGGATATGCGGGCGCGATATAAATGATCTAAATAATTATGGGCATCTTTAAACGTATGCGGGACCGTGTTCGCCGAAACGATCTGTCCAACGCGGCTATACAGGCAAAGATTGCCGGCAACTTTCGTCTCGCTGCCGAAACCTATGCCGCCGAGGCAGATTATTATATCGACGACAACAAACTTATCTTCGCGGACTGCTGCATCAACTCTGCGGAGAACTGGATCGCCGACGGCAACGGCGAAAATGCACTTGGTCAAGCCCGCCGAGCGCTCCAGGGTTACAAGATCGAGCATTGGCTCACCGATGACAACTATCGCGAAGAGTACGAAAAGAACATCACCGACCTCGTGCAAAAAATGAGCGACGGGGGCTTTGCCGCCCAATCCGACGCTCTGCTCAGCGATCTGAATGATTTTTTGGTCAAAAATGGTGCAAAACCGCTCAATGTGTGTGTCTATACGACGGGACGCCCATTTCCCGATCAGTGCTCGAGTTGCGGCGGCAAGATCTCTTATTCAGGCAATCTTGATGTCATTACCTGTCCGTACTGCGGAAAAAATGTACACTGCCTTAACTGACATCTCACTGCCGTCATTTTATGCACGCTTTTATTGAGATCATCTTTGGGTAATAATAAAAAATTTTTGCCCGACCGTCTGACCTTTGCCGGGATCGGATCTAACTATGCCCGACGACTCATCTCCGGAGATAACTCAAATACTCAACGATTGGAATGACGGCAGCAATGCCGCTCGCGAAAGATTGCTCGAGGTCGTCTATGACATTCTCAAACATCAGGCACGTATCCTGATGTCCCGCGAAAGAGCAGACCACACGCTGCAGCCGACAGCCCTTGTCCACGAGGCATTTTTAAAAATGGGGGACGCTGCCGGGATCGAATGGAAAGATCGCTCTCATTTTTTTGGTGTTACGACCCGTTTGATGCGCCAGATCCTGGTCGATCATGCCCGCGGCCACGCTGCACAAAAGCGAGGCGGCAATTCAGCTCCTATCCCGATGGATGACATACATGCTCCCGTAAAAGGCCAGTCTGACCATCTGTTAGCCATTGACGAAGCTCTCGAACGCCTCTCGTCACTCGATACCAGACAGGCTAAGATCGTCGAAATGAAATTCTTCGGCGGGCTTTCAAATGCCGAGATCGCGAGTATTATGGACATCAGCGAACGCACCGTTATCCGCGAATGGAGTTCGGCTCGGCTCTGGCTTTATCGCGAAATGGGCTGTGCTGATAGCGGCCGCTGATCGTGCGGTCCGTCCGCAAGCCGTATCATGCCGATTTGCGGTTAGCGGTTTTATCTCTAACATAACTGATAGTGCGTATCCTTTTCGTCAAGTTAAGTGCCATCGGCGATATTATTCACGCCTTGCCCGCACTCGCCGCAGCCAAGCGGCAGTTTCCAGACGCTGCGATCTCGTGGGTTGCCGAGTCGCGTTCGGCTGAGATATTGCGCGGCAATGCTCTGATCGACGATCTGATCGAGATCGACACTCGTAGTCTTAAGAATGTAAATATCGTCGAAAAGGTCATCCCGCAGTTCAGGTCAATGATGTCCGCAGTCCGCCGAAACAAGTATGACATTGCGATCGACCTTCAGGGGCTGATCAAATCATCTGTCATCGCAAAACTGTCCGGGGCACCGGTACGCTGGGGCTTTTCGCGTTCGTCACTTAGAGAGCCGTCCGCAAGATTGCTGATGACGCACGAGGCGTCGATACCTGAAAGGACGCATATAATCCGCAAAAATCTGATCCTCGCAGGTGCGGCGTTGGGGTTCGATCCCGATACTGCAAAGATCGAATTTCCGATATCAGTCTCTGACGAACATCGTGCCGAGGCCGCCGCGATCATCGAGCGCAGCGGCGAGCGTTTTGCGATCCTGAACCCTGCGGGCGGTTGGGTCACCAAGCTCTGG